>OMLO01003094.1_pt1 | contig 13689 bp, 10 predicted proteins | sample 1674811 | NCBI WGS metagenome assembly OMLO01 (sample SAMN06265003, study PRJEB25207) | coral metagenome | isolation source: Coral host | place: Mexico:La Bocana,Puerto Morelos, Mexico | collected 2008-11-13
TTGACTCAGGGTTACACAACTGCACCTTGCAAACTTTTAACCAGTGAGACTTTTTAAATGTGGTGAATAAAGTTTTGTGCCTGACAAAATTTCCTGTATTCAACTTGTACAGTCAACTGGGCATGTTACTATGTCCTTTCAATTTTTAATGTGGTGCACCGATACACACGTTCCCTTGTGTTCAAAATGTCTTTAGGACAGCAAAAAAGTGTTTTTCTTATCCTAAAACCATATAAAACAGGCTTAAAATTGCTCAGAAAAAAATTGCACAATTTACATTATTTATCGCATAATTAGCCTTTCTAATCGCATAATCTGCCCTGAAAATTTCGCATAATTTGCAATTTTTTATCACACCCATCAGAAGGCCTGTAAAAACAGCGTGCATATGAATATTTTCTGGAGGACATACACATTGGTTTGGATAACTTTAAGGAAGACAAGCAAATGAACATTTTTAATATTCCCTATTTTTTCAATCACTGTAACGTACATGTAGTAAAATATTACAACTTTCCTGAAGGGAATCATGGAAACAACGTCTATACATAGCTTTGTGGTAGTTTATAGACATCAAAACAGTCGTGAAACCACAGGCCCATTCTACACAGGGCAAAAAGGAGAATATAGCAACAACAAAAATAATTAAAAACCTACTTCAAAATTCCCATTTTGAACATTTATATATTCATTTTCCATTGTGCTTGTGATAAAGAAAATTAACATTTATTCCTGATATCATTGTATATCAGTGAAAGTTTGGATGAAGTTTGTAACTGAAACAATGAGTGATCTTAAATGTTTATATTATAGCTGTCACATTTAATCTCTGTTAGGGTCACAACATAAAATACAGAGGAGGAATCTGTTTTGGAGCTTGTTGATTAACTGTATCTAAAGTATTTACTAGTATCATTAATCTGGCTTGGATGAATTTCCTACCCGTGAAAATTTGCTTGTAAACCTAACGCAAATTTAAGGCAGCAGGTAAGGCAAAGGGTTGTCGCACTTCATTCAAAACAGCGACCAATAGGCTAACTCTGAATAATTATATAAATCTAGAAGAGAGCATTTGCATTCACCTCCCTTGGGGGAAGGGGATAACACCAGCAAATTTTTGTCAAGTGGTGAAACCCATATCATATCTCGCATGAAAATAAGAGTGATTTTCAAAACCCTAACAAAACAAAGACCAAGAGAGTAAAAAACAAATATTTTGGAGCATAATACATTTACAACAATACCATATAAGTATACATCTATCCTCCTACTCCTGTAATTGTTACTGCAAAATCCACAGAGCGTGAACACTTTGTTTTGATTTTGGCGTGAATTGTCACAAATCAGATGGTAAAGAAAGCCAGCCAGAGTATCTTGGCTAAGAATCTCACATCTGATTTGTTTTCCTTCAAAATGCAACACACGCCCAACATTTGTGTGTTCATGCTTTTCAGATTTGTGCTACAGACATGTTCAGTACCTCGCCAGCATCGTCACCACCCTCAAAGAGTTCATTAGCAATTGCCTCTCGCTCAGTCACTGCAGAATCACCAGCAGCCTGAACCTCCTCTTCTTCATCGGAATCAATCAGTTTCACTTTCTTTAAACGGGGCTTTTTCTGAAATCACAATTGTTTGATCAATTTGATAAATAAAAAACCTATCAAATGTTGCCTTCTTGTAGCCAAGAATTATTTTTGAAAACAAAAGGTCAAGCGGTGATTGATAATTGCATTGTTTCGCATATCACAAACATGGAATTTTCCACAGTCAGTCATACTCGAGTCTTACTTTACCAGCCCTGAAGTAAAAGACAAAAAAAAAACCTTAAAATGACAAGGGAGATGTTCTCACCCGCTGTAAACGGATGCCTAAGTTCTCCTCGATCAAAGACAAATCTTCTTCGTCCAGCTCTTCGGCCTCATCTAAGACACATGAAATAAAACTTTCAAATCAGCTGAAAACACACTTACATCAACAAGTTGTTAGCGAATTCTTTTAAGATAGTTTAATTGTGCTTAATTTCTATGCTGTACCCTTTCTAGGACGTTTTCTATGATGATGCCCATGATGGGACTCTTCTTCGTCTCCGCCGCTTTCTTCTTCTTCGTCATTTATGATATCGTTTGCATCGTCCGGCCGACCTTCGTCTTCATCTTCGCCTTCGTCGTCGTCTTCGTCCTCATCTCCGTCACTTTTTTCTGAGAGACTTTCATCCAGCGAGTCTTCCTCCGCTTCGCTGTCACCAAATTTTGACATGACGAAGGGTAGCACAAGAAGAAGCGAACACGAGGGATAGAAGCGTCGGAAGGATTCGAGAAAAGATATCAAAATGGCGACCAATTGACAAAGATGAAAGCTGGGCACAAGTTTAGCTACCAGTCTACCAGTCTACGAGTCCCGGCGCTCGGTAAATCAAGCAACCTTGTCAACATCCCACTCTAGCGTTTTGCGAGTTTTGGGGGGCTCTCTAGGTTTCTGAGCTTTCAGGTCCCTGTGTTCCTGTGTCTCTGGGTCTCTAGATTTCTCATTTTTCCGATTTGTTCAAGAACTCTGATACATGTCGATTCTTTATTTTTCAATCACAATTGCTCAGATTACTAAAATTAAAAAGTTGTGACTGGCCTGTACGACTCCCACTGTACGCAAATGTGAGTTATTTGCCTTAGGAGTTCGGATCGAACGAGACATTATGTGGCAATTATTTTTTGTGTGGGCTTTCTTTTGGAGAGCCGACTTTCTCTCTCTAAATTTCATTCTGAGGGGACTTTATTTAGCAGAATATCTGGATAACCTTTTCTGCGCAGACTTGAAATTCTGTAATATTCTCCTCAAAAGTTGTTTTTGAAGAGTTAGTTCGAAGCAACCAAAGTACTTCGTCTTTGATTAAGACTTAAATTGACCCCTCATAGGTGACCCCTCTGGTGACAGGAAGAGAAATGCGTGTACGGAAATGTTTCTGTTGCTTTTAGTGAGTTTGCACGTTTAAGATAGATCATGGTCTTCAAATTTGTGTCTAGTATGAAAATGGTTTCTCTGTCTGATCAGTGTTTCAACCGTAAATATGATAGCTGGATGATGTCTGTTTGCCTATTCAATAAACCCACTTATTTTTTCCATGTTTATGTTCCACAAAGAGAACACGTCAGCAATATACCGTTTCCACACAAGTAGTTTTTTGGGGGCTTACTGTCAGAAATAAGTTGTCAAAAGGTACTGTCATTTTAGTAACCATAGCGTTTCCATTAATTTGGAGATAATGCTTGATATTAAACTGAAAAGAATTTTCTTGAATATAAGTCTTAGAATATCTCTGAGGAAGTGGGTTGGAATAGGACTCTTGTTGTCATGGAAACGCTCGTATTCATTGTACACGGTAGTAATGCCTTCCTCCGCGGTATGTTTGCGTAAACGCTTGTCACTTTTATTTTCACAAGAATAGGGTTTTCTGTGACTTCCGTATTTTCTAGGAAGTTAATGTATCTTTTAAGATACAAGGAAGCAAATGATGATACACGTTCCATAGAGCCCTCACAGCCCGATATGATACGTCTATCCACCGGGTTAGGTTTGTGAATCTTTATGAGAGTGTAGAATTCTGGAATACGCGCTGAATTTGCTGTTTGAATAGCCATTTTGTAGTCATTATATCAATATGTCGTTGTGGTAGAGTTCTGTTATAAGTCTTTCGACTCTAGCAGAAGTTTCCTCTACCACAAGTGCTGCTCAAGTAGGGGTCTGCAGTTTACGGCATCGTGTAGTTAGATCTGTGTAACCTTAATCTGTTTGTTCATAATGACTGTAGTAGAGCTCTGAAGCGTTATTCTTGATGCCTGATGTTAGTTTTCTTTTGTCACGGATGTAGGAATAAATTTTAACCCTTTTGAAAGATCTGATCTAGTCAGTTGTTAGTTGTTTTGTTGTTTTGGTATTGCTGAGTTGTACTGTAGGAAATTGGCTTGTTAGACTTTCACTTCCATTTTTTATCGGTTGCAGGACGCAGTTGTCGAGTAATGAAATCGAACCAATTTAAATGAACTGGAAGTGTTTAATCAGCATCAAATCCTCTATGATTGAACAAAAATTAATTAGGCACAGTCCGGCGGGCAAGCCGACATTATGATCTCTCATAAAAAAAGAAAAAGAAACATGTTGTGTAATTGATTTAATAGACACTTTTAGAGAAAACATTCACAAAACATCAGACATTCTGTCACCTTAGTTTTTTCATTTAGTAATTTGTTTGCGAGTGTAAAACAGGTAACAAGGAAGTAATCGGAAAAAGCGGGAAGTTGGAAGACCATTAAACTGCCAGCTTTGGCGTAAAAATGATCTTCTTTCTTCATGCTCAGGAAGTTATAACTTTATTCAAATAAATCTCGCTCACGCCGTCGAAGTGCGTCACGTAAATAAGCTTGGGTAGCCTTTTCTTCATTCCCCATTGTTTGAAAGCACGAGTGATAAAAATACTTGTAAGAACCAACGAATCTATGCATCTATGTCTCAAAACAAGATGGTCAACAGTTGTTGAAGGTGTTTGCATGTTGGAATTCACATACCATGTGGATGGACTACAGGAGTGATGGAGTTGGCAAGTAGGGCAAGTAGGGTGACACGCTTGCAGCGCCCCAAAAGTTCCGCTTTTCTCCACATGTATTTCCTGAAGTTTTCTTGAATGGCTGTTTTCAAGAGGTTTATTGTACCGTCACTTCCCTGTAGTTTTATTCTTGAATATTATTATTCCGCAACATTGACCAACTAAGGCCAACCTAAAACAAATCAGCTTCAGTTTTATTTGAGGTGAAAAAAAAAAACCTAATACAAACACATAAAAATTGGCAGCTTGAATGCTTAATTAATTGTAGTGTCAATTGGATTAAAGGAGGCCTTGCGAAGGGTAAATAATCTCTTAAACAGGAGAAAGAATAATAAAACATAGATGAATGCTTAAGTCTACGGAAGGCCTTGTACTCTGCTAAGTGCAAAATGCTGAGGCTCTCAAAGAAGCTTGTTCTGACGACTTTAGGACTATCTCCGGGCTCCGAAGGGGAAACATGTTATGACCATCGTTGCAAAGTAACTAGAATCTTTATCATCCTTATAAGCAAACATGACCCTGAATATATCCGCATTCTAAACTGACCGCATGATTTTGCATCGGCTCAAGTAGAACAGTCACGGTATATCGGTTTAAACTCACACGGTTAGTTAAACTTTTGTCGAGAAAAGAGTTGTATGTGAACTGCAACTATCTAACTGATAATAAATGAATCAATGAACTGACGTTCATCCTTTTCAAAATGTACACTGTTTCAGTTAACTATTAAGCCCATTGAGAACATTTGTGGTTAGGACTTGTGCTTTTTTTAAATATTTGGCTCAACGAATCTCACCCCGTGTATTATGGCGTTTTCAGTTTTTGAGAAAAAGTAGACGCAGAGTTTACCACAAGGCAATAACATCAACCAAAATATTTTCGTTCTTGTATAATTAAAATTATACCGCAATAACTTGACATTTAAATCAAACTACTGACAAGATAAGCCATGTTTTCTGCTAAGTCCAGTTCAGAGGTCGAATTTTTTTCTTTCAACAGATTATACAAAGGAGATTATAGCAGTGTGAGACGTTTGTGTTAGAGCCAAAACCGAGCCCAATTGATCCGATTAGAAGCTGCGAGGCAAATTTTCATGTAAAAATATATAAAATGCGTCATCAGCAATGCCGACATTAAACATTTCATTGATCTCATTTTTTTGCGGTAATCTTTGTTGGCTGACGTTAATCACAACCTTTTAGTTTCACTGACCTTGCTGACGTAGCAGAATACTAAGAAACACATCTTCGGAATAAAATTTGTAATTAAACCCACACATGTATGACGACAATAATGTGCTGACATTGAAATTTCACCACTGAAGATCAAAACAAAAAGTTCGGGACGGAAGAAGCACAACGGTTGAACTGGGCCTCATACATGTAGAAGATTCGCTGTCCATGGACAGCCTCGGAGGATAGCCTACACAAAGATGCTTTCTGTTATTGTTTTCGTTGAGGAAACATCAAACGTTGTACATAGCGCAGTGCCGCATTTCAAGTTAGGCTAGCTTCTCTTTTCTGTTACCTACAGTTATGTAAATTCCATTTGTGTTGTTTACATATTTTCCTCAAATAAAACACCTTGGCTTTCACTACGACATAAGTAGAAAAACGGTCGCCCCAAGCATTACCAGGTACGGCACGCTCTGTGATTCTCCGCGATCCAGTAAAACAATATGGCGTACAATGCACTACCGTCATGCTTATTTTTGTGCCTGTGCTTTTGTGGTAGTGAAAAGCAGACTTTACTTAACGTCACTGCAGTGTATTATTGTTAATTACCTATATTATCTTTATTGAGATATAGGTATTAGTCTGGCAGAGCTAAAAATATTTATTACTGGGAATAGAAGGTTGTGTTCTCGAGCGGTGGTTAAGAATGTCGCGCAAGAAAGAACTATTGAGAGAAGGGAACTTTTCTTGGGCTCGTAATTGTCTATTAAAAATGAAGTTGTGTAAGTACTCTTACGAAGGCGAGTGCAGTTAAGGATTTACACTGCGAGTGATATTTGGAAATTCTCTCAAAATAGCTCAAGCCCGTTTGAAATAATTTTCAAATATCACGGGTACAGTAATAAAAATCCTTAAATACTCGAGCTTTCGCACGATTACTCATTTATTATATGACTGAGAAATTTGCGAACGCGCGCGCGTTAATTTGCACTGAAGTGCTAGTTAAGAATTAAGAATTAACGATAAATTTTTCCGCTCTCAGCCAATCACAGTAGGTTATTTCTCAGTCACGAAATAACCAGGAAAACCAATGATTTTGGCTGCTAGGATAAAAAACACATAGTGTAGAAAAAGTTTAAGACGGCTGGTAATAGTTTCCAGCACTTTTCAACAGTTATACTAGCTTGGACACGTCAATACTCCACATGATATTCAGTTATGTTGCAACATTGATATCGTACAAATGCCCAATCATTGGTGAACAAGTTATAATCATCTTCAAAGGTTATCATGAAAACGATTCAGCCCGTTTAAAAAAACCCTTATATTTCAGTGCCTATGGCAACTATACAACTTTTCACAAAGTTGAAAAAAATTCTGTGACTCCTTCAAATGCTTCTGAATCCTACCTACAGAGTGTTTTGTAAAATTTGCACAAAATTAAAGCTGGCCTGTTACAATCTGGTAACAAAACTGAAGGGTTTCGCCATGATGTTCTTGAATTATAAGTACTAAAATTAAGGGTTGTATCGTTGCCAAGGTAAGCTATTATGCTTTGAAGACAAACTAAGCTTGTTCAGCTATGACTGGGCATTTGTTTTAATTGTATTATATTGTAAGATCAGTTGATAAAGAGTTGTAGTATTGATCCCTCAAAGTGTTATATCAGCAAAATTGAAATACAAAATAATGACATTCGGCGATCATCGGCTTATATCTGAACCCCTTGCTAACCTAAAATGGTAATGTGCTGCGGGCGAAAACGGGAACGGCCTTCGAGCGAAATAAAAAAAAAATCATTTATGGTCTCTTTTTTAAAAGGCTGAGTTTTGTAATGCGCAATATCTGTGCCTCTGGTGGAAATACGGCAAAACTATCGTTCTTTCACATGCCTCAGAGCTGAAGCGGACTTATATAAAAGCGGTTGTCATTTCGACCAGACTGCCGTGATCGTAAGTCGCCCGCAGCACTAGGTAAGCCTTCAGAGTGTCACTCAATTTCTTAAGGTATGAAGTATTTTTGCTAAACTGAACAGTGAAAAAAAACATATTTCTTAACAAAATGTTTTTGAATTGGATACATTTATAAGGCTATAGAGTTCTTAAGTCCTCAGTGAAGCGTGAAAGAATGCAATGAAACGAAAGAAATACGATCTTTTCAAATGAAAGCAGAACTTACTATCTGCTTTGAGAAAAAACGTGCGGAACGTAGGCTAAGAATTTAAGAAAGGAGCGTTGTTAAAATGCTATCTTCAAAAGCCTAGAAAAGTGATTCTTGGTACCATTACAACAAAAAGCCTAGCTTTTCCGTTTCCTTATCAGAAAAATGTATTGACAATACTACACCGTATAATTCAGAGTGGTCAAGGCCTTTGTTTCTTTCAATGGCTTGACAAGCGAACGTCACTAGGAACGTAGTTATAGAATAAATCGTATTAAACCCAAAAAAATCAAAAGAAAAACAAAGAAGCGAAAAGCCTGTGAAAGTTGCACAAGGTCAGCACGTTTTAGATGTCTTGGTTATTAATTAAACATTGAAGTGAATTCAGAATTCAACTAAACATAGATTTTGAAAAGAGGTGTTCGCCGTTCAACAGCGTATACAGTATTGAAATCGCGTGACAACTCAGCAGTATCGCGGCTAACGAAAGAACACTCGTGACATATCAATGCTGAATGAATCTGTTTTGTATTCGTTGAACACTGAACACTTTATTTTAAAATCTATGTTTAGTTGAAACTGAATTCACTTCAATTTGTTCATTGTTTAGCTCAATCTGTTGTGGATTTCTTTCTCCATAGTTATGCGAAATAAATTAATGGTTACAAATAACCATTAGACATCTAAAATGTGCCGAGTTATTACATTCTTACTTGTTTCCTGTTGTCGGTTTTATGTTCAGTGTCGCGTGCCACCTTTATTCCTTATCTAAACTATATTGCCTAGAACTCAGAGGTCAAATTTCAAGTTCTTTAGTCCGCGACTTTATATTAGGAAGAAAAGATATTAATTTTGTGTGGACTTCCCGGTTAACAAGGTATCTTCTTTTTTTTTTGCACACGTTATTAACAATACGTATTCCGGCCTTAACATAGCGCGAAAGTTTACACGATTGAACTTAATGAATTACACAGAACTCTGGAATAAGCGCTACTTCCTCTTTACGTTAGTACTTGCTTACATAAGAGACAGGATATTTAATATAAGATTTTCCGCTTCCTAGGCTGCTGAAGCAAAACTAACATATTTCCACACAGCAGCAAGATGAAGAACAACAGCAACAACAGCAATCTTTTTCTATTGTCCCTTTTGCGGAGACCTTAGTAAATATCACTTCACAACTGAGCTCAGTGATCAGAGTCCAATTCTAAATAAGATCAAATATACCAACCTGACACTGAATTGCTAAAGCTCTGTCATAACACTGGAACTCAAACTATTGACACGAAAAGATAGCAGTGGATATTTTACTGTATCGCAAAGAACTGACCTTAAGAGTCTCACATCATAGAGACAATTTATTTAAGTGGAATCACGGAGGAAACTTAGATTGTGCAATCGATTGTTCCTCGCAAAATGATATCTCATTGATTGATTATTCTTCGCGATGGGAGTGCAGGAGTTTCTCAGTATAACATATTCTGGGACAGTTTTTCGAACAATGTTTGAACTTGTTTCAAGCCGAGTTGCCGACGTCAAGGGTACCCTGGATTTCTTCATTTTGTACGAAAACTCGAAATCATGCGTTCGAAAGAAAACACGCAGTTTTGGCGAGTATGCTGGCAAGAGGAGCTAGACGCAGGTTAATATAGAAAATTAGTACTGCACAAACCCCGATCTTTGAAAATAAAGAGAAGCCTTATTTAACAAAGCTTCTAAGCAAAGAGCTGCTAAAAAAATCCCACCAGAAGCATCTAAAAAATCTGACTTATTAACTTACTTTCGATATATAATTTGACCTTTAAATTTGCAGTGTTAGCAAGTATTATAATTAGGAGTTGGCAAATTTCTTCCTGCGCAAATATTGACCGTCATTCCTCCGGGAACCAATTTCCACGTCCGGGCTTCGCTATTAAAAAGGAAATGGTCGATAATTTATCTTATAGCTTAGAGAAATATCTTTCTTCTTGTCCTTAGTTCTTTAAGGAAACGTGGTAAAGCGAGATAGAAGTCAATTCATTTGCAAGCATACTAAGTGATCTGACTGCTCCCTGTCTGTTGTACGTTCAACTCACAAACGTTGATTTCCTTGTCGTAGAGATGGCGAATGAGAAAAATCAGTGACAGGAAGTTAAGAACTTCATTGTTTTAAGTTCAGCAACCCGACGAAAAGTATTGATATAATTATTTTCTGTTATTGTATGCCTGATAACACGTACACAGATATCCACGATCATAATCCTCTCAGAATGTACAATGTATACTTAGTTCGCTGTCAGGCAAAGTGTCTCGGGAGACACTTTATCTACAACTCTCCAGTCACGATAATTCACTATACGTCACGCCCCGTTCCTTTCTAAAATATCTCGTTTGGTTTGCTTCATCCAAAGTCATATCAGTTACAAACTAATAAAATGCTGAAACGGAAACAGTGCTGAGACGAAAATAATCTTTCTTTTGTTCCTAAACGAATTCTTCAATTGCGTAATAACAGCTCACAAGCGTACTTTGTTGATAGTGCGGTCCCGAAACCTCTCAAAGAAAGTTTCTCCAGCCGCCCATTGATGTAAGACCCATTTTTAATTACTATCGGAATGGAAAACGTTTTAATAAGCCAACTAAAAACCCAGATATAATCCTTTTAGATTTAATCGATGATTTTGGTAGGGGGCGTGGATGAGTAAGAGGCTGCAGCCTGTTTCATTTCACTGTAAGTAATGAGCTCAGAATCTTGTATGTCAAATAAGTTAGGCTGGTGTAAAGTGAACCCTCCTTTGCGCGAATCAACAATTGCGGATTTTGCTGATGTTTGATGTATAATAAACATTTAATCGCTATACAAGATTGTAGGGTTTATGAATTTGGTCATATTGAAGACTTTCGGGCTCACCGAAATTTGTGAGGACAAGTCTTATTTTTTTAATATCCAACAGCGCTTTATCAATAACTTGGCTTGAAGTTATTTGAAATCCTGAGGAAGAAGAACTGCTTACTCCTAAGACGAACCGGGGGGGGGGGAGGTGGAATATTTGCCCAGAGTCTAGGACATATTAGTTTCCTTAACTGAACTATGTTGACACTTGAACCTCCAAGTTTAACAGGCTTGGAGAATTTCAAATACACTTTGCACAACATTATCGCAACTTGGCAACCAGAAAAAAATGATTGCATTACTTTATGTATTAAAACATATTCGGAGTACTCTTAGAAAAAGACAGTGCTTGAGTGGAAAATATTTCAACTCCTGTATTTCCTACACCATTCGAGCTGTTTGGCAGCTGTCAATTTTGTAGCGGCTCGAAGCTTATCTTCCGCATACCTTGCTGAAACGAACAACTGGCCAGCCTGCCACATGCCTGCCACATGACTTTTATAATGAATATAAATATGGTACAAGTCAATCTCTGGATCACTTTGTCAGAAGAGCTCTTTAGCAGTTTACCAAAGTAAGAAAGGTAAGTGTCAACTGGAAAACAGTAATGAGCCGCATTTTGTGAGTATATTGGTTCATCCATCAATTCAAGCTTTTAATTCAACTCATACGATATTTTCGCTTGGACTCGCCTGTAAACTGTCTGATCAGTGACATTTTTAAAGATTAACTGGCTTCTTCGCGAATCAAAGTCCCTATCTTCATTCCTAGCAAATATCGCTTTTGGTTAGAGCTTAGCGATAAAACAAAAGTTTAGGAGGAAATAAAAAATATTTTGTAGTATTTTTTCAGCTTAAAGAGCGGGTGATCCAAATCGAGTTGCCAATCAAACACGAAACAGTGGGCTGATAGAATTTTCAACGGCTTAACGCAAACTATCAATGTTATATGTAAAAACTGAAACAAACTATTCAATAGCGCCTTCTCCTCAACAGGAGATCTAATAACAGGTTCCAAACATATTTATTCTGCAAAACGGGCATTGAACTAACAAGTGACTTTTTTCTACTTCCTGCTAATATTGAGATATGTTCGATAGCTTAAAATTCTCTCCAGTCGGAGGACTATAGCTAGCGATAAAACTGAATTGGGCAGAATAGTTACCTCATGGAATTCCGGTACTTACTAGGGGTATTAAACCTGAATAAACTAGCAAAGACTACATAATCTGTGAACAATTTCATCTGTTACAGTATTGTAATTTCAAGCTCTCGAAATGAAGGAGGAAGCCTTGATTGCAACATTTTTTCTGGCAGAGAAAACAAATTTTGCCGAGGCGGGTGTTACCGGCTTTGAAATTAAGTTCAAAGAACAGTCTCAATGTTTAGAGCAACTTGACCAAAAACTGAAGAACATTGCGATCATTTTTTGGTGACTGACACGTCACTGTACTGAACAATCATTATAAAAAACAGTTTGTGAGAATATCGAGCACCAATCTTATAAGCGAATGTCACTTTGACTTTCACATTTAAAATTTATTCAGTTAAGAAACAATTGGATTACGTAACGCAACATTGTTGAAGTCTGGAGTTGATTTCAAAGTTGAAAATTTCCGGGTTAATTCGACCTTTACATTTAAGCGGCTGATTTTCAAACACTAAATTTCATAAAACGTTGCTATTTTTGCCAGCAGAGAAAGTAATACAGTGGGTGTTTTAAGCTTTCTATTTATTCCTCGGCTGGTCATACGTACATTTCATCTCAAGTGACTTCTTCATTACACTGTGTCAGTTACTATTAAGAAAACTGATAGGGTAAAAGAACTGATTATCTAGGAAGTAAAACAGGCGTAAGCTGATCAGAGGAATATGGACAACAAAGTACACAGTGAAGGTCATTGGAATAATCTGCTTTCACAGACGAGGATGGGTTAACCAGCCGCTGATCAACCGCTGATCAGTAAGTTACTGAGAGTCAACGAAGGGCCCATGAAGTGACGTAGAAAATATTGTCTGACTGACCTGCAAACATTAATGTACACATTTCCACCGACATGACGGTTCCGCCGTAAAATCGGGTTTTATCAACCGGTTTCTGGGGCGGATCCAGGATTTCACAGAAGGGGGGTTCGATATTAGGACCGCCTTCGGCGGTCCCCTGTAGGGGAGTCCTGGGGCATCCTCCCCCGGAAACTTTTGAAATTCAAGTCCTCGGAAATCCGATTTCCGACGTTTTGAGGCCAAGTCATGGTGTCTTGGGGTCTCGTTTTTTTAAGCCGGAATGCCACCCTTATTAATATTTTACAATTTCTTTGACGGCAGCGGTTCCAATTATTTAGGGGGTTCGACCGAACCCCCCGAACGCCCCCTAGATCCGCCCCAACTAGCGGTCTCGCACATTTGTGGAAGTCACTGAAATCTCTATGCGTGAAAAGTCTCTATCATACCATATCAAGAGCGTGCAACATGAACCAAATCCTATCATAGCTAAAGATCGGATTGATTTTCTTTTACACCATATAATAAATCCTTTTATTATTAACAAATCGTGGGTCAAGATGGCTGGGTATTGGCCTCATCAGTTCTTTTTTTGCGTGTTTAGGGACCGGTCATTATTTATCGCCTGGGGGGGGAGGGGGGTGCGGAGTATTTTTGTTGCTACATCGTAGCATTTACCTGATCCTCCCGTAAAGTATTTAGTATTTTAAAGATCCCCCTGATCGGTAGTGGCAGGTTTCATGATCCCCCCTCTCCCAGCCACCGCAAAATGACAGTTTTGATATGCAAGTGATATCTCTAATGGTACTTAATAATAATAATAATAATAAAATCTTTATTTATCCTGATAAAAAACCGATCAGCCAATCAAAGGATTGGCTGGTAT
>OMLO01003095.1_pt1 | contig 13688 bp, 12 predicted proteins | sample 1674811 | NCBI WGS metagenome assembly OMLO01 (sample SAMN06265003, study PRJEB25207) | coral metagenome | isolation source: Coral host | place: Mexico:La Bocana,Puerto Morelos, Mexico | collected 2008-11-13
TGGATTTCGACTGAAATGACAGAAGCAGATGTTGACGATTTTATCCGACACAACGGATCTTATGCAACAACAAATGTGTTTTTCAGAATTCAATCTGGACATTCAGGTTTGACGGCCGCACAACGGGAGGAGTTGTCTCCTCCCTACGATTTTAGGCACAATACTTTGATGCATAAGACCACGAAACACAAATGGAACCAAATTAAGGACCCTCGTGGCAGCAAACAAGTTGAACCTTTTGGTCGTGATATTCATTTGGTGCCTACTGAATTTTTGTATTCCGATCCTGAGATGCTCCGAAACTACGGAGAAAGAATTTTGATTTTCAACATGCATGATCCAGCAACAAGAGAAGCCTTTTCAACAGCACGTGAAAATACCAATGGATATGTCCTTGTCTCTGAGCCTGTGGGCATCGACTTGATTGAAGGAGTTTTTGACTTGGACAAATGCACATGGGAGAACTTTTACACCCCAAGGTGTCGTCTTGACAAAGTAGAAGAATACGGAGTGAACGACGCTGAAAGGTTGTGCAAATATTTCTCGAAGGTTTACCAACAAAGATCTTGCTCATTTGACGACCTGGAGCCCAGTCTTCGAGATTCAGTTATTGCCATTGGACAACATTATATGCAAAATTTGAGGTATCCTACTGGAGGAACACCACGATTTTTGAAAGCCGATACTCCGGCTGATGTGCAAAGATCAAAGGAGGTTCGAAAGGATGTTATCATTGAAATTGTTGAAGACGTTGCAGATCAGATCGAACAGAAGAAGAAGATCAAGGCAAAGGCGATGCCCAAGCCGGATCCACCTGATTTACCTGCTAAATCGGATCCGGCCAAGCTTCAAGCAAGAACAAAACCGCCTCCGGCCTGTGCAACTGAACCTCCGCCAAAAGCACCACCAAAAGGCTTCGAGTCGTATGCAAGCACCGATACTACGGTGAAAGTGAAAGAAGAGCCGAAATCATCCACCGAAACTACGGTGAAGAAACATAAGGCAGCACCAGCCACCGATACTACGGTGAAAAAGGAGAGCAGCAACAAGATTTCACTCACACCACGTGGAACTTCATCGACACCTGCAACTTCAAGTGCAACTCCAATTCCACCTGCAGGTCCACCTCCTGAGAAAGTTCCAAAACCACCTCCGTATCCACCAAGGAAACCTGAACGTTCAGCAGGTCAACCACATCCAACACCACCACCTGCACCAATTCACCGAGAACAACCACCACGAACCAGAGAGCAACGTTTTCCAACACCGCCTCCTGCTCCGAAGCGTGACCATCCTCGAAGTTCCGACACTACGGAATATGAACCACTGCCGAGACGACGGCGAGAAACTCCTTCAGATGATGTTGAAATGCGTCCATCATTTTCATACGACTTTGATCAAGATTCAAATTTGGAGGCCTATGTCGAAATTCTTACATCCCTGTCTGACACAGTGCCTGACGCGTACACCGCTCGTGAACGTCGATTATCGGTCTGGGACCGCATTATGGATCTTGTGACGCGTGGATTGAGCACTGGCTCTCGTATGTTAGACAGAATGCTTTTACATGGCCGTGACACAGTTTTAACATCTGAGAATGTCTATTTTCTTCCTTATGTTCCGACCCCGGAAGAACATTTTTACCGGCAAGATCCGGGGGAGGCAGGAATGCTGTTCCGTCCATCACTTATGCTCCACATTACAGATCAAGAATTTTCCCTCGAGGTCCTTGACGCACTGGCGGATCTTGGACGAAATGTGTTGGCGGGACGTGCTGTGTTACGGGATCACCCTTTGAACATGTCAACTGGAGTTTTCAATACGACCACATATTATTTGACCATGGTAGTCCTCAATTTAGGCAACATGAAGCGTATTCCTTATTTTGCAAATGGGAAACGCTATCCAAGTCGCATCCGTGACGTCTGGGCTGAGATGAAGCCGCGATTGGTGTTGCCACATTTGGTTGTAAACAATCCTGGACACATTATTACTCTTTGTGAAAGTTTTGATTTTGTTGAACACCATGAACTTTGCATCGAATACAATGTCATTGGAATTCAAGTTTCCTCTACAAAGGAACGACACAGATCACCATCCATCGCTGTTTTTCTGAAGTCGCCGCTTGGCCTTGTTGAACTTCTACATCACTGGGACGTTGACTACCGCGATCAATTTTGGATGATCCACGCTGTGTTAGCTCGATGTGTATTTGGTCCAAAAACTCACGATGTCCATGAGGGAACACGAGAGCGCACAGAACACCGATACTACGGTGCACCAGTGGAATCTTTTGCTTTTTCAGAGGAACGTTGCAACACACATGGATGCATCAACATTGTGACTCCTGAAGACCAACTTGATCCTATTGAACGATATGAGGATATCACAACTGCATCTTATTTTGAAGTCGGTGGACTGCCTGAAAGTTTCGTTGAACGACTCGGCATGTCCGACGTACGTGTGTTGACAATTCATATCAATTCAGATGCTTTTCGTCACTCGATACTACGGGTCAGAACAACACTTCGTGCCATTTTTGCCAAGGCACTTATGTCATATACAGATTTCATTACTGGCGATTTTAATCTCTTTGCGAACAGGCAATTTAAGACCGATCGGGGCGGCACCTACATTGGTGGGATTGTCGTCGAGGTCCTGGAGGACGTAGTTTCTGCCATGAATGAACATAAGGAATTTTCTTCCTATTCGGGTTTTCCTGATGCATCTAGGGTTTCCTCCATGTAGTGCTCTCGATCATAGCTATGATCATGTTCATTATAATAATTATATATTATCTGTCATGCAAACTGCATTACAAATATTATGTCCTCACTATACCACTCATGATTTTTAGTGAATGATCCTACACCCGCAAAAATCAAAAAGTGAAGGTTATTGCCTTGAGCCAAAGGAGGCAGTCAGCATTCAAATTGTATGGTACAAATTGTGTACCTATTATTGCATGACTGGTGCTGTACTGTTGGACGTATATTCTTTGTGCAGCTAGCCCCAGGTTCCAATAATAATCAACACTCCTTGGGGCGGTATTAAACAAATTCAGCAAAGAACTTTCAGTCGTCCAAATTTAGCGCGCAGCGGACTAAGTGACTGTCAGGCATGCACTGCCCCCCTGCTGAAGTGTTTGTTGATTTTCTTCCAAAAGACATAATAAACCGAAAAGCGGTAGTCGTGACTGTGACATGAAACCGGGACTAATATATTTTCCATATTATTATGTAATAATAGTAGCCTGCAGCCACTTATTTTTCATTTACTAGACTGATCAAGAGAAAAACTTTGATGGTGTTGAATATGAAAAGTGAAATCAAATAGGATTACAAGCGTCTTAAGCTGCGTATTACGCATTTTTTTAATCATAGTATCCTTTATGTTACAAACCCTTCAGTCCAAAACAAAACGAATCCGCTTTTAATGTTCACTCACTATTTTTAAGTGCTTACTATTGCTGTTGCTCGCTCCCTGAGTGTCCAAACCTCTAACCTCTAGTCCATCACCCGCCAGAGCACCCAAGCAAGCAACAACCTTTAAGTCCGCATGCAGCTCGCGCCCTGCAAGACCTCGCAGCAACCCCGCCTGAGTCCGCGACACCGTCCCGCTTCCTAACGCGTCCCGTTCTGAAAACAGTCCAAAACAAAATGCAACTTGAAAACCTTCCTTTCAAAGAAAAATCGCAAAAATCCAAGAAAATCCATGCAAATTCATGTCTAACTTTCGCCCACGGGAGTGGGGTACTGTTACTACTTCCTTCAGTTCTGAAACCTAAGAAGACAATACCCAGCGAGTAAGAACACCTACCCAGTAGTATGTCGACCCATTTTTTGCGTCCCATTTTTTGCGTCATTCAAAGGTCATACGACGTTTGGCTACTCATGAGCCCCAATTGTCACGGCATTCGCGCTCCGTTCGTCATTGAATTGAAACACCGTCAGTGATCCCAATCCTTTGGTTTAAATGTGTGGTGGCAATCCTTTGGTGGCTACTTAGTTAGCACAAAATAATCCCGAGACTAGGAACCTGACTGTTTGTGGAGCGCACTCTGCAGAGTTTGCTCACACAAGTTGCCCCAGCAGGCTAATAGCCCATGGCCCTTCTGTTGCAAAGGTCCACGCTCCAATTGTTGTTTGCAAAAAACTCTTGGAAACAGCAACAACAATGAGTGAAAACCCAATTGTTTCTTGATAATTTCACCCTCAGTTTGTCATTGTTTTTTTGCAAAAAACTCTGGAAGCACAAACAACGTCAATGAAAACGTGGCTACTTGTGAGCCTTGCCAATGAGACCCTTACGTTTCAACTCAGTCACGCTCCGCTCATCGCATTGGCAATCACGTGACACACAAAGAAGACGCTGTTGATCTCGCCTTGGATTTAGTTGCATTGTTTTTTTTGCAAAGCAAAAATTGGAAACACACGCGACGATCAAAACCAAATGTCATGTCCAGGTTCTAAAGTAATACTGTTTCTTTCGAACCACACTGAACAAGAACTGCAGGACCTGCGACTCCCAGAAAAATCGCTGAACATTAAACCATGAGACGTTGGCAGCCACTCTGCTACAGGAATCATCCAGCACGAGAGGCATATATGTTCGCACGCAACAACTTCCAGATTCAACATAATCCTGGAACGGCAGTCGATCTTGGAAGACATACTATAGCACGTTTTTTTGCCAACTAGAGCCAAAAATTTCTCTCGAAATCAAGTTGCGCGTTGTTTATTGGTGTTGCTTGTTTTCTTTTGGTTGTTTTTGTTTTCAGGCTATCATACGTGACAACCGTACAATGATAAATTTCAATCCCGAAATGATTCAATGTAGACTCAGTTTGATTAATTTTCTCCCACGCAGACTGAGCTCTTGCAGCCGTTAGAATACAATCCGTAAATGGTTCAACGTACCTGTCAGCGCACTAACTGCTCCACTTTCAAAGTATTATTAGACTTATTATCCGTCCTATCACTGACTGTTCCTGGAGTCGTGATTTAATGTAGACTCAGTTACTACACATGTTTTTCAACAGTGAGACTGAGCTCTTGCAGCAGCCATTGCACTAACACCATTCAAAGCGGCGCCGGCAACTACTAACAGTCAGTGCACTGATTGTTTCACCAAAGCATTGCAACACCTATTATCTATCAATCCTATCACTGGCAGTTTTTCTTGATGCCAAACCCCAAATGATTCAATGTAGAGTCAGTTCGATTTTAAAGTGAGCTCTTGCAGCAGTCAGTGCACTTCCTACTCAAAGCATCTGCAGACGACCCTGAGACTGAGTTCCTGCAGCCTTGAGCGCACTAGACTACTCCAATACTATCTGTCAAGCACCTTTCCTATAGCGTGGGCCCTCCAGAAATTTGGTAAACAAAAGCATGTCTTTAATCGAGCCCCCTTGTGGTTTGGTAAAACAAAGTTTGAATTGAAGTCAGTGGTGCAATTTCAAGCTGAAAGTATTGTGCCTTTCCTATAGCGTGAGGCCTCCAGAAATTTGGTAAACAAGAGCAAATCGAGCCCCCTTGTGGTTTGGTAAAACAAAGTTTGAATTGAAGTCAGTGGTGCAATCAAGGGCTGAAATTATTTTGTGCAATTTGATACAAATATTACAAGTTGTTCATATTCTAAGGCCTCACACCCCAGGCACCATCTCCAGGCTTACTAGGACTTTCTTGAGCTGCAGTTGAAGTTTTGACGTTTGAAGTGGGTCTTAAAAAACACCTCAGCATGCTGTATCTTCATTGAAAAAAACTTAACAGCGCCATCGCCACTGAGTGTTTTGTCATTTTCTTGGTAACCCCTTGCGCAGAAATGGAGCTTTAACCAACGGAATGCAGTAAACAAATCAAATCCAGAAATGATTCAACGCAAACTCTTTGGAGTTTTTTCCTACGCTCATTTTCAACCGGGATCTACTCCACCGGCTCGTCTGCAGCTCCGGGGTCCTGTTCTTCTTCTGCCAATTCGTGATCTAGATCAGGCATTGTGTCATCTACGTCTGGCAACTCAGGCTTCCCATCGCGGGCTGCCTCATCCATGAGAGCTGCCTCAAGCAAAACTAAATCCAACTTAAACTTCAAATATTGGATCACTGCTGGAAAAAACATTGCAATGTACAGCCCACAAAAATTCCTTTCATAGCTTTGACACGTCAACACGAAAGAAAATGAGGTAGAGACGGCAAGTTCTTTCACATCTTCCTTGGGTTGTCCCTTCTCGATCTCTTTGCGACAAATTTCCTAGCATTGGAGTGGGTGCTCATTGTGTCTTTCAAAACTTAAATGAATATGTCACAGTCAGTCCTGAAATGTATACAACAAAGTTCCCTCAAATGGTCTGTGTATTTTTTCCACAAGTAAAATAAAACTGGGTTCCAGGCTGCGATGTCAAGGTGCTTTTCGCTTGAGACGTCACGGCGGTGTTTGATCTGCCAGGGGGAAATCAATTGAACATCCAAAACTTGCATTGTCAAGCAAAAGAATGAACCCAAGGAGAAAACATGTAAATACGTTCAGGAAAAAGAAAACCACCGTGAACCCAATGTGAAAAAAAATAAACCGAAAATGCCCGCACCGTCATTTGCTCTCGGCCATTCAACTTGATGCCCCACTTTTGCGAAGCATGGTACATATATTTGGTTGCCTTCATCTTTGGCGCTGCCTTTGCTGCTCCACTGCGGGCAGCAGGCCTCTTCATTGGTGGAGCCTCATCTTCTCCACTGTCATCTTTGACTGGTTTTGGGGGCGGCAGAGTCTTCTTCTTTTTGGTTTCGCTTTCTTCGTCATCTTTGACTGGCTTTCGGTCATCTTTAAGATTTGGCGGCGGCAGAGTCTTCTTGGCTGAAGATTTGCTTTTCGCCTCCGCCTTCACCTTCGCCTCCGCCGTCCCCTTCGCCTTCGCCTTCGCCTTCGCCTTCGCCGCCTTTGGTGCAACTTTCCCTTTCGCTTTCGGTTTTTTGTTCAGTCCTGCTGGCAGCACTGGTTGTTCCACCTCATCTTGTTCAGTGTCAGGTTCTTCTGTTTTTCTCTTCTTCTTGGGTGGTTTTTTCTCCTCATCATCAGGTACTGTTTTTGTCTCCTCCTCGGGCTTGTCAACTGCAGAAGATTCTGCATCATCAGCGTTTTCACCCAACCCAGGCAAAGACAGAGTTTCTGACAGGGTTTCCTGATTCTCTTCCACTGCCACTGCCTTTGCTGCTTTTGATTTAGCAGCTGTCAATCGCGTCCCATGGGCATCATCATCTGATAGACTATCCACATCCTCTTTCGGCATGACGGCAGTGGGCAGTGCACTGACTCCAACGCCGCACTTGCTACTTACATCCGATTTTGAACTTAGAACTGCAGAACAAACAGCATTCACTTCAACATCACTGCTGTTTGACATCCAAAACCAATGGTCCGCTGCTGTTCTTGATCCTTCGCTTCAATCCACGTAATGGCTTGATAGGGACACCATCAAGTGATCGGCCTGAAATTTTACAGGCTGACATGGAGGTATGATAGATGTGGATGTTTATTATGCTCTCCTTCTCAAGTGCAAACAATGAGTTGAATGAAGGAACTGCCCTCCATGCCATGCCTGCCTGTTCCATGCCTGTTGCAAAAAATGATTGTCTCATGAGAACAGCGAGCTGAAGAGTGGCCAAACATCAGCATCCAAAAGAAGTGCAAATTATTTTAAGTGATGGTTTCCTATTTGAAATTATATTAAAAAATTAGAATTGAAAAACAAAGCATCAACTAATTGGTTTTTGTGACTATTAAATGCAAGGTCTGGCCGCGTCGTCAGACCAATCGTAGTTCACTGCACAGCGGCTGTCAGCTGCTGAAAATGTCACAGGCTGACATGGAGGTATGATAGACGTTGAATTTGTTATGATATCCTTCTCAAGTGCAAACAATGCACTCAATGAAGGAACTGTTCTCCTCTGACTCTCCATGCCATGCCTGCCTGTCACGATTGTCTCATGAGAGCACTGCGCCGGAGAGTGGCCAAACATAATTATATATCCAAAAGAACTGCATGTCATATAATAAGTGATGCTTTCTTATTTTTTAGAATTGAAAAAACAATGTCAACGAAGAGATTTCTGCGACTCTCACACTAAGTTTAGCCGAGACGAATCGCCGTTCCAGCTTTGACTGCAGTGGAGCATAGCAACCAGTATTTGGGCTTAAGGGATCTCAGTCGCGAATGCTCCAAAGCAACCTGAGGAGCAACAACACTCAATAATAATGGTTTCATAAGGATTCAACACTTGACTGTCCAACAGGCTGTGCTGCAGCTGAAAAACCTCCCAAATGGTTCTGGACTTGACAGTCTGAGGCAATTTCTTGAAGCCACCGCCATCTGGTGACAACAAGGCTGCTCCGAACATGCTGTACCTCAAGTCTGCCAAATCGCAAGAATCACTTATCTTCTTTGGCTCGAAGAAGTTCACCTTGGGGTTGCCATTGACGTCATACCGAAAGGGACTGGGCGAGCCATCCTGCGAAACGTAACTTCAAATCAAAACGCATTCGACAAAAAACAATGCCTGTTAACTTCATGCTTTTGAACACTGACTGCCCAATGCAAAACAAGAGGGGGACAGTAGTCAGTCCTCAGAAAGCCGTTGCTTCACATGATGGTCTTCCAGACTCAGCTCTGTGACTCCCTTTGACTTTGCAGCAAAGCATGCAACTTCTGCAAATGACATGACGGTTTTCTTCTTCCCGTCAGCCAGCACCAAGAGATCCGTGTCCTTCTCGAGGGAAAACACCATACCGTGGTCCAGCTGGCTCATGGCAGCACCTGCCAGGAAATTGATTCATTGGGCTATCAATGTTTTTGAAAAATTGCGCAGTACAGATTCAATTGAAATGAATAATTGGCGAGATGCAAAATAAGTTGACACCACAACTTATGGCCAATCAATGTATGGCCTCGTCCTTTCTCAGTGAAGCTTCCACCGTTGAAGCCAAAAACTTCGCAAGGACTCAGCTCAATGTCCTCGGAGGTTGAATTTCGCAGCCACAACTGATGGCCTTTCGTCCACACCACATCAATGTTCTCGTTGCTGCTGCATCGAGTTGTGGCAAACTGCCTGAAGAATGACAGACAATTTTTGCATGCCTAATAATATCAGATTCAAAAGCAATCATTCATGAACATTGAGCTGATGCTGCATGCTGTGCTTGCAATCCAGCCCAGGAACGTGTGCTTCTCATCAAACTCAGCCGACAAAAGGAACGGCGGCTCAATCCAAACATCCGTCAGATCCAAAGGGCGGTCTTCTGCAGTGAAAGCAGGCTGGCATAAAGTGCGTGCAGCACCGCCATTACCTGGAAGCACTAGGGAAAAAATGATCACAGTCTTGTCTTAAGCACTTCAACTTCACAATTAATCACGCTAATATTATTATGCACAGTGCCTGGATTCCCACGTGATGACTCAGGGTTCCTCTTGCGCGGTGTTAGCGTTGCTTCCGTAAGGCCACCAACTTGGGAATTTGAAGCGTTGAATTTGTACACAAGCTTCTCAATTTCAGAGGCTCTCGCACCCAAAGTAGCTTTCCACGCTTCAGGAATCCTAGTGGTTCAATGTGGAAGGCCAAAGAAATTCAGTGATGAAGCGTTGAATGTTGCAACATCTAAAAAACGATGTTGCACTTTGACGCCCAGACACTTGAGGTTGTCACCATCTCTGGCTAAGACCTCCAGTTGTGGCAATGGATCCGTGAATTGCTCTGATATTCGTGTTGCAGGTCCTGCTTGGAGGCAAGTGTCCCAATAGTCCTGGCAAAATCCAAAGTCATTGCTTTATGTTCACCAAAAAAAACAAAAAGAAACATCCCTTTTGCAAGCAAAATGCAAGAAGCGGCGCCTGCAAGATGTGACCAGCCATCCAAGATTCCATTGCTTGAGGCCCGACAGCAGCACCACTGCAGTCATCTTCTGAAATACATGCCATGAACCTCCAACTCAATTTTCCAGCGATGCCCCGCCCCTTTTTTTGCAAGATGTCTTTTTGGAGCTCCCAGCACGCTCTACCCCATTCGTTGAACCTGCCAAATCAAGTGATTCGTGCCATTTCCTTTAGTACATCTATTGCAAATGATGTCAAGCATAATTATTGCGCAACAGACAGTCAGCCAAATCAAAGCGCTCAGTCAATCATTGCCTCGATGCCATCATGTCCACCACAAATAATGGCATCAGCTCATCATCAGGTGGTGGCTCCAACCCGTCCACAAGGCATTCCAAAATTTCCCGAGTCCCGTGCACTCCACGCTGACCAACCTCAGGTTCAAAGCGTTCACAGGTGTTAATTTAATCTCCATTGAAACAGTCTCGCCAAGCAACTCGCTCTGAGGGTGTGGAACTACCCTCCGGATCAGCCGTCCAAAGCTCCATCACCCGGCAGCGGTTCACAGGGCCGATAGACCCTAGGAGCGCTTTTGACTTCTGAAAGCCAAACTGGGTCCTGTGAATTCCACACAATGCTGCAATGCCTTAATATCCAGACAGTGATTGATTCTGATTCCAATTTCAATGTCAGCTTACCCAGCGGCATGAATCAAGGCCACACAATAATTATGTCATATCAATTTTGCCTGCAAGCTATGGCTCAAGAAAAAAACGTGATTGTTTCTAGCATGTAGATGCCAGTCGCCAAGAAAGTTAGTGTGTTCAGGCTGAGATCCTGAATCATTGCTTGAAAGAGTAGAGATATTATTCATTACTATTACATTCGCAAAGCATGGCCTACAATCATTGAGGACTGAATTGAAGATTGGGTCACAATTATTATCATTTCGATCTTCATTCAGGAGGCATGAATCAGTCAGTATTGTTTATTATCGCTGCGAGCAACAAAAGAATGTTAACTTTGCAAGTTGTCCTGAGGACTCGGGCCTGTGATGTTAATTATCATCTGCACTGAAGAACATTAAATTGGCCTGCTTCGGCCTGCTTCATCTTAAGTCAAAGATAGTGACAAGACTCCACAAATATAAAAGGCCAACACGCAATTTTATTCGACAGTGGTAAAAAACTGTATTTCAGACAGTGTCTTCTTAAATTTGTATCCTAGGTTAGGCTTGGACAGGTATTTTCTAGAAAATCCCTGCAGTTGGTGGAAATTGTTCGCAATCATGACAGCTAAAAGCAAGGCTAATTGAAACACTGGCCTTTCTATTCACTTGTCGTCCTTGTTATGCAATGCTACACCACCAAGCATATTAACAGTAGTAGGCCACCACCCCGGAGTAGAGTCACCAAAGAAGGTGGCCTAGTGTCTCCAAGATTACATGCAGGTTTAATCCTCAAGCCAGCCTCAGCTTGAACAGGAAAGAAGAAATCACAAGGAAAGCGCTGCGGATGGAAGCAGCCAATGAAAGCAAGCAATGAAAAGTAATTCAGACATGACAATTGAATACAACCAGTGACAGAAGGGTGTCAGTCAGTCAGATAATAGTGAGACAGAAAGAAAGAAAGACAGACAGAAAGAAAGAAAGGAAGAAAGAAAGACAGAAAGAAGGAGCGACAAGGAAGCAAGTGGAAGGGAACCAAGATAAGGAGAGAAAGGAAAAAGACAGGAAGACATAATAATTCATGCCAACTCATTATTGATATAACAGTCGTTGAAGGTTGGCGCACAAAAGGAGTTCCCAGGAGTTACATGGCCTTCAGGAAATTGCAGTGCCACTTGGAAAAGTTTTCGACAGCAAGCTGAATGTAGGCCATTCAAATAAAATTTTGTACTTAAATACAAATTTATTGGCGTACCAAACATATTTAGCGCGCAAGCGGTAAGCAAAGAACGAACGGCAAATGAACAGCCTAGGGGGTAGTAGCCTACTTCTCAAACTTAAAGCTTTTGTTGAACAACTTCCTTTACATACCTTTATAGCTTCTCTAAAAGCAATTATTATAATCATTCACAGACAGTATGCAAGCCAAGGCACTGCAAGTTCAAAAATGGCGAAGTCCCCAGGCCTCTTAAGACAGAATATTGGAAGGAGGATGTGCAGCTTCAGCTTGGGGGGCTTCACACTTTTCACCAAGGTTTAGGGTTGGATCTAGTACCTCATTTGGGTCCTCAGCCTAAGATCGATCTCAAACAACAGTTTGAAGGTACGGATGAACTTTGCAAGAATTATTTGCATTCCACATTGCAGGTATAATATATAAATTTCTTAACAGAAGAGTTGCCAATTGGTCGATCAATATCTTCATCCGGGAATAATATTCACTGGTGTTTCAAAAGCTTTACTGCAAATCTCATTCGCTTCATGGCGGGGAATTTCCAGAAGCAATTGCGAATCTTGCCGTGGGTCAAGCATCTGAACAATGGGATCGGCTGAATCTTTCTCTTCTGCAGGGGCCGCCTGCACCATGGATGTTTGGGGTATATTGATATTTTAAAGCTTGCATGGATAAGGAAGGTGAAACCATATATGGACCCAGTCTAGGGTTACATTATTCACGCTATATTGTTGGCAAAGTGGCCTCGATACCACGGTTTAAATCTTCACGAGGGCCAGGAGTGGGGTCAGCAACCAGGGCAGAAACATTGCTAGATCCAGCTTCTCCAGAGTGAGAATCCATATCGGTATCAGCGGGCTCCTGGCACAACTGGCCGCTGCAGTTTACTATATCGGTTTTGCAATCTGTGAAACTTTGATTGGATATCAATTTGTTGAAATCATTCAATTCCAGAAGTATGGAATCCATTTAAACCTGCTATAATAAGTTATGAGTTATGGGCTATAGGCTCCTCTTCCTCCTCTGGTTCACCCGCAGATAATGTATCCAAAGCTTTCTATTCCAGAGCTTCCCTGATTTCGTCAACACCAGCTCCTGTTATCAACACGATGCATACCAGGAGTGGCTATTGAAAGCCCAAGAATGTGTTTTCCATGGGATTTATTGAAAAAAAAAAGAGACGCATACGCTGGGATAGACAGCGGTACAGGGGCACATGCCCTATCATCGCAACTTTTCATGCTGAAAGGCCACTTGAAATCATTGCGGCTTAGTTTCATGTGACACTTCCTGCCGGCGAACCTTCATCTTGATGTGGCTAGCCAACTTGCGAAGTTGCCAGGCTATGTCATCCACTACGACTTCAAAAGTACTTTGGGTTTGCTGCATCAAGGCCTGAACTTCCAGTCGGAACGGTTCAATGTGTGGGATTGGGCTACCATGAGTGCCAGCCATCCAAGTCAACACTGGTGCCAGCACACAGGCATTATCCGTTGTTTGTTTGCTGGTTTTTATCCCCTACCAAAAGACCATGAGCACCCTTCTCAATGTCATCATCAGCTTCCCACTTACAACTCAAATTGCGCCACATGCTGCTGGCAGGAATTTCACTGAGCTGCTGGCTGTCGATCAAAGTTCGAAATGGGAAAAACGAAGCCAACATGGCTGTCCGATTGTTTGAAAACCCTTTGAATCAGAAGTGGCTTTTGGGGTCCAGACCTTGATTCTTCGACACACATGTTCAAAGACAACCTAGTTTCCAGGCCACTGGCACAAACATCCGAAAGTTTGCTACATAGAGCAAACCAGCCGAAACAGAAGCAAATCATCAAAGCCATGCATAGTCTTGTGAAGGTGCGGTGCCAAAAGGAGCACAAGTATGGCACTCCCCTCCCACCCACCCTGTTTATTGAATTGAAGGGGTGG
>OMLO01003096.1_pt1 | contig 13684 bp, 8 predicted proteins | sample 1674811 | NCBI WGS metagenome assembly OMLO01 (sample SAMN06265003, study PRJEB25207) | coral metagenome | isolation source: Coral host | place: Mexico:La Bocana,Puerto Morelos, Mexico | collected 2008-11-13
GGCCGCACACCCATACCTAATTTTTCTGGGAGTCCCCCCCCCCCCCCCTCCAGGGATAAAACATCTTATCCCCACTCAAACCTCCACATGTCACACATGTGAAATTTGTAATGCGAAAAAAGAGATGATACAAAGAAGCCAGACAGTTTTGCAGGGAAAGTGGATCGGCAATATTTGCGTTCTTAGATCAGATATATATATAAATAATGATGTAAAGGATATTAAATCTTAGACATTTATTTCTCCTTTGAGGCGGATGTTTCATGGAATGATTCCGCGTTGAGATAGTTTCGAAACGGAAAGACATGAAAACGTCATGCAACATTCCTACATCACTGCGTAGCTAGCTAAACGAATGCTCCACTTTAAAAACAGCCTGGAAAAGGGATTTTAAGGATCCCTGAAGAGATATTTTTATTTCTAAGGGGTGCGGGAAGGGGAATTAACAGCTTTCGTGAGGAGGCCATTTCAAAACAGATTTGTTATTGTGCATGCATTGTTGTAGTTATTCCTGTCCTATTTTACTACAGTATTATGAAAATATTGGCCAATGTAACTAACGATATAGGTAAATTTACTATTTTAAATAAGATTATTGCTTTCCAATCCGAAGTTGAATATTCCTATTTTTTTCTGCCGATTTTAAAATGAAAATCTTCTTGTGGATGTTCTTAGATTAAGTGTCGTATACGTACGACATTACATTTCTGTGTTGAAGTAGTAAGCTTGCAGGCACTGGAGCGTGATACGACGCACATAATACCCTCTTCTAGAAATGTCATTAGCACCATTGTTGCTTTTTGGACAGCTTTGCCGTTTAAAGAAAAGAATAATTTTACGAGGTTCAGTTAAAAGCGTGTAATTATATTGTATTTACATATTTACAACGGTTTTGTTCTTATTCTTATGAAGCATAAAGAGTAATGGGTGTAAAGCGTGACTTCTTAATCACATCAATACTTAAATTATCAATGATAACAAGCATTTTGGGCTGACGATCTGCCATCGATGGCTATTTAGTTGATCACTAATTATTCATCGATTACTCGTGATTATAGGTACAATTTCCGCCACTCTCGCTCGAGTCTCGTCTGCGTCAAATGGAGCCTATTACCTATTGACGCATTGATGATAAACATCGCAATATTTTTCTTTGTTCAAACTCGATATAGCATATCGTGCGTGGTGTTTACTCGACGGTAGCAAAGCTCATTACCGACAGGCATTAGCGACCGCGATTGCGCCCTAGCCTCCCTCCAAATTTGTTAAATCCTCAAAGGTGTTTGTGTTTCTAAAAAAGCAAATCAAGAAGTATTGAGGACAAAGTAATTTAAGTGATTGCAAACCTTTTTTTTTTCTGGGGATGTGGGCGCAAACAGTAACGCCATGATGGCCCAACCTTGAGATATGTGAACTCACACTAAACTAGTTATTAAGTTTTACTCGTTTTAATGCACTGTTCAGATTTGGTGGAGACCCAAATAGAGTCACTATATTTGGTGAGTCTGCTGGTGGATATAGTGTTGCACTGTTGATGCTCTCGCCACTTGCCAGTGGATTGTACCAGAACGTTATCATGGAGAGTGGAACGGCAGTGGCCCTGTCTGCATCTTTGGAAAGAGATGAAGCCGACCTTCGAGCAAGGTACATGTATCAGCAGAACCTTGCTGATAAAATCGGAATCAATCGAAAGTTCAATTTCCGGGTTTTTTTTTTTTTTCAAAACTATATAGTTGTCAAAAACAGGATTGTTTTGAGGCTCTAGTTATTTCGATAGAACACTATTTTGCTTTTTGGTGTTCAGTGAGACCAAACAACATGGTCTTCGTTCAAAAGATTAATGGTTTTTACACAAAAGGAGGGCTTGTGATTTTCACAAATGACCCTTTTTTTTAAATTTGCTTTGAACGTTGATATAGGTCTCACCCATCAACCGTGATAATAAGTTCTTTCGTTTTTGTTCATCCTATATTTGTTACAACATGATCTTTGTTCAATTGAATTTATTTAAGTAACACAATCAAATCAACAAATCTTTAAAGACGGATTTCACTAAAAAAGTTAATTGTATTCTTTTTTAGATACGGTAACCTAATTTTTTCTTTATTTGGATGCCTAGACCAGTGCAAGTAAAATTACCTGCTATCGACTTAATCAGCTATAATAGAAAAACACCACAGTAATAGTTTTATGCGTGTTTTGCACGGCCTAGATAGCATACGAAATCACATCCAAACACTCTACCTGTTTCAAAGTTGTAGTGGACTGCCAGTGACAGAAATACAGGTCATCACACCCGGGGGCCTAACCACCCTTTGCTAATACCATGCAATCACAATATTCATTCATTTTTTTTTTTTTTTTTTTTTTTTTTTACGGGTTTTCACATTTCTGTTTTAGGAGCTTTGCCAAAGCCATAGGATGTGAAATTACTTCTTTGAAAGATTGTGCAAAACAGAAAACTGTACAAGAGATTCTAGATGCACAAATCAAAATATCTTTACAGTTGTATTTCCTGTCCATGGCACCAGTGGTGGATGGATACTTTCTGCCAGGTTTGAATTTATAAAGCCCAAGGGGACAACAAATGAAATAGTTACTTCTAAGGAACACAAAGAATACTCTGGTACAAAAGTGACGTGGAGTCGCGAATGAGCCTTTGTTGATTGTTGGACTCTCGAACCTGAATGGCCGACAGCTTTCCCTTAGCATCAAACAACAAAAGAAACCCCGATTTGGAGCCCAAGTTCTATCTTAGTTTCCTTTCCTCGTCGAATGGCTATTGTTGGGTTTTCGACTTGCTGTCGTTGTGGTTTAGTTTTTTAGTTTAGTTTGGTTTTAGATTGGTTTACGTGACTAGTGTAGTATATCTTCAATTCACACTGAATTAGAAACGAAAAAGGTCTGGGGCCACTTACTTCTGGGATTGTTACTGAAGACATCATAGCTCCTCGGCTTTTGTTTTGTCGTCAGTGACGGTGCCAAAAGCTACTGCGAGATGACACTTGCCCTAGGTTTCCTATCGTTTTTAATAGTGCCAAATAGCAGCCAGAGATGTTTGAGAAAAGTCTAAACCAAACTGTAAAGTATAACTTCTAATAAAACATCCTCAGATGCTTCATGTCTGAAGACAATTTATGCTAAGTCAACATGAATTTTATGCGTGATGCAATAAATTAATGTAATAACTTTCTTTCTGCAGATTCTCCCCTGAAACTCGTCCAAAGCGGGAAGTTCAACAAGAGTAATATCATGATCGGAGTGACACAAGATGACGGCTCGGTGTTTGCTGTTTACATTCTAGGTCAATAACTAGTGTGACTTACGGACTATAAGTATATTCAACAGTATATTTATCTGCCGTGTTTCTTTGTTTGTGTGTGTTATTTTTTGTTATCATTTTTTTTTTTTTGGGGGGGGGTGCTTCCTTTCGTTTCGTTTTCTTTTGTTTGGTTTTTATTTTGTTCTCTTTGTTTGTTTCTTTTTTATTATTGTATTATGGGACCTTAGGTCGCTCGGCGTTACAACGTTAAAATGAAAATCTTATTATCGATTTTCTTTTCAGCTAACAAAGAAGTTTCAAAGGGAATACCGAGATCTTTGTTTAAAGAGGCGATTAAAAATCAGACTTGGACTAGAAATCAAAACACGCACTTATCTGAGCTGATCATTTACCGGTACACCGATTGGTACAATGCAACAGATCCATACCTCTTACGTCAACGATATCTCGACGTCAATACAGACGCCAACTTCAAAGCTCCGGCTATCCTGTCAGCTAACGCATTCGTTAAGAAAGCAGCTCCTACCTACTTTTACCAGCTGGAAAAAGCACCAAAAATATACCCTGGTTACCCTGAAATTCCATGGACCGGTATATATCATGGGGCTGATGTTTTTTACATTTTTGGCGGTCCTTTCCTTGTGGATAAGAATCTCACAACTGACGCAGATATGAAGCTCAGCAAGGACATTATAGCCTTGTGGACAAATTTTGCAAGAACAGGGTGAGTAGTAAAACAAAGCTATAATGTTATTCATTAAAAGATATTGGGTCAACTAAAGTTGTTGACATCACTTCGATTCTGAATGCCTTAATCGGATGAGATTTAACTGGAAGCAGATAATCAGTCGTAATTTCTGACAGCGCTTTCAAAACTAAATCCTCGAGTTTTGGACGCTGGAAGAAATATAAAAAAGGACGCTCAGATGAAACTGTACAGAGGTAGACGCTTGAAATAATGATGAAAAGGATCTTCTAAGTCAACCCTGTACGTAGTAAACTGGAATAAGTTCAGTTCGAAAACGATGTAATACACATACGTCTAAAAGCACTGAACCTGCTAACTTTTTCTAGTTTGATTCTTGAAATCAGTGTTTGCATATACTCATATTCGATAGCTTTGATTGAATGCGTTAGACTGTTTTTTGTTTTCCATGCTTTGAAGAAATCCAAACAATCCAACGTTGGTAGGGACAATTTGGCCCCAGTACACAGCTGACACTGAGGAATATATGGGAATAAATCTTAACATGACAGTGAGGTCCCAGATGCGTCCAGAGAAGATGGCTTTCTGGAATGAGCTTGTACCAAGCATCGAAGAAACAATAAAGCCAACCACATCTAGCCACATACCGATGACAACTGAACAAACAGCTGACAAAAAAGGTATTTCCACGTAAAATTCAACTCATGCATCGTCATCAGTCCCTATCGAATTGTAGGGTCCGATTGAGTTTGCAAGGAGGGGGGGCGGTGAATAGCCCTCTGCTGTTTTGCCTTAGCCATTCAGGTCAGTTCATACCAGGCCTTCACAGCGAACGAGACCTACTTCACTTTACACTGCACAGGCAGTCCCTTACTTCGCTGTTGCCCGTCTCCCACCGAGGACGTGTGTAGAATCAATCCCCCTCAGTTAAGTCACTAGCCTCCCACGCAGACGTTCTTGGGCTTGTCACGCGTTCCTCCCCACGAGGGAGTAACGCGTGACAAGCCTAAGAGCTTCTGCGTGAGAGGCTACAAAGTCAGTTATATTAAGAGAGTGACACTTACACTTAGAGCATACGTACATATAGCACTTCCAATATTGCGTCCTTTTAAGGCAAGGAACACGTGATAGTGACGTCAAATCACATGTCCATACTGTACCTGTTATTGAATTTATCAGACATTCCACATACAAACGAGGCGAAAGAGAAGTGGTCAACTCAAGTTACAAGCACAAAAAAAAAAATCATTTAGCCCTATTTGTCTCTGTACAAATTCCTGGTAAAGCCTCAATTGTTGCAAGATTTTACTAAATAAATGAAAGAAAAAAAGTTCGAAACCTACCCCTGTTCTTAAGATTGTTAACATATGCGGCCTCTTCAAAGAGGGATGGATGAGTCGCCATCCTCTGTTCACCCCTCCCTCTATGCCTCGTACCTATAGATTGCGTGTCCGTTAGAGACTTTGACCTTATTCAGATTTCCTTCTTTGCTGCACCATTTTTGTTTTGTAAGAAAGCGCTATATTAATATGATATTTACTTTTTTTTCAGACAAACTCGTAATGGTACTTGCCATTTTGACAGGGTTATTTGCTGCTTTAACTGTGTTTTTACTGGTTGTGTTAATTATAACTCGCTGCAAGATAACCCGACAAGGAAAAAATTTCGAATTGCCTTTTAACATGTAGTCCACGAAATAGTTGTAGTCGGGAGATTATTTATCATTGCTAATGATGGACGCTGACTATTCCCAGTTATTACTCTGAGTAACACGCACGCGTTGTAAAATGAATTCAATTCTAATGTAATCTTCTGCATGAATTAACATCCTCATACGCATATATAGGAAGATAATTAGGGAAACGGTACCAGGAACGAGGACTTCACTAAACAAGAAGCGGGTTGCTTTTGTCTATTTCATAACCTCAACTTTGAATGGCTGTACGCAAAGAAATAAATGCAAACGAACATCGTAACAGTTTTGAAGTGTTTTTTTTTTTCTTTCTTTCTTTTTTTTTTTTCTAAACAGAATGTGATTTACTTTAACATTTTGTATATTTGTAACAATAAGAGTATGAACATCATCAACATTGAAACCGTGGCTGAGAGTGACATAAAAATGCCGAGTATAGACAAAACGTTGGGGTGGGCCATGGTGTAGGCCATGTGGTGGTCAGATTTTTAAGCACGAACATAACATCAGTATGGTGGAATAAAACTCTATCCCTCTAATAAAGGGTATACAAAAAAGTCACTAGTACGATTTCCAACGTCGGAGGAAACGAAACGATGTAAATCTTAGAGCACTCGGCCTTGAAACATGCTGGTCTTTGACGTGTTCCCTCAAACATGCGAAACGGTAGGTTAAGAGAGCGTGCAAGGGCTAATATCGCGTGGTTATGATTGGTTAAAATTTCTTTTAAAAATGTTAGCTCTATGCCGCTTGACGCGAACAAAAAGTAAAGAGGGCACACTTTGGCAGATTTTACGTCAGCTCTTCGTCGTTTGCAAGCAAAATCTCAGCAAGTAAGTTTAAGTACAAACCAGTTGCACTAAACGAATCAATTTTCTGCTGTTCGGCAATATAATAAACATATTAGTCGATCTGTGTGAGTGAATCGTGATCTCGGCCGTGTGTACAGATCTCAATGCGTTCTGTCTGTACTCACGACCTCGGCGGTCAAGATTCTCCCACGCAGAGTTGCGTGCTAGTGTAGACATGTAATGAACGATATTGTATGGGTCATCATCTACGACAAGAAAACGCAAACAGTACGTTAAAGGACATTTTCTAATGTCTCTTTACTACTTTGGAGTATTGAATCGCGAGCACGGATCCCGGGACACAAAGGCGTCGCCTTCATAAACAGTTCACAAACTTAACTTGCTTCCCCTGCTGAAGTGTGGTAACGTATCAACATAAATGGTGTATAGAGATGTCCTTTGTATGTTGAAAGTTCATTTGGGATGCTACATTTTCCAAGACAATGGGTCAAAAAGATTTATCTACAGAGTGATTCAAAAATAGTCACAAATTGAACAATCTGTTACCTTATTTTATCCTCCCCTTCATAAGTGTAATTCAATGTGACCTTTAACAAGACCTCCCTAAGAGCATGGAAAATGTATTTTCTTTCGTATTGAATTAAAAGCACGATATTAACTACTTAATTAGATCTAGGCCAGACGAGTATCTGTATAAATTATTTTTATAGAAATTTATTTTGTCCCCCGGGTATAGTCTCACGAAGGAAGAATGAAATTGAAAAAGATTGCTGCTGTTCATCGTCAGTAATAGTGATAATGTAGTCACTTAGGATGTATATCGCGGCGTTTCGACTGCATACTGTTAGTTTTCATCAGGCGATGGGGTCGACTGGTTATGCGAAACCTTATAAAGCACTATGGTCTGCTATGATTGGCTGGTTTTCAACAACTGCGATTGGTGCATTCCGCTTTTCGCTGTTCCGGTAGGTTTCTCTCGGCGGTCCACTTTTACGCAGCCCTTTCGACCTCTCCTGTTGTTGTGTCTCTTGATCGTGGGCATTCATGCTTCTGGGATTCAATTCCAGTATCGCTGTTGATGTTGTGAGGGTGAAGTCTTATGTGAATCGCCTCAGTTTGACTCTGCGTGTGTACCAATGCGGATCAATAAATAAGCTTCACCTCATCCCAAAGCGGATAGTGTCCGGTGTTGTGGGCGTGCTCTGAAACGAGACGGATGTCTGGGCGAGACGGATGTCTCGGTCATGCTCCTTTATCCTGTCTTTCATAAGTCTTCCAGTCTCACAGATGCAAACTCTGCCGCATTCGCAGGTAATTCTGTAAACAACGCTGTCTCGTTTAGTCGGGTCGGCCAGGGCTTTTGGCCGTACTAGGCGTGACTTGACAGCACGTATGCACTTATTTTGTACGCAGCGGCAAAGTTGCTCGGACAAGTCGCTCAAAGTTGCTCGGACAAGTCTACGACGTAAGGTAAAACCGCGGCCGTGGGCTCTGTGCTGGTGTTCCGTTGTCTGGTAATTTTCTGCAAGATAGAGAGAAGATAACCATTAGCAACAAGAACGGATGACAGATGCTTTTTCTCCTTGGAAATAACAGAGGGTTTAATTACAATGCGCTTAGCGCGATGGTAAAGACACTTGACAATACCGCATGTGGTGAAGCGTCCGTCTGGCTCTCTTGAAACTGCGCTGTCAAGGAAGGCGAGCTTCTGCTACTCTCTGTCTCCATGGTGAAGCGGATTGAAGGTTCCTGGTTGTTAAGATATTGTAAGAAGCTGTCGACGCTTCCGCGATCTAGGGCGGTGAAGGTGTCGTCCACGTCGCGTTTTCAGATCCTAAGTTTGTCATGATCTTCCTTTGATTGGATATCAAGATTTAAACTTTCCATGAGAACAAAGAAGAGCTTTCGATATTTATTGATTAAAATATACTGTTAGTCGTATTCTTCCTATCAGACAAGACCTATGTGCATAGCTTGCAACTGAGCCGAGGCTCATGTAGGATATCTTTTCAAAGGAAAAAGGCAGATTGTTTTTTTTTCTTTTTGTTTCTAATGTAATGATATTTGTCCTCATAAGCCTTTATTGTACGTTACTTCTAGGACCTCTTCTATGTAACTCAGACTCAGTGTGACTCAGTGTGTAACTACGGTTTTAATTTTGCCGTCAATAAAGTCCGCCTGGTTCTATGAAGCTTATTTAAATGGTAAATATCGACACTTGCATCACATCACTGTTGATACAATCATAGAAACAATGTCAAATGGCTTGGTTAGTGGACGCAATTGATGAAAAGAAGCATGATGATCAAACAAACATATTGTAAGACTTTTTTAATATACAAAACGCCCACAAAGCGCCCCAAGTCTCCAAAATGTTATCATTATCTCCATTAATATTACTACTTTATACAGAACAACCTTCTCATCGATGATCATCAAGACATATCTTATTAATAAAGAAGTAAGTTAACTAAAACTTGCCGATTATGGTAGGTAATTATTTCTGTTATTTTGCGAAAAAAAAACCCCACAAATCACGCTTTTAATGCAGTGGCATTGCAAATAATGTCATTACGTCATATGTCATGAGTGGCGTGACGGTCTCTCGAATCTGTCGGTGTATTGATCAGATTTGTAAAATAGGTACTCATCGTGCTCGAAACTTCATCTGTTCATTGTGATGACTGCATCTGCACTCTTCGTTTGCTCACTTCACATCCTGTGCTTCTGCTGCGGATATTCAGTGGCCTCTGTGATCGTCAATACGACTTATGGACCCGTGAACGGGTCTGTGAAATCACTGGCAACGAACAAGACAGTTATAACCTACCTCGGCATACCCTTTGCCAAAGCGGAACGTTTCGAATACCCGGTTGAACCGGACAGGTGGACTTCAACACTGCAAGCAAACAAGAATGACAAGATTTGCCCACAACCAAGTGAGCCGAGCAGACTGCCGCTTATGAACGAGAATTGCTTGCAGCTAAATGTGTATGTCCCAAGCAATGCTACTCGTAATTCTTCGCTTGCAGTTATGTTGTGGATTCATGGCGGTGCGTATATCACAGGAGATATTACATTTTACGACGGTAGCGTTCTGGCAGCCGAGGGGAACGTGGTTGTCGTCACGGCTGCTTATCGTTTGGGAGTTTTTGGATTCTTGAGCTCGAGCAGCGACAACCTGAAAGGAAACTACGGCATGCTGGATCAGATAGCGGCCATGAAATGGGTGAACAAAAACATTGAAAGGTATGCTAGTCGATTGATTTTGTTGTTTCCTTCTATGAGTTAAAAGTTTCCCTTCTACTTTCGTATGTGCCATACTTGGTGACATCGCAATGTCTCCCATGACTACATTTATTTGCACTTGGATTACAAACTGCTATGCACGTGGACATTAACACCGTTCCCAGGCCACTTGTTGACGAAGATGAAGGTATCGTTCATGAGATATCTGGCAACGGGATTAGTCTACGCTTTGTCATTACTGATTTGTTTGTCTATTTATTTATTTATTTATTTATATATTTATTTATTTATTTATCCATTTGCCTTTTGTTTGTCAAAAACCAGACAGCCGTGTGACGGTGTGCTTTTTGTTTGTTTGTTTTGATCGATTTGCTGATCCAGCAAGTTTTTTTTTTTTTTTTTTTAATCCTTACTCTAGTAGATTTTATTCGACTAACCCGTCATCGTGGTACTACGAAGATGTCACAAAAGTTAGTTTTATACACCTTTTTTTTAACAAAAATTATTTTCTTAAGTATATCAAAAAATAAATGAATAAATAAATAAATAAAATAATAATAATAATAATAACAATAATAATAAATGAATGTCAGTTTTAAAATACTACATTTGTTGATCCCAACACTGAACTTAACTCCATTGCTTTGTTATGCTTATTTATCATGTAACATCGTAGTTTTCTTATTTGATTATGTATTCATTTAGCACACCCAGTTTGCGCTCAGATTCTTATTAGACAGGTGTACATGTACGGGTGATCATAAAACTTGTCCGGGAGAGAGTATTTGATCTAGGCTAACTTTATGCATATCACAGATATCCTTCCTTAACTAGCACAAGTAATACATTCAGATATGGCATTGAAGTACAAACTTATATGATAGAACGATCACGTACTAGGTGATCACCAATCCGTGTATAGAGTGGCCTCTAGGATTCCCTAGCTTCTAAAAATAAGTTTCATGTCAGCACATCATTTTTTTTTTTCGTTCACTGATTTAGATTTCTTCTTTAGAGATGTAAATTGTCAGAAATTACTAGACCGTGCTATACAAATTTACGCGAGAGGGATTTTCCTTGAAATAGTCACTTGTTTACTGCTGCAGTGCACAATCTGATGGTGTAATCAGTACTAATCCAGTTTATTTCTTGTCAGAAAAGAAAAAAAATCGAAACGATGTTTCCATGCATGATTAATTACTGACCTATAAATATCAATCCCAAAACGGAAAAAGGCAGTTCACATAATTGCGAATTTCCTACGAAAGGATTACTACCTGTCATGTACGAATACTTTCCACCAAACATCAGAAGAAAAGGTATAATATTGGAGCTATACGAATGCATGTCTTAATTAGCAATTATTCACCAAAGTGGAGGTAACTATCCACCACTTTCACCGACACTGAGGTGAATAATTGTTTTGGTATATACCACACAAGCTGAATAACTAGGGCACCAAAGATTAACAACTTTGAGTAACAAAGAGTAGCCATTTTGTTTTTCTTACGCTGCTCGGAAGTGAATAGTACTTGGCTAATCACCTCCGAGATAGCCAATCAGCGTCCGCGAAAAGTATTATTGACTTTTTTGGTATATACTAATCACATTTATATTTTCTTGTTTGTGTAATTATTTATTTATCTATTTATTTATTTGTTTATTTATTTGTGTTTTAGGTTTGGTGGTGATTCTAAGAAGGTCACGATATTCGGTGAATCAGCTGGTGGATTTAGCGTAGCACTTTTGCTTCTGTCCCCGTTGGCTAGTGGTTTGTACCAGAACGTTATTATACAGAGTGGAACGGCAGTGACTCTTCCAGCACTGTTGGAAAAAGATGAAGCTGAATTACGAGCAAGGTAAAGCATTTAAAACAGTATACAGCACTGCAAGCGGCTTTTTATCCTGATATCAAAGCAGCTGCATAATTATCGGTAGACACCTTATTATCATTTTGGCGACACGAAAGGTATTTACTGCTTAAAACACCTTTAAGTTTAGTTTTAAAGTGCTTGTGTTTTTGTTATCGAGATTTGATTTGCAAGATAAGACGTAACTTTTGGCAAAGGTTTTCTTTTCATATAGTGGTGTTTAGAAGCACCTTAGATTATCAAACATTAATTATTTGAAGTGGCTTTGAGCCCCATGTACAGAATTTGGATTTGAACATCGACTAATTCAGTGTGGCTATTTAACAAATTGAGGTCAGTTTTTAGTGCGTCTGTCCTGTTATTGATAATAAATTACGCCATTACATTGTAAAAGTAGCTCTGAAGACCCGAGCCGCAGGCGAGTTTTTTCGCAGCAAAATTTGACAATGTTATGACGAAACTTACCGTCAATAAGAGGACAGAGGAAGGACAAAACGAAAAAAATAAATAAATAAGTAAATAAATACATAAATCAAAAACTTATGTCAATTGGAGTTTTACAATAAGAAGACACGAAACTGGTCAAATGCCGGGAATAAATAAAGTACAAGTACCTCATTTTCATAATGCTGCGCTTGCAAGTCCGAGTTTTTAATTGTCAACAAATGTTGTCAAAAATTTCTTTCGTTATCTTTCAGTATTATAAGTCCACAACATTTTGACCACTGTGATGACGCGTTCTCCTTGTCGATAAGAGACCACACTTAACGTAATTTTGCATAAATTAAAACATCCGTCTATACTCTTATTGATAATAGAAATAAGCCAATCAGCGCGCGAGAAATTGGACGGTTATCGTAAGAAAAGTCTTTGAAAGTACTGAGTCAACTTTATTGTTCTCTTTGCTGGAGTATTACAATTTTTGTTACGTTTGTTGTTTTTGTTGTTTATTTATATAGTTTACTATTCGATTTTTTTTTTTTTTGTTTCTTTTTTTTAGGAGCTTTGCTAAGGCTGCGGGATGTGAGATGGCTTCACTGAAAGCCTGTGCGAAAAAGAAATCAGTTCAAGAGATCTTAGTCGCTCAATTAAAAGTGTTTGCCTCTCTCAACTTTTTATCCTTTGCACCGGTTGTGGATGGTTACTTTATGCCAGGTATGTGCTATTTCAAAATCAATATTGCGTTGCGTAGAAACAAAACGTAAGAAAATCTAATGCGATATCATTTCCTTATTTTTTTTTTTTTTGTCTTTACCGCTAGTTGTTTATTCTAACGGTAGACTTAAACTACATGAACTAGTAGATTGGGCAAAATGAACAATATTTTTGAAGAACATCAATGTAAAAAACATTAGTAGACGAATTGGATTCTTTATTGACGGTTTGCACTCTTTCCCATGGTTTAAACTTTAGGATGATGTAAAAACTGTTGGCAACATTAAAAGGACAGTTTAGGTCAGTAAAAGTATTAACATATATACAGTTATAACTTTCTGCACCCCACTAACGTCTAATTGTTGCAGATTCACCCCTCAAACTCCTCAAAGCTGGCAAGTTTAACAAGAGTAATATCATTATTGGAGTCACAAGAGATGATGGAACAGTTTCGGCCAATGGTGTTACAGGTTGTACTCAATTAGTTTGATTCTTAGGCGATTCGGTTTATTTTATACAAATGTTTTTCACTGTTTTTGTTTTGTATTTATTCAAATTTAAAACAGAAGGCAAAAAAATATACAGAAAACCTCATCGCAAAGTTACAAAATCCAACTTGTCCTGGGTTTGCATAATCGGGCTTTGAACAACCCGGCCCAGGAGCTTCGCTTTTAGGCTTGGCTAAATCTAGATATTAGAGATTCTGCAATAATTATCAGGAGGGGGAGCATTAAAACGAGAGGGGGGCACAATGTAAACTCACAGCCTTAGGGAGGGGGGGTAGCATGTAAATTTCTGGGAAAGTAGGGGGGTGGCAACTGAAAAACTGACTTTAAGCTTCAAATACCAAAGATATTTCACTAAAAGTTATACTCATTAGTCATTACTTTCCGGACTGATTTAATATGAATAAAA
>OMLO01003097.1_pt1 | contig 13683 bp, 12 predicted proteins | sample 1674811 | NCBI WGS metagenome assembly OMLO01 (sample SAMN06265003, study PRJEB25207) | coral metagenome | isolation source: Coral host | place: Mexico:La Bocana,Puerto Morelos, Mexico | collected 2008-11-13
CTTCTGGGTTTCCTTAGAGGCCTTCTTGTCCTGCAAAAGGGATTGGGCAAATTAGTAAATAGTTTCCACAAAATTTGCAAATAGTTTCCACAAAATTTGCAAATAGTTTCCCTTCATAAAAATGAACAGTGTAGCTGGGTCAGGGCTGCGTAAGGTTTGCGTCAGGGCTACATCAGGGTTACTTCAGGGCTGCGTCTGTACTGGGGAGGGTGTGTGTAGTTTTTTCTGAAATCCCAGTCCTGTGAAATCGGAGGTGTTGTGGGTTCCCTTTCCATTTCTGCGAGAATTTTCTGGGTGTAAGCCCTCAAATCCTGAATATTTTCCCGATACAGAGCCCCGCCATTCTCATTATAAGTCGCATGGGGAAGCACCTCTGTTATGATTCGGCCCAGCTGTTGGGCATATGTAGGACCACAAACATCCGCCCGGATCACCACGACAAAGATACGTTTGCGAGACTGAGCCATGTGATATTTCGAAGACCTCAGCTGTGTTGCCAGTCTGAATGGTTGAAAAGAAAATTTTCTTATATTATAATTAATTTTTTGATAATATGATGATTTTATGGACTGACTGACTGATGTATCAATATCAACCATATAACATAATTGATTTGTTATGTTATGTTCATAAAAAAACAAAGCTAATCTTCAAAGATATATGGTATATGAGTATTTGATGTTTTATCAAATCATTAAATAACATATAATGCGAATTGTTCAAACTATGACTCAGACAATGAATTTCTCTGGATCTATGACATATACTGTTGTTTGACAGGTTATTGTTCAAATAAAGTTGTAGACTTAGACTGGACTGTGAAATCATATAGTCAAGTGGAAATCCAACAATGTACTGGAACATACCCAAAATAGATGCAGGCATGACCTGACAATAAGAAACTCAACATTGCTTCTGCGATATTCTTACGATTTGTATCTTGTTCACATCACTATGACTCTGACTATGACTATGCCTGACCACTAGACTGTGCCTGTTTGCCAAGATGCTCCAAACACAAGATTTGAAGATTGTAGCCAGGAATGAGTGCTAGGCCAATACACTCTTCAATTCCCTCATTCAAACGTCCATTGAGAATGAACTCAATCGGCGCCTGACACAGAGTCAACTCGAGGCTTCAAGGATTGCATGAAATGAAATGACTGGATACCTGGATACTGGATGCAAGATATTATTTATATATAATATAATATATTTCATTATATTATATAATGATAAATTTATAATTATATAAAAAAATAATATGTGTTTGAACATGTGATAGCAGCACAGCATATGATATGACTTTGTTTGAAATCCTTTAAATAGTGTTAGCGCATCATGTTTTTGGAGTCAACAAGATACGCCACACACGCACTTAATCAACACCGTGATTTGTGATTGTCTAATTCTGCGGTGTGTAAAATCATGATTCACACGGCATGAACTACTTATATAGTGTTTGTTTATTGCTTACTTTGCTTACTATAAACTATGAAAAACTTACTTATGTCACATGTCTTAAGTTTCTATTGTCTTACTAAGTTAAGAATGTTAGTCAGGTTTCATCAGCATCATTATCATCATTATCATCATCATCATCATCAAATCACCATCATTGTTCATCATCATCATCATCATCATCATCAATCATCAATATCATCATCATCATCATCATGATCATCATCATCATCATCATCAGAATCCCTGTCATGGAGGAACTGGATCTTGATCTGTATTCAAATGTGCCCACAGCCTAGACCGAAGACTTTTTCAACCAGCAAACAAAGAGTTTCAAAGTGGGTACGCCACTGACAACGATCTGTCTAACTGCTAGACATAACTCTGTGGAGATGTTTCGCTTCCTGCTGCACTGGGTCATCTCCCATACTGCTTGTTGCCTGATTGGCTATCTCCTGTAATTTTCCCAGAGTAGCATTCTTAAGTTCAAATTTGGTAGCAAGGGCTGGGAGACAGTATGAATGCAACCACCCAGGAGGTCTCAGTTTGTTCCAAGACCATTCAACCCGGACACTTCCTTTGGCAATCATTTCTTTGCAACTGTAGCACTTAGCCCGGTTTGTCGGAGAGACCCCCATTACACCCATGCCAAGTTCTTTCGAGAAAAAACTACTGCCTGCTGCAGGGGCGTTTCCTGCTTTTTTCTTACTAGAAGAGGACGACTCTTGGACATGCTCTTGCAACACTTCCTCTGCAAACATATCTTTAGCCTCGTCAGCTACTCGGACCTCTTCTGCGACTTCATTTGCAACAGCTGTTTCTTGACGAACAACTTCATTAATGGGCTCAATGTCATTCACCACAAAGCTGTCAGCCACACCGACTTCATCATGGTCAGCTTTGCTGACTTCATCAGAGTCAGAACTGTTGTCAAAGTCAAAGTCATCAAAATTGTCATTGTCATTGTCATTCCCACTGTCAGTACAATGAATGTTGCCATCCCCTGTATCTGTTGTAAAATCAACTGGCTGGGGTTTTCCAGCTGTGGCCTTTCGTTTTGGTGGCCCTGCGGCTGATTTGTCCTTGTCAGGAGTCTTTCTCTTTTGTCGGTCTGGTTTGAATCCAAAAGGCATCTTCACAACCGGTTTCTTTGGAACAAATGCTTTTGTACTGGCGTTGAATTCAAAGGTGTCTCTAATACTTTCAGCATTCACTTGAAGGGCCCCTGTGGAATCAACAAAAGGTTCGTACAACCAATGTTCGACTTTAAGCTGAAGTGTCTCGCCATTTGCCACACACCGCAGCATCTTCAAAAAGATGCGGGCTGTTGTGGTGACGTCAGGAACATTGCGACCCCCCAGCAATTGCAAAGAAACACGATCTTCTTCTATACATGCAAGCAAAACAGTTTGTCGCAAAGGCTTCTTCAATGTCACTCCCAAAAAAAACATATAAGTGGATGGAAGTTCAACACAACTGACAAGGAGAAGGGATCCAGTGTTGATCTTCCTTTCTGTAAGAGATGTATGAAAAGCACGGACCAATCTGCAAACTGATGGGAAAAGAGGGTCTCTTCCACAAAGCCCTGGAATGCATGTTTGGATTTCCGCTGGGTTCCCACTGTCACTATTCAAGTGCTTCAAATCACCAGTCACTTCTTGGTGAATGGTATCCTTCAGAAAAGCAAATATCTCTTCGTTGGTGGCCACAGTGTCAATGAGATCTGCTTTCAGTGCTCCATCACCTCAGTGAGGATAGGAAAGGATGTTTGAAAGATCTTTGGTTTAGCTAATAAGTAAGGTAAGGTTTATTACCACCAAAGGACCAGAGAATGAATCGACTGAGCTTCGGTGACTCTATGGTAACATTATCATATGCTAAACTCAAACATACTTCATTATGAGTTATGTTAATGATAATTTAATTGATAATAATGACGATATGTACTCTGTAATATCATACTATGTCTGTCAATGTTGTTTATTGCCAGGTCCTCAGTGTATTGCGTTTAGTAAGTTTTAATGTCCATTATCCATACTACATACTACATACTAACAAAATGATTTTGTCAACATCTAGTGATGCTTGAATCCTGGTTTGAACAATCGGATATCAGATACCAACATCGTGACATCGTAATAACAATTGACAATTGGACAAACAATTATCATTCTGATCCACAGGATCTACAAATATTACATATTCATAATTCATATGTAACTAGTTTACATTCTTGTGGAAACGGGATAGAACAACATTGGCATTGGGTGAAGCTGTTAGACCCGGGATATCAAAAGGCATCAGCTCGGATTTGGATGCTGTAAATGATGAAATAGAAACAACATGGGTGAGCATCCCCAATGAGTCATGGTTTCATTGTGAAGTGAAATTGCGAATTTCATTTGATATCTGATAACTGATACGGTATCACTGATACGTGACATGGTATGTTGATAATCAGATCACTGCAAAAAATGCAAAACATAAGAGTCATCAAATTGCTTCTGCAAAACCAGGGCACCATCTCCGAACTTGGTTGGTAATGACCAGAAAGGGTGAGATGAGTACTGTTGCCTATTGACAGCCAACCGCTTGCTTGACAACTTTGAACATCCCTTCCTTCCAACTTGCAACTCCAATTCCGATTTGCCTTCCCCTTTCAAACCCAGTGGTGTTTCAGCAAGGGTTTCCCGACACTCCTGCTCATGTAAAGCTTGTATGTTGTATGGGTCTTTTTGCTCTGGGGAAAACTGTTTCCACTCATTTGAAAGCCTTTGGACTTTGACTTTGTACTCTGCAGGTGACAAAGACTTTGCATCCCTAAGGCCCTCTCTTTGGAATATGTTCCATCCAGACAACTTTCGAACTTTCCGTTGCGTAGATTCTTGGAACCTTGCCGCCTTGTCAATTGAAGAGCGCACTGTTCGGCTTCCCATGGAGATCCCAGCCACCTGCACTGTGTGAGAAGTTAAATGACGGAATCTAATTAATTTATGCTGATTACCAGTTACTAGACTATAACTATAACTATACATTATGATTTATGATGATTGAAAATGATCAATGATAAAATGATTATGTGATTATGATATGACTTGACTATGATTTTACTTACTTAGTTCATAGTATATAGTATATAATATATAGTTTTAAAATACTTTCACATTTTCATTTGACACATATGTCATATGTCATATGACTCATATGACTCTAGACTCTAGCTATAAAATGATTCTACGGTCTCACAATATACTAGTCTTTGAATCTTTGTATATTATTATATTGTCGACACTGTATGCCCAATGAAATGATTTGGCTTGAATGTCACAGAATGTTTTTATTTGTATTGCATGCGTACAGCGTATGCCTATGCCGTATGATTATTATCAAAATACCATATTAGACTTTTAGATGATAGATATGATATGATATACACCTTATCATATTCGGAGTCACGGAGTAGTTTGACTCAAATGTGGTGAAGACCGATGTAACTGATGTAGCATAACGTATCACAAAGCAAAAACCTTAAATCAACAAATAATACCGGTTCTAAAAACAACCCAAGCCAACCATGTATTTCTGAGATTTGGCCTCCAGCAAACCACCACCAGAAGAAGCACCAGCAGTATGTTGATTATTGGTTGTAGTTCCACATTGTCGTTCGACTGCTGCTGAGACTCGAGGGGCTAGCGTTGTGAGTTGAGAGACATCTTGCCTTGTCACTTCATGGTGCCTGATGACACCTTGCAGAAATGCCGTTTCAATTCCAGCAACCCCCTTCTTCACAAATTGAGCGCCCCTTTTAGAAACTGACCACTGCATTTGACCATGTTTTACTTCAACGCTATCTGCAGTTAATGGTGAGCACTCACCAATGTGTTGGAGGACCTCTCTTGCTTCATCGAAAACAGATGAATCCTGGGATGGATTATCTGAACCGGCTTTCAAGAATCGCATGAAACCTTCTGTGAATTCTGTGTCAGTGCAACAGCAGTTTGGGTGCATGGCAGTGGTAACATCGTCCCAAAGTTTTGTGAAGTCTGTCAATGTTGCCCCAGGTTCTAAAAGGCTGAACCATTTGTATGGAAACCCCTCGTACTCAAAAACCATTCTTCTCCACAAGTCTGAAGCGCAAGCCAAAACGAGTTTGAAAAACAAATCCAATCGAGCACGACTTGGGTGAAAACCCATCACTGAAATCTTGCCAAGACCAAATAACAATTGCCCAACACAGCTTTCCATCAAACTTTTACCCAAAGATCCAGAGATGATTTGAATGAAGTATTTCAGGCTCTCTTTCGCATATTGTGGGTAATTTTCACGCTGACCTCCCAAAGCAGACATCTTTGTAAGAATGGAAGTCCTGCGGAACATCAAATTGGAACCATACTCCAAAGAACTGATGAGAGAATCGATCATAATGGCTGATTGCACGAAAGATTCTTTGCAAATTTCCTCCATCACTTTGCGTTTCCGAATGCTGTTTTGGAGACTGTAGGATAAGTCATTTTCCAGCAAATCATCCAAAATGGATTGGAGGTCTCTGGCTTGGTCTCCCATTCCCATTCCCAAGAAATGCCCATGCTGATGCTCTTGTAGCATAGAGTCAACAGCTGAAGATAGCTTTGAAGATGCATCTGTTTTGTTATCCATGTTTTTTTGGATTTGGGACATGACCCTTGGCAATAAACCAAAAAAAGTGCAGGCAGTGCGAATGTAGGATGAAGCAGTCGCATAGTGTTTGAATCGATACAAAAGCGGCACTGAATACCCCCGACACCATAGAGGGATGCACAAATCAATCACCTTTTGTAAGCAGGCATCATCAGAATCACAGCATCCCGGGCCTTTGCACCAATGAATAATGGGGTATTTTGCTGAGTCCCCATTGCATAATGCAAGCAAATCTTTAAAGTTCTGTTTCAATGTTTTGGCATCCGGGTTAAACCCATCCAAAAGCCATGTTGCACGATGGGACCATTGCTCCATTTCATCTGGAAATTCTGCGACTTGGATGCCTGGACGAATTCAAGGATTGGGTTTAAGTTTTTCCTAAGTCCATCATGACTCTGACTCTACTGCACTACACTGACACTACTGCTCTATTATTCTATTGTTCCAGATTCCAGACTGCTTGACACTTGACTTGTCTCACCTACCAATTTGACTAAGTCTTGTGAATTCAAAAGTACTTTTCCTAGATCTTTCTTAGATCCGAATCACACAGTCAATGTCAGCATGTTATGTGTTGTACCGAGTTGTGCAATTGACAACACTGACTGACACTTACACTGACGCTATCTGTTTTCATCAGTGCCTACACCCCCCACAAATAACAGACTCGGGTGTATGTCATGGGAACAAAGGTCGGAGGAGAGTCTGGGTGTCTATGAATACTACATGTTCAATTCAATGTCCCTCGACCAGTGACAAAAAAAGGGAACTTCTAAACTCACATTACACATTGTGACATTGAATGTTGGCTTTGTTTTGATGTGGACTAGACTACTACGACTCCTCTATGTTGGGTTAAAGTTAAGAGTTCATAGATAACTCATATCACAGTTCTGACTTGTAAATTTTAAGCCCACACATAGTTGAAGTGATAGATGATCTAGATGGCTACGATGATGATTCTTGATACTTTCATGACATCGTAAAAAAGCAACATCAACACGATATGATCGAAATGATGATGTACTAATAATTTTGATATTATTTATATTATTAAATTATATGATGATTCAGAATGATTCATTTGATATTAAGATGATATTGATATGATATGATTCATGATTAATTATGATGTGATTTGATTTGACGATATGATATGATATGAAATGATATGATATGATTTTGTATGACCAGAATATGACTCTATGAGTCTTTGATAGGCATTAAGATCATTAAGATTCATTAAATGATATAGATATACAGTATACAATGTAAAACGAATAATGATGATGATGATGATGATGATGAGGATGATGATGATGATGTGACAACAAAAGCCACTGAAGAAATGCTCATGCCACACATTAAATGTCGTTATAGGTTATTGTTATTGTTGTCAGTTACCATTTTTTGTATCATTGCTCCCTGTCACTGCCACTTTCACCATCACTTCCATCTGAGCCGAGCTGCGTTGAAATCCTTCAGGACCCCGCAAAACTTGTAGAAGAGCTACAGCAAATTGTTTGCGAAAACTGTTTTGTTCGAACAGGTGACCTAGACGAACCAATGTCGCCCAGTAGCCCTCAATGGACAAAGCTACTGGGCGGCGAGTCAGGCACAACTGGTGTAATCCACATTTGAACCTAAGCATCATTAAGCTCGAAAGGTGTTCCTTCATAGTGGATGCCAGCAGTCGGCGTTCAAATTTAAACACGGCATCGTTTGTTGGCAGCGCATCTCCAACAAAGATCTGTATTTTCCACTTGCATCTATCAACCAATGTTTGAATTGATGTCGCACTCCCCAACAACTTGTCAAAAAGGGATTTCAACAGCTTCCCAATCCCTTGGCTTGACAACAAAAGTCCGAAAGTGTAGGCCATGAAGACATCATGTGTTTTTTGGGATGGTAGGACCACAAAAGGTGTGGGAAGTTTCAAACTGTCGTTTGAATCATTGTATCGCAGGTGGACGGTTTGGATTGTATTCATCACGGTGTGCACCACTGGAACAAAATCTGCCCCGCGAATCCTGGTAGAAGTGTCATCTACCACCACACAATCAAGAATGCGCCTTACATCAGATCTTTGTGGATCATTTGGATCAGGGGTCAACACTGCTTGCAAGACATTGGGAAGCTGGTACAAAACACTGGCCACAGCCCGCCCCCGTTGTCTTACAATTTTTTGCTTGTCAGGAGCGGAAAAGGCTGATGTTTTGGAGTGGGTGGCAGCATCAGTGAAAAGAGGTGTCAAGAACTTCAGTTGAATATCCTTCGCTTCAGTTTGAGACGTCTCTTCTTTGAGTTGAAAACGACTCTCAAGTTTCCGTTTCAACTTATTATACCGAGCAGTCTCTCTTGCTTTGCGAGTGCGTGCCTGATTCAGCAACTTCCGATGCTCTTGATTGATATCAATCTGCTGCTGCTCATGATCAGCCCCCAATGGCAAATCATCTATGTCTGCACTGTCGATGGAATCGGTGTCAGTGTCATTCGCAGGTTCGCCATTGCTGTCTTCATCCCAAATGGAGGCAAAAGACATTAATACAGTTAATATTATTATTGATCATGTTATATACTGTACTTTCTCAATGCAGCAACGCATCTGATTTGAACCGGACGTTTGTGGTGGGGTCTATCTTAGTCTTGCAGTCTTGTCTCTCAGTCAGTGGTCAAATAGTCAGTTTAGAAATCATGAAAACTGTTCCCATTCAATCAAATAGTGGGTGGTATCAAAGATATAATTTTAACAACACAGAAAGATCAGGAATCTGAATGAAAATTGAAACCATTCTGTCTTCCATGTTGCAGTAATTGTGTTTTTAAAGCATGTCTCAGCTTGAATGGCAAGTTCGGGATTCCAAGTGTCCCAGTGTCAAGCAAAGGGAAGGGTTCCCGAGAACACGAAGTAAGATAGATAATAGATATATAAATTTTATTATTTATAAATATATATATATAGATAATATTAATATAAATAAGAAATATCTCAAGATATACATCGTGAATCATATGATATTCTGATCTTATTCAGTTTGACTCTGACTCTGACTATTGAAACTTCAAATTCAAATCAAATACAATAAAAGACAAATGACACATGATAAAGAAATTCAGGAACATGTACATTACAGATCTCAAAACTAGGAATCTTGAAAAAATTGAATGGAGCGGAACCTTGTCAATGTGGACCCTTCTCAGGGACAACTGCAAGCTCTACATGCCTGAAATATATGGACTTCCCTGACTTCCCAACATCCCACCCTGAATGGAGTGTCACCCGTCATTGGGTTGGATTCATTTGGATTCCATACCGGGGTCCATACCAGTTTCCTGGGTTGTAAAAAAACGCACTAAAAACAGGCCTTGTACTCATCAAAGAAAGATCCCTTGCAGTGCTCCGGGAAGGGCAGCATCACATCATGAACCTAGGGGCTTGGCTTAGCCAGTGCGAGTAAATGTTCCAAAAGTGTCTGCTGTTATCCATGGAAAGTTTGTGCGTTTATTTGAGTCCTCGGTGACCAAATGATGATAGTCGTAGTAAGTAGAAATTATGAAATTAGTCAGGAGTCATTAGTGATGACTGATGTGACAGAAGCTGTGAAAGTTTGTCAAATGACGCAGAATGCGGCCATTCCATTTAGATTTCCCATGTTGTAGTCAACAGTCAGCGATAATGCGCTATGGTCCGTGGTCCTATGGTACTGTTTACTTAACTAGTAATATAGCCTTTGAAACTAGTACACAGTACTACTGCTACTGTTACACAAAATAACTACTTCAAAATTGAAAGGATTTTTATTTTGGCTTTTCAAAAAGAACAACCAAGAAACTTCTTCCATCACCACTGCTTTTGGGCGCCGATCTCCTCAGACAATGTACATGATTCTTTCAGACTTGGGGTTCCTCAAACCAATAGGGGCTAATAGGGGCGTTCAAACCTTGCCTTTGAGTTTTTGAGTTGCTGATTGACAGAAGAAGATCAGGAATGTCACAAATCAGACAAATCATTTTCATATCGAATCATACAGTATACAGTATACATATCATATCATCAACATATCGTATATCATTAAATCATATATCATATATCATTATATCATATACCAACCTTTACGCAAACGGCATTCAACCTACTTTGGAGCTCCAAACAGATTTGTTGAGTCAAGGATCGGACACAGCGGGCTCCATCAAGGAATGCTCCAGTTCGAGGGTCACTTTTGAAAGGATGATAATCCTCTCGTTTCCTCTTACTTGAAAGCCGAGTAAAAGGCCCACAAGGGGGCCCAAACATGAAGATGTCCTCCTGTGGCAAAACAAAGGCGGATGTGGCAACAAAACCCGACAGCTTCTAGCGGCTAGTGGAATCAGAAAAGGTAGGTTTCTACAGGGGGTTCTGGACATAAACAAGACCAAATGGAAATGCCATTGCCATCATAAAACATAAACCATAATTTTCTCAGATTCAAAATAAATGGTGAATCAATCCTCCTCATTTATCATGCGTATTGTGTACATCGTAACACTGTAGATACTATTCAGATACTTTATATGATATGTTTCATGTTTCTGATTCATGATTACTAATTTCTATCCAGCAATAAATCGCCACTGACATGTTCTTCTTGCACAATGCAGTCATAGCCATAGCCACATAATACAGATTTGATTTGAATCTGAATATACCCAACATGGCAACATGGCGCATGTTAAAGAAATAATTGCCCAAACTGTCCTTTTCATCTGTGCAGCACATCTTCCCATGGTGGCTACACCAGCCACCGCAAATTTGCATATCGATGTTGCTGAAGTAGTGATTGACTCAGTTGCGTATTGTCATAGATTCATGGAGTCGTGCAGTCATAGTGAGTCATATGAGGCGTATGCTATATGGGTTGTCATTTTCATGCATGTCATCCTGTCTGGGTGCTACAGACCCCCGGCCCCCAATCATCTACTGCTCTAGACAGCTGCTACAGTTTTCCCACGTATGTGCTGGCAAGACACTCATGCCTGGAAAATTCTTGGCAATGAACTTGTTCTTCATGGGCTCACTTTCGCTAACACTGGTGGTCACGGGGTGGAAGCCAAGCTCTTCACTCAACATTTTCCTAAGTGTATAGAATCATTTCGGGGTCATTTTCTTGGAGTCTGTCTGTGTATCATATAAGGCAGTATACTGTACTCATACTTCACTTATATTCAAAGCCATGGCCATGATGGCCTATGTTGTGTTCTTTGAATGTATCAAGTGCAAAGAAATGTGATTTTGCACATCCCTGGTATATGACAGCTTTGCTATGTGTAGTGAACAGATCACTGTGGACTGCTGAATGAAATTCTGAGGGTGGTTGCGTAAATATAGTACAGATGATGACTATAGACTATAGTAATCATTCATCATAAAAATCGTCCAGTATATAATATATAATATATAATTATAATAGTCAGTGTCCTGCCTTTGACTCATGAGCCACTGCGCTGTTTGCCGAGGGTCATGCAGTAGGTTCCAGTGGCTGCCCCGGCACAACCCTCTGCAATCTTCACCCTGGGAAAATGTTTGGCACTTGCTTTTAGGGTTATGTTTTGACAGTTGTTCAGTAGGTTATTGCGATAAAACTCACATTTAAACACTGTATCATCATTTGTATCAGTCAGTGCATCAGTATCTGTATCTATATATCAGTGTCATTATTAAAGATACTAAACTGAAATAAGAAACTGCGAACTTGTAGCTGTAATTAGTTTATGTGTTTGCGTCGGGTCTTTGGTTTCGTTTTCAAAAAACAGCTACAGTGGATGCAAACACACATCGTCACATATTTCATATTTCATAATTCCGATTCCCCTTAGTGATATTCTTCTTGCTGCTATGACTGCTTTGACTTCTGGTCATATTGCAAAACTGTACTAGTAGCCATTGCCCCAGTCTACAATCTGTCCAATCTTCTTACTCTTGCCACTGCCCACCGAAAAAGTCAAGAAACTTCAGACCTCCAACTTTGTCCTCCAATGCCCTCAAGCCCAGCATGTCCACATAGCAGCTGGCCCAGTCCAAAGTTCTTGGCTTGCTACCTGGTCTCACTGGGGCACCACTGTTGATTCGGCCAGGTCCAAAGCGCGTCTCCGTAGACCTTGGTTTCCAGTTTTTACTCCCTCATTGGTCATTGATCATTTCGTAGACTTTCACTCAACTATAACTTGAGCTGTATGTAATATGTATATATATATATATGACTCATATGACTATATGACTGTAATATCATGTGCCATGATTCATGATATAATATGTGAATTGTTTGAATCACCTTAATTACTTCACTGTAATAGCCATAGCTAGTCAAAATCAATCGCAAATCATGAACTGAGACTCAGTAGTAATTTGTGATATGGATGAATGGGATTTGTCCCTGAATGGACTTTCTTTGAGACACAATGGACTTGGACAAACACTTTGATCCAAGTGTCTCCGATTCAGAAGCTGTTGATAAGCATTCCTCTGCAACACCCAGCATCCCTCGAGCAAACTCACGGACTGGAGATGGCTCTGTGTCACTGGACATGGCCAACCCCGGCGAACTGCACAAGACAGAAAATCCTTGTGACTCTTGACCCCAAAACAACTAAGGGAAGGCCAGCAACTTTGACGGTGCACCTGAAACCCAGAAGCCCAGAAGTATATGATTTGGATAGTGACATGGCCTGACATGGCCATCTTGGAAAATTATGATGAAAAGAGATATGAGATCAACCCTTGATAAATCATCAACTGATGTGGGACCAGCTTGGAATTACAAATTTCCTCCTTTGGGGCAGCCTAAGCCTGAATCACATCACATTACATCATTGACATCTTTAGGGCCTGTGAAAAAACTACTCCATTCATGTAGCTTCTCCTGGGAACTCCAAACATGTCGTAAATTCAGTGATTTGACAACCCATGAATTTGGGAAAAAACTGGAAGGTTGAAAGAGGTTGTTGGTGAACATATGTTGTTGTGTTGGGTTTGCGTTTAGATAGTGAAGTAACATATCACCGAATGTTTGCAAAGCTTTTCCAAAATCAGAGAACATATAGTTTCCCAACATTAGCCAAGAAAAGCCCCAACATTACCCAACACTAGTTTTCCCAAAGTAGCTAAATAGTTTCCCAACATCAGCAAAGAACATCCCCAAACATTAGCACAGAATACCACCAGTTTCCCAACTGTAGCAATGAACATAATAAAATCTAATAAATATCCGAAATAACAGCAAATAGTTTTGCCACATTAGCAAAGGATATCCCCAAAATGAGCAAATAGTTTACCAAGGGATTCGCAACTAGTTTCCCAAAATTAGCATCTAGTTTCCCAACATTGGAAATAGTTTCCCAACATTAGCAAGAACATCCCCAAAATTAGCCCAACATTAGCGAATAGTTTCCCAACATTAGCAAGAATATCATCTCCAAATTAGCCCAAAATTAACAAATAGTTTCTCTATATGTTGCAAATAGTTTCTCTATATTTTGCAAATAGTTCCAATTCATTTCCCTTTATTAGTG
>OMLO01003098.1_pt1 | contig 13682 bp, 9 predicted proteins | sample 1674811 | NCBI WGS metagenome assembly OMLO01 (sample SAMN06265003, study PRJEB25207) | coral metagenome | isolation source: Coral host | place: Mexico:La Bocana,Puerto Morelos, Mexico | collected 2008-11-13
CTAGATCAGATCTCTTTGTTCTGACGACCTTACTCGGTAAACATACACTGGAATACGTACATTGAAACTCAGAACTTCCAGGCAACTTAGACTCGCAACATTTTTATTATTTACTTGCTTATCCTCTTGGGGCCCATGAGGACTCTTGAGGCCAGACAATTTTATTAGCGTTACGCAACTATTTTATTACTTAGCGAGGATGAAAATTATTTTATACATTGTCATAAACATTTGCTTTTAAGTCGGTTGGAAAAAAACAAAAATTTTATTGCTACTGCAGTGAAGAGGAGCGACGAATGTGAACTTTATTGCGTGGCTAAAGGATACAGGTTCTTTCGTCGTCTCTCACCCAGAGTGAAAGACGGGACACCCTGTCTTAGTGATTTAAAGAAGGTCTGCATTGGTGGAACGTGCAAGGTATGTACTGTGCTGGCATCCGCTGATTGGTTAATATTATTATTTATTATATGGCTGTTTCTCCTACCAAATTCACGAATTCAGTTTGCGTTGAAAAAGTAGCAAACTAAAATACAAAATTGTTCACCATTTTCTTTTATTTTCTTCTTAATCACTCATGGAAGTGCCAAAAAGCCTGATGACAAAAAGAATAAAGAGGACGAGCAAATTTCTGAAGGTTTAAGTCTTGCTCATTTCCGTTTGCAAGCAAAATTTTAGCAAACGAATTAATTGCACGACTTTTCTTCTTTGCCTTCAGTAATAAACATCTTATTAACCGGGCTAAGTCGGTCTGTATAGGAGAATGTTGACCTCGATGTATACAGACCTCACTGCGTTCGGTCTGTTCTCACGACCTCCGACGGTCAAGATTCTCCCATACAGACCTCCTGCTCTGTTAATAAGAGCTAAGAACTGAATACATTACCATGAGCTGAAAGCTGATAACCTTAAGCGGTTTAAATCTAAGCTGAAATTGCACTTGAAAATTTAATTGGAATTATGATCTTTAATTTAATTTTGATTTTATTGTACTTTTTAAAGAGAGTTTTCAGCTAGCGATAACCTCTTAAATTCCTTTTCTAGATGCATCTTTCTAATTCTTAGTTTTCATTTGTATATCTAATTTGCATCTGGAATAAATAAAGCATGCGTGAACTTAAAAAACTAAGACATATTTTGAGAGATGCCTCACTCTACTCCCGTAGACATACAACTGTCACCTGCCAGCCATGTGCATACAACCTCCTAGTTTCGCCTAATGTACGTTGCCATTTAATTTTCTAGGAGCTCCCCTCAAGATGTAAAGATGGAGGGTGTTTTGGTCAGAAGCGCGTGACACCAAAGCAAAGGCGGTCTGGTGTTTTGACGTCAAGAGACCTTTCTCGAGGACATCTGAGTACGTTTGCTTTCTAGTGACAGTACCCAGCTAATGCACAAATGCACCTTAGTGTCTTAAGCTCAGTTAACATGTCCATGTACGTTCTTTTATCAGTCTTAGGTTATAATCCTGTGATCACCATCCCTGCTGGCGCAACTAGCATTAATATCACAGAGATCCGCAGAAGCAAGAATTATTTGGGTGAGTTTTTCAGCTGGTCTAGGCAGAACTGACGTTAACATTAATTTCTAAGTGAGAGCAATGAAGCGAAATGGGCTTAAGAAAGGTATATGAATAGGTCACAAGTGAGATCTGGCTCTTTTGCGTATTTGCCGATTTCAGTTTTATTTAGAAGCAATAGTTCTTAAGGTGAGATGAATCAGTGATCAATGAGCAATTAGTACAATGTCGGTCTTATAAGATCAGTAATGTTTTCTGCTATCCACTATTGTATCTTAAACAACGTGACAGTAGAGGAAAGCGAAGAACAGAGCTGAAGAACACAGGCACAAATTTTTAACGGAAACACTAACGATTTTGTGACTATACCTTTTTCAGGGTTAAAAAAATGTTGTGGATTTGTGGAATTGAGATAGATTTGGTAATAGACTCGATTTCACACTATAGAATGATGATTCTTGATTCAAATTGTTTTCAGCTCTCAAGTCGCATGATTCCAACAAGTACTACATCAATGGAAACTGGGTTATCGATTTGCCTAAGGGTTATGACGTAGCTGATACAACTGTGTATTACACAAGACCCCGTAGAGACAAGGGCGAGAATGAGGCGTTTATTGCCGCGGGACCAACTTCTGAAGATCTTGATGTTATGGTAAGGTGAAAGTAAACCTGACAATTACGTTGAACGCAAAAATTGCAACAATGCCCTTGTCATCACTAGTGACAGAAAAAACAGAGGACTAACATTCTTGTAGATCAGGAGCCCATGGTCATGCGCTCCAGATTACAGATTTATTATTATTATTATTAAAAATTATTATTATTATTATTATTATTATTCAAATAAATTTTTCTTACTTGAATTAACTCTTTTTGAGCTAAATTAAGTTTTTTTAAAAAAAATATTATTATTATTATTATTATTAATTAGTATTAGTATTTTTAGATTTTGATTTTGGGTATTGGTATAACTTGTAAATAAGAATTTGAATGAAGTCAATAAAGTTTTCATTATCATTATTATTATTTTTATTATTATTATTATTATTATTATTATTATTATTCGTCTGATGACGGACATTTTGGTTTACTCTCTTATAATATGTTACTCTGCATTTGTGTTTTTAAATGGTAGAGTCTGTAGACAAATCGAAACAGTCGCCAAGGTTTATTAAAAGATTTCAGCCGCGTAACCTCAAAAACGCACAATCTCTTGGTTAGCACCAAGAAACGAGACGTCAGAGCGTAGCTTTGCTATGCGAGAAACGGTATGCATTTCTGCTATTTTATTGTCGCAGTATAGTAATAAAAATGTCCTTTTAATAATGCTGACTCAGGCTTTCCTTCTGTACAAACTACCCGACTACCAAATCCTCGTCAGGTGGCAATTTTACGATTCTCTATATCACGTGCTTTCTTGTTTTGACAGTTGCTTTATCAGGCAGACGAGCCTAGAATCATGTACTCGTACCTTCTTCCTAAGGACTACCCTAAAAAACAGAATGAGAAACAGCAACAACCCGCAGAGCCCGGTAATTTCGGTCAAAGAGGGAGCACATCCCAGCTTACCCAACCACCATCCAACGGAAATACTTATTCTTGGAGACTGACAGGGTTCACCCAGTGCACTCACTCATGTGCAGGAGGTACATTTGATCAAATCTAGCCAAAACCATTTCACCTTAAAAAAAAGTGGAAATCGCACTGATAACTTTCCTAGTTTATAGTTATCAAGTATAGATATATCAATTGTTAAGTTAGCGAAGTTTTCCGTCAAGTTTTCCGTTTCGTTTTCCTGCATTCGGGTTAATAAACTGTTTAGCCAACAATAATTAACAATTATTCCATGAGACCGCGTTGGATATGAAGTGATAAATAACCAACGAGCGCGTAGCGCGAGTTGATTATGATCACTTCATATCCAACAAGGTCGAATGGAATAATTGTTTTAGTATATTCTCAAATCGGGTTTTTGCCGCCGATTTTTATTTCAACAATTTTACAAAGCAGAAAATTTTTAAACTTGGCGCACTATTTTCCATATTAGGTAAAACTCCGACTAATGGCTCATAGTCCCAGTTTTTTAGCCAATTAGAGAGCTAGAAATGCAATAGTCGGAGCTGAGGATATACTAATAAAGGATATTTTTACTTTTTGGGGCAAGTCATGATTATCAGTAAAATTACGTTTTTCAATGAAGTTTTGTGAGGAATAACCAGTAAAATTATGTTTTTAAATGAAGTTTTTGAGTGATAAACGAAACTGTGTTTATCCGCAGAATTCCAAACACCAAGTTTTGAAAATACGTAGTATTTAAGACGAATCACTGTCTCGGGTGTTTGTGATATGTTCTAAATCGAGAAAAATATAAAGAGAAGACGGCTAATATAAATGGAAAAATGTATGACCATTTGTAAACACTGTCAGGTTATGATTTCTTTTCAATCATTACTGGTTTGTGACAGTCAGAACAACTTAATCCAACGTAAGAGTTCTTCATTAAACAACATCAACAGTGACGCTCTAACGAAATTCATATTTCCCAATAGGCATCCAAAACACTGTGTATCAGTGTGTAACATCAGCTGATAACTCAGTTGTTGAACAGTCCCTGTGTCAATTGAACTTAAAACCAGCTCAACGACAAAGAGTCTGTAACCTACAGCCCTGCCCAGCAAGGTAAACTAACATATATTTTTTCCGTTTGCTAGTTAGACTTCTCTTGCAATACTCATTGCAGATGGTTTGAACCAAGGGGTATCAGTATAGTTTGCCTTCTAAAACTCAGGCTGTTCGTGAGCAAGATTTCTAAAATTTAGGAGACAGATACCTATAATGCCAAGTAATTTCTGCCTACCAGAAAGAACGAAAAAGCGCCATGAGTCAAAATATGCCGCTTCGACAAAAATCAAAATAGTCATTAAACGATTCATTTCGAGTCTTTTTGGACTGTGTGTTTGCTTGCTAGGCAAACGTTCACAGGTGTACTATTTCCTGTCACGCGGGAATCAGGTTTATCACCTCAGACCTCAATCTTGTTGTAGTTTGGGCCAGCACGGAATTAACGTTGGCAAAAACTAAGTCACCTCAATGAACTGAGGCTTTTGGTCTCTACCACTTGCAAGGATCTCATTAAATCAGAAATTGTGCCAAATTTAAGAATCCGAGGGTCTTTATTGTGAGGCTGTTCTACTCACCACGTTGTTTGTCTGAATTGATTCCTTCCCATTTTCAATGCAGGTGGGAACCCGGAGAGTGGGGTCAGTGCTCTAAGACATGTGGAGCCGGTATGCAGATCAGAAGTCTTCTTTGTAAACAGTTTGTTGATAACAATGGTGCCAGGAAACAGCAGATGTTACCGATCAGCTACTGTCGTCAGTGGGAGAGACCAGCACCCAGCCGCAACTGTAACCTACAACCCTGCCCACCTCCGGCGAACTGGACAGTCGGGGAATGGAGCAAGGCACGTCAGTTTCAGTTTTTCTTCACAAGCAAATTCTGGCGTTGACCATTTAGATAGAAAACTATTTGGAGTTGTCCCATTGACAATACAATTAAACGCTGTTATAGGCAACTGGCTGACGTTTCGAGTGTTAAACCTTCGTCGACTCAAATCCAATTGTCCGCCCACCCAGCACGGCCGTTTTTCTCTACTACTAAAACAAATATGAAAAATATAACCTATATCTGCGCTCGGCAGTGTTTATAGCACAAAGGCTAGTGGGGCCGAGCAAATAACTGAAACAAATGATTCAAATTTAACATAACATTGTTAAGAATCCCAACCAGCCGGAGGCAAACCAGTTGGCTATTTACAAGTGTGGCTGAAACAAATCCAGCTAGTGGTCAGAGCGGGACTCGAACTAGAACTGCTAGTCCGACGCGCTGACCTCTCAGCTACGCTGCCTCCTCCTACTACATGACCATCTAATTTCATAACTTTTTTTTACTTTTGCGCTTCAGTGTTCGGTGACATGTGAAAAAGGATTCAAACAGAGAGTCGTAACTTGTGTGGACATCAAAAATACCTCCGTAAATGAAAGCTTCTGTAAACACAATCCAAAGCCACCGACAACAGAATCGTGTTTTGCTGGTTCCTGTAAGACTGACTGGGCAGTAAGCCACAAGTGGTCCCAAGTGAGTGCATTGCTAAGTCTGCCCGTATGTCTACTCTGAGTGCTCTGTTGAACTGTTTAAGTGTATATTATCCAAAAAATGACACCCAACATAGAGTCTCCTCTGCCTCAGCCTTTAACTGGGTGTCCTCTAAGAGTCTAACGTGTGGCCTTTCACATTTGGACACACGTTACCAGGACATTAACTAAACCACTATACTTTATGTAACGTTAGAGTTTTCAAAAGCCCTTAACGACACTAATGAGAAGAAGCCTAGAAAATAGAGTTGCCATGAAATGCTAATTATTTGTGACCAATCTATACATTTATCCAGTTTGTTGCATTCACAATTCATTACTGAATTCATATATCTATTTAGACATGTTATTCCAACGGTAACTCAATTTCTATATTGCCTATCTTAATTTTGCACATTCAGTCCGTTTTATCATGCTATTCAAACATTTATAGATTCATGATTTACTGGGGGGGTTTCACTTTGCTCCTTGATTAAATTTTGTATTCTTATCCATTCGTCCAATAACCCCTTTCAATCCATTCATTCCCCCTTCTCTGTTCTCGCAGTGTTCAGTTCCTTGTGGTAGAGGACAACAAAGCCGTCTTGTATTCTGCGGAAGAAAAGGTGGCGACGCCGTTTCGTCAGACAAATGTTTTCATGCCAAGAAACCAAGTTCAACCAGACCATGTAACAATGGCAAATGTCAGGCAGTCTGGGTGGCATCAGAATGGAGTAAGGTAAACCAGCACTGAGCCACTTCTCGACAGTGACGAGCATAGTTATTTGGATTCCACATGAAATTCTTCTGCTTTTACGTAATCTATGAACAATACATTTTATATGTCATTTTGACATGAAATTCGACTAAACTTGTCTTATCAAGGAAGCATACCTTTTCGAGGTTTATTGGTTTAATAGCAAGGAAAATGAGCACCTCGCGTTTGCAGTTAAGCATGGCGAAGGGGTAATAATAAAGAGATTTTTAGGCAAGACGGTAAAACAAATAGTGGAAAATCATCAGCTGTGCACATCTTGACAATCCGTTACGTTCACTTCACAGTGTTCAGTCGAGTGTGGAACAGGCACTCAGTTCAGATCAGTGTTCTGTGCAGGCGTGGTTGGAGGCATGTACCAAGAATTTCCAGACGAAGCTTGTCCACGCGACTCCAAACCTATGACAGTGAAATCATGTGGAAATGACTCATGTGCACCTCAGTGGTTTACCACAACGTGGGACAAGGTACGATTTCAGCTTTTAAACCGCTGTGCATGGTTAAGTCGATGTCATTTATTTTAGACTACTGACCTACGTGTATAAAATAAGATTGAAAAGAATCTTAGCTAATGTAGCAAGGACTGCCGACCTAAACTTCAAATTATGTTGATATTGTCTGGATTACATGCGAAAATAGCATTCCTTTTTGATATGTTGGATGAACGGAAAGACAATTCGAGACATCACACGCGGAAAAGGGCAAATGATGGCAGAGCATCAACGCCGCGAAACTCATGGAAAAAATTTAGAAACGAACGAAACTTCCAGGTATATACAACTTGCACGTGCGCTTACGTGAAACTGTGTTTAACCAGTGTAATATGGCCGAGGGTTCAGTTTGAGTCTTCTGTAGTGCAGTTATTTTAGACTGCCCTAGCATAATTCCTGTTATGACGTTAAGTCAAAGCGTTACAGTAGGACGCAATTAATAGTTTATCCACTACTTTTCAGTGTTCCAGGTCATGTGGTGGTGGTAACCAGTTTAGAGACGTCACGTGCCTCGATACCCAAGGGCAGGTATCTAAAGAGTGCCACTCCAAGCACAAGCCTTATTACTATCAACGTTGCAACAATACGCCTTGCCCAACAACAGCTGGAAAAGAACCTAGACCAAATTGTAGAGACTCTTACACTGGCAATGTGTGCATGTATGTTGTACAAGCAAACTTCTGCCAGTTTTCAAGTTACCGCAGGATGTGTTGTAGCAGTTGCTCAAGGCACTGAAACGAAGATTGACTCGTACCCGTTAAACATCTACTAGTTCGTCTAACGATTGGTCATCGACTTATCTCTGGAAAAGATTTACTGCTGGCAGCGGAAGAGATTTCATTTACAGAATGATAATACAAAGAAGCTTACGAAAGAGAAAGGATTCTACATTTTAGAGTTCATTTCAACTTTGTCAACCCAAAGCACTGGATAATTGCATCGATACAGTTTAGGCTTCAGACCCATCAACAGCTTAGTATACTCCAATAGTCAGCCGCCTTCAAACAGAAGGAAACAATCCGTTATATATTCCTCTAAAAAAAACACGTCAGGATGGAAAACGTTTTGACAATGGTCATGAATATGAAACTAACAAGTGAAACACTACCATATAGCCCAATGAAGCTCAATTAACATTATAATAATCTTATATTTGTATTACGTAGCCCAAAAGGATTTCAAATCTCGAGTTGGAAACACAGCCAAATCCTTGCTAACTTTATTTTCAGAAATAATGAAGCTGCTTTTGTTTGCGCAGTTCCTTTCATGGACTAGATGTTCTATAAATTTGTTTGGTCAGGTTGTTTTTCAAAATCACTGTACTGCACCCCCCCCCCCCCCCACATTGTTTGTTCGTTCCTGTTTCAATACCATAAATACAACACAAGCCTGCATGTAGCAAGCTACCGTTCCAAAAGTATCTTTTTGTAAAAAGGTGACCAATGTTGTTTTCTGCTACAAGTTTTGAATTGCATTATTACACAGTAGTTTGATGGAATGTACTTTCTTACCAATACGACTTCAGTAGAGCTGACGTTTAAAAGGTTTCTCAAATCGCTTAAAGACATTTACAAAAGTCTTCATGCAAGAAGACAGATCACTTATGTACAAGATCAGTTTATTTGATGTTCCTAATGATCTGGAGAACCTTCAAATGCAATATTTAAATGCAAATAGTACCACAGATGAGACAGAACTAAGTAAAACAGAGCAAGAGATACTTTACATGAGACTGTATTTTGTTTTGATGATTTAAAAAGCAGTACATCTCTGGTCAGAATGTAGATAAATCTAAGACAATAAATTAATAGTAAAAACATATAAATGTGTACTAAGTACATGTAGGTTGGTTTCACTGTTCTTTTAAACAGTGGGACACATTATTGTCTTTGTCGTGAAAAATAAATGACAATAAATTACCCCAGAACATAAATTACATGTACAAGTGCAGGTTACCAAAGTTAATAATTTTATTATGCAGTGTAGTACATGTACGTATCCATACTGCTAGAGATATCAAATATCTGTGTGAGTTGAACATATATTTGCCATTATCCTCGTTGTAATTAAACAAACTGCTCAAGCCACTGTTAATTTCTCTTTGCTAAGCAAGGTGTCTTGTTCCTCAAACTCTTGACTGTCCCATGGCCAGGATTTGATCAAAAGTCTTCATGGTCCTTGTTATGCAAAGATCACTTAAGATGGACTTGACCAGTTCAAGTATACGCAGATGAATATCACAAGTTCCTAGTCAGACTTTGCATGGTCATCTACTGCAACTTCTTTAGCAGGTATAACATCTGCTTTTAGATCACCATTGGGTACATCTTTTAACTCCTGGGTAAAAGAAAAAGTCTTGTGAACAAATAAAAGCACACTTTACGCATTTCACATTATTGATCCTAGTAGCATTGTAGATGTGTCGTGTGAGCCTGGTAGCTCTCTTACAGTTCTTAGCAAGTCTCCTGTCATTCCTTGTGAAAAACTGAAGTAATTGTACTTGTACACATTATTCCTAGAAAAATGAGATTTTGCACTGTACAAAAACAGGATACTCAGCTCTGTCCTTTGGTGCCCCTTCTGAAGAGTTTCAACTGTATTAACATAAGGTCATGTATATGCATGCACACTACTCTGGATACAATAATGGTGGCCGTGTAAACTTCACTAATGCTCATGAATTTGTAATTACTGCAAACAGAGCATTGACAAAATTAATTCCTGACAGTGCGAATGAATTCACAGTACAATCAGAGTTACTAAATGTACTTTTCACATGATCCCACTTTGATTCACCAGTTATCTGAAGTTTAAAGAACCCACTTATGACACCGGGTCCAGGATTTGAACCCGGGCCACACTGGTGGGAGGCGAGCGTGATCACCACTGTGCCATCCCTGCCATCCCTGAGCCATCCCTGCTCCCCCGGCCTGCGCTTTTACCAACATGTTACACCCATTTTTGCCAATGCGTAAGCCTTTGTAATTCATAACCAATATTTCGTTTGTGATGAATTGTTATGGCAAAAAAGCAAAACTTCATGTACAGCTCAAACACATACATGTACATGATTTGTAAATCCACACAAAACAAAATTCAAATCAAACCAAGGCGAATTAACAGGCGCAGTTGAAAATTTGAATGGTCACAGTACAGTTTTGAACTGAGCCCTAACGTTGAAAAGATGATAAACTAATTTGAGCCTTTTTGCAACAAGCCATCGTAGAGTGTGCCTAACCTGGTCAAAGGATACCCCAAGCATTCAAATATCAAATCTTAGAATGGTAGAAAAAGAAAACAACCTGATCTTTAAGAAATCAGGGACACAGTTTTGAAGGACACTGTGTAATGAATCATTTCCGATATTAATCACATTGCCATGATAGTGAAGGCATGTGATCAATTCAATTAAGGTGAAGGTGTCAATACCGCTTCATTATGAAAAATTTCTTAAGCTTTTGTTTTTCAAGAAAAGAAAACAATATTTGAACTCCTCAGTTACTAACTCTACTTAAAAACGTGCTAATTTGAGCCAGTCAAATGAGGTGCATATATGCTGATACCTTAAGTACAGGAAGTAATATTGAGCTTTTTCTGTTCAGAGTATGCATTTGATGAGAGGTGCCAACAAATATTCAAAGTATGAAGCTTGGTTTACACAATCACCTAACGATACAAGTGCAATTATACATATAATAAATTATGCCAAGTATGTATTTCATACACGTAAGATTTAAAATTAAGTTTATCAGCTAAAGGACCTTTGAAAACCGACATTAACATGTTGACTTAAAAAATACAATGTAAATGGATTCTAAAATATTCAACATGATTAAAAAAACCAATATAAATAATGCCTTGCGTTCACTGTCAAGATTAATCGCGTATGATGAAACTTTTTATACTTGTCCCCACATGTACGTGTGGTACATCCATGCATGATTTGTAAGCATTTGAAAAAGACAGTAAGAAATCGATGTAAATTCAAATGACAAGCTGAGCTATACTACTCCCATCAGCCAAGATCAAAGTTTTTCAAGGCCAATATACATGTATCTGGAGTCGACTAGAGTCGGGTCTCACCTTTTCGTCTGATTTTAGTTTCCCATCTGCTTTGCCACTTTCGAGTTTCGGTTTCCCATACCATCTGTCGACCAGCGGCTGAATGAACTTGTGCCAGATAAACAGAAATACTGGCACAAGGATGCACGATATTCATACCATTTTAAAGAAAGAAAGCGCTTTTGTCTGCCTCTAAGACAAAATTTCTACAGAGCGTTCAAAGACAGGTGTACTCAGCACTCGTTCTTCCTTTTTATGCAAGAGCTAAGACGCATGCTCTTCACTGAACACCGCAGTCATTGCGGGCTCAGTAATGGAGGCTGCTTTGGTAAGTTACCTCCTTCACGGTGTCAGGTAAACTCAGGGCTTCGATGAATGTTATAATAATTATTAAGAGTTTTTATGTTCTTTTTTACCATGAAGGAGGCCCTAAGATCGGTGTCCGATACAGATCAAGCCAAAAATGCCCTTTCTTTGATACAAGTTTATGTGAACAACATAGTGAAAGATCCAGTGAATCCCAAATACAGAAAAATTCGAATAAGTAAGTTATTTAAAAGATTTGATGTTTATAAGGTAAATTACTATCTATGGGTTTTAATAAGCCTCTATTAAAGAACACTTTGCTTATAACCCCGTATTCTTTAAGTCAGTGTGATCACTGACACAGTATGATCACAGGTACCCCAACTTCGACATATGAGCTTCTGTTCTGTTCCGGAATGTCAAATAATGTAGCAGTAAAAATCATTTGAAGTCCTTTGCATAGTGAATATAGCTGATTTTAAAAGAATTGACAAGCTTTCAACATCTGCAAATGAGGGTCTCCAACTTGAATAACATAGAGTCCCTTGGGTCTAATTAATTAGGGAAGTTTAATGTATGCTACACATAACATGTACCACAGTGCTCAAAATATGAGGAGGGTGGTCCACATAGAAGATATCAAAACATGGGGTTTCAGGGATGTAGGGCCTTTCATTGAAAAACTGGAAAAGGAGGGGGAAGGAATTTTCATCTTTCTGGCATGTATGTTTTTTAACTGATAAAAAGAGGGCTGTACACAGGTACATTTCCCTAAATGTGACATTAATTTGTAACACTAAAGTTCAGATGACCCAACTGGCAAATCATCAGTTCTGGTACTTACATGTACATCCGGTTCATGTGGCATGAAAATGACCCTTTATCCTCTCCCATGTTTTCAATATTGACACAACATTAACTGGGCTTTCAGAGCCATGAAAGTATAATTATCCCATCACTGTGATGCCTTGTCACATTTAAATGAATGTAGACTTATCTACATGTATCAAATTTGCTGTTCACTGTTAAAATGTGAGGTAGTACTTATAAGCCTAGTGTTGATACAGAGCTACACCAATTTTCTTTTTTGTTAATGATGAAAAAGATATATACATTGTAGCAAGTGACTTTTTTCTTTTTTCTTGTTCAATGCTAGGCAATTCAAAGTTTAACACAGTCATCTGGCAGCTGGAACAAGCCAGGACATTTCTGCTGTTTTCAGGATTTGAGCAGGTTTGATTTTCTTCAAACAAAATTTTTGATTATAATGAAGGCGCACTGATTTGCTTAGTTGTGTAGCCGTAGGTGTACATGAAGTTGTTGGTTTGTTTGTACACAAGTATGCTTTATGTTGTCTGCTGAATAGCATGGCAAATTACTGAAAAGTGCAAGAATCTTGATGAAAATGCTTGAAAAGTTTGGGACAATTTGCTCAAGCCCACATAAACTTTTACAACTGTCTCCAACAGGTTATAATCTAGTAGAAATATAAATTGGGATATGACTCTACCTAGACTATGAAGACATATTCCTTGATTTTTTTTACATGTTCAGAAATATAGTTATTTGATTTTAATGTAGTCCTGTTTGCTCTTCTTTCAGGAAGGTGATTTTTTGGTTCTTCCATCCTCTATAAAACTAGATGGAGCCAAGCTGTTGATTGATGAAGCTCTTGGTATTTTACCATCAAATCAAACAAGTCATGCTACCAGTACGTCTTCAAAAACAAGTCAACCAAGCAGTGTGCTCAAGCTTAATACACAAAAAGGTTAGACACCGGTTAGATATACTCAGTAACAACAAGTCAGTGGTATTTGACACACAGTCACAATCCTTTGATTCATTATTTCTCCCATTAAGTGCCAATTCTTATAAAGAGTGGACACTTGTTAATGGCCCAGACCACTCTGGTAGAATATACATGTAGTATACAGTGGAACCTGCCTTATGGTTTCCTCATTATTATGGCCACATTTCTGTCCAAGTAAAATGCCCATACATTTTCTCATAAGAAAACTCCATTAGTATGGCCATTATGGCTTCATTCTGATCATAGCCTGTATAATCCTGTATAATTTTACTGTTCATTGTAACCTCTGTATATGTACACTTAAGATTGTACACTGTCTATTGCTTATTATATAAATGAACGCCCGTGCTCTGATTGGTCATTCAGCTATGGATTATTGTGCCAGTGAACTCATAGAAATTTCAAGTGTCTTCTGAATTTTTATATAAAAGCAATAGACCACAAGTTTTTGTGGATTATAGCCATGATAAACCAACAGGGATGTTGGGAGATTTCAGATTTTTCAGATTTTTTCAGATTTTTATTATTTCACACTATTTACAGACATATTTTACTATCACACACTATTTACAAAAAATTCATTAATT
>OMLO01003099.1_pt1 | contig 13681 bp, 2 predicted proteins | sample 1674811 | NCBI WGS metagenome assembly OMLO01 (sample SAMN06265003, study PRJEB25207) | coral metagenome | isolation source: Coral host | place: Mexico:La Bocana,Puerto Morelos, Mexico | collected 2008-11-13
GCCTGTTGGGGCTTGCCATATCTGCGGCGGACAAAGGCTTGTTGTTGAGATAGGTTTTGAAAACTTTCAATTTTCAACAAAATTTTGCATTCACAAAACCTGAAAAGTTTTTTGTTCAGGGCAGGGGATTAGGAATAAAGATAAAAACTCTTGAGTCTCTTTGGCCACAGACAATAGAAATCCTGGCTGCCTCTTAACAAATGCAAGGCTCCTTGAATTGTCGCGGTCTCGGCGGTTTCTTTGCTCACTCTCCAAAGGAGGGTTGGGTTCACGGACGTTTCACTTGGAGGTCTTGCGACGGCGGTGTTTTCATGATACTCTTCTGGAGTAAAGCTAGTGACTCCCGTGTTTTTCTCAGACCTTTCAGAAGGCTCCAGATTTTTCAACCCTTGATGTTGCCGCTAATGGCAGGCCGAACATACTGGTAGGCAGGCCCTTTTTGCAGACTTTGGGACTAGAACCTCCCGCAGCTTGCGAGAAAGAAGCATAGAAAAAAGCATCCAATGCTGTTGGTTGTCGCGCTCTTACAACTCAATCTCTAGGATGCAGGTTTTGTATAGGTTGCCCAAAAATGGAAAAAAAACAGCCATCATCTTTCTTGACATCGAAATACCATCCAAAGAATGAAAATTTTAGCGATTTACCACTATGTTAGCTATATGAATTTCCTGGAACCCTGTCCTCTATTCTGGGGTATACTATGAAGTGTAAAAAACTCTTCAAAAACTGCTTTTTTAATCAAAAATGTTTCAGGTTGTTAGAAGGTAATTCTTCCACAAATAAAGAATCCGCACCTTCTGCTTCTGGAAGGTAATGTTTCGCAGGTTCTCCCAACCTGAAATGCAAAAGCTTCCAAAAAACGGAAGCTAACACAGCCACCAGAATCCTGAAATACCACCAGCCAATTACGTTTAATGCCCATCATGTTTGCTCAACAATGATCACAATCATCACGATCCTTTTGCACGTTGGTTTCAGGGAGGCTACATCCTAGGAAATTTCACGAAGCTGTGTAAAGAAAAGGTCTCTCCTTTCAATCATATTGCTATTTTTGGGGTATCTATTCGTCAAATTTCAGGCCACGAAGATCACCTCAATCAAGATTTGTTTGACAAAACAAAAATCCTGCATCCAACAAAAAAAGATGATTCGAACCATGATCTCGGTAAGACATGTCCAAAAAAAAATACACCCCAAAGTTTTAACACTTCGCCTCTGAAAAAGAAAAGAAAGCAGTAATTTCAGGTGCTATGTGAGTTGTTTTCGGGGAAAATAAACAGCTGATCAACTGGTCAACTCTCCAAGAAACCCATATCAAACTTGCCCTTGTACTTATCGGCCCATTTCTTATGAACATGATGAGGTCCATGTGTTCCACCAGGTGCGAAGTAGATGAAGAAGGGTCGGTCCGGTGTCAAGGCGCGGTTGGTGCGGATGAACTTGATCGCCTTCCCGGAGAAAAACAGGCGATAAGCGAGGTTCAGGGTCCCCCTTTTTAAACCTCACGTAAACGGGTGGAAAATACACACCATCATTTTAAGCCCCTACAGTATAAGCAGCCGGTGATGCTTAAAAAATTTTGCCAAAAATAAAGACATGAACTTCACAAACCTCTGAGGTGCAACGTCTGAAAGCCCCTTGGGTGAACTGTTGGTGCACTCTCGGATGGTACCATATAAACTATCTCAAAATTGAAGTACCACCTTTTCGGAAAAAATCGCACATCACCATTCAGAATACAGATATGGTAGATGCATATGATATTCGTATCTTGGCAGGATTTTTTTTCCCACAAGTTTCGTGTTAAGGTTTCGGCTCTGTGGTCACTTTTTCTGTGACCTAGTGATCCTAACCTTAGTGGATTTCATATTGTTTTCCACGGGCGCGTCGCGGTCCCCCTCTGCTGCTGTTAAATCAGCCACTGGGCTTCGTCGTGCCTTGTTGATTGGGTCCCGGCCCTCATAATTCCCCGGGTTGTTGGAATCCTTTCTTGGCTTGGCTGTGGTTGACTTTTTCCCACGGCCTCCCATTACTTGGATTTGAGTCGCTGCCGTTTAATTGGCCGACTCCTTGGCGGTACTGCGCTGGTACATTCGCCTTGCAACTGTGCTCTGCCTGAGTTACCCGTGCGGACCGGGCACCACCTTATTTATTTTCGAATTTCAACGATCAAATTTTTTTTTGGCTTCTGCAACTGAGCCGATCAGTTGATACGTGAATGCTATTCTGGATTTGTCTGACGTGCATATTTTTACAAAATTTTGCCTTCAGCCAAACGAAGGAATCGAAGGAAACGTGCCCTTGCAAGGTGGCAAGTCTGGCTCATCAAGACCAAGCAGTTGAAGCCTACTCCTGCTTTGGTGGAAAGACTGATTGCCATTCTCGGCTCTCATCATTCCAAGGACGACAACTTTCTTCGCAGGTTTCGCCAGATTGCAATGTCCCGACTAGCCCAAGACAACGAAGCCAAGAGCTGGAAGTGTGGAAGCTGCAAAATCCGGAACAGGAAGAATGCGACTTTCTGCCAGTCCTGTGGAGGACATTGGGAAAGGGTCTATGTGGACGAGGACACCGCTTGGGAATGGAGCCAAGCCGATGGATACTACAACCAGAGGCCACGCAGTACGAGTGCAAAAAGGCGTGGACGATCCACTCGTCAGCCAACAGATGGCAAGGGCAAAGGCAAGGACAAGGGCAAGGAGAAGGGCAAGGAGAAAAGCAAGGACAAGACCAAAGATCTTGCTGGCGACAGGGCAATTGGCCCGCTCCCATCGCCATTTCAGTATCAGTCCTCGCCTTCAATACCACCTTGGCCGGCACAGGATGCGGTTTCTCCCTTTGCTCCAGCTTTGGTCTCTCCGAGTGCATCTTCTCAACAACAAGAACTCTTGGCCGCTTTGAAAAAAGCTTACACCGAGTCTTCTATGCCCCAGGACGTGAAGGAGCTGTTAGAGCGTCACGAAACTTCTGGTGCAAAGCAGGTGACCAAAGACCTTCACACTGCAACAACCATGTTGGGCAAATCACAGAAAGCGCTCAAGGACGCACAACAACAGCGTCAAACCCATCGAGCATCCTGGATCGCGCACCTCACAGAATCGATCAAGATCTGGGAGGATCAATTGGAAGATTTCCGGAAAAGGCAGATGTCTCTGAGAGAAGCCGAGCAAAAGGCCGCTCAGGACATCAAATCTGCTCGCACTACCATCCAACAGCTCAACCAGGTGGCAGGAACCACGGCACAACACGATGTCGCGGACCAACTGCAGGAGGAGACGGTCGAGACTGCAGACAACGAAGAGCAGCAACTACGACAGAAACTCCAGCAGACGTTAGCGAATTGCGCCACAGCTCTGGGTATTCAGCAATTCGAGATTCATTCAGATGGGGAAGTCGACGAACAGACGAGGGCCAAACGTGCAAGATCTCAAGAGAAGGAAGACAAGGAAACGAAAGAAGGTGGAAAGGACGCTCAGATGGTAGACCTCACTGGTCAGTCATCATGACCATGGGCTGCTTCTTCACTTGTCCTGAAGTGAAAGGAGGAAGTGTAGAGCCATGTCAACATCAGAGCAATCCTGTAGAGGCCTACTGTGGTGACCCTTTGTGCTTCCACAGTGCAGCAAGCAGCATTGTTCTCTCTCCGGATCCCTGGCACCGCAATGATTGGGAAGATTTTACTACCCCATTTGACGCTGTCAGGCAAGCGATGACACTCCGGGCACAAGTTCTTCAAGACGTCTGGATGCAAGAGCCTTTTCCCCTCTCAATGCAAATGTCTTCCTCTCCTTGCAAACATCGAGATAGACGCAAATCAACAGTTGGTTTCAACGAGAACGTGGAGCTGATCATTGTTTTGGATGGTGAATGCAAGGTCAACATACAAACCTCCTTCACGCATGAACAGCTCAACGATTGGGTCACCAAGCCGTGGACCCTACGCAAAAATGACGTTGATGACACTGCTATTGCCTCACACCCAGTTGAGTGCTGGACCCCAGGGGTACCTTGCCGTAATCGTATCCCACAGACCAACCTCCCAGCGATTGAGTCTCTCTCGCAGGTTGAGGTTGGCTTGGTTGACAACGATTGCCCCAAGTCCCCCTCTTGGAACAATCGCAGCATCGACACAGCGTCCTTTACTCCTCTACGTTATCGATTGGTGGATGAGCGCATCAGTGCGAGTGCTAGTGTCGGTCCAGATGCGCAGGATTTTACTGAAGAACAAGGGCAACATGATGATCTGGGAGATGACCAACTTGTCATCATTGATGGTTGGCAGGACCTCTTGGACATCTTGCACCAGCATGCTCCTTCACCCGACTCCCTGATTCACTTGGAAATGTATGGTTTGCACATCACGCACCATAGTATTCGAATCACCGAGTGTGAAGCAACCATTGCAGCTATCAGGGAAGCTGTTCAGGAATCTTGGCGTGACGCAATGCCACCTAGAAGTGTCGCGTACATTCATCTTGTGCGTCCACAGGAACAACGTCATGCTCGCGCAGTCGTCCTTCAAATGATTGTGGAAATTGTGCCTTTTGGAGTTGACATTCCTCCAAATGATGCGCCCATTCTCCGACGTATCAGATGGCATCGTGATCACTCGATGACTTTGGAGACTGCCTACATGCGTGATCGTCAAACTGGATTTGAACTATTGTTCGACGCCCACCTTGATGAATGGTGCCATCCTCGACATGGAGTTCAATGCAATCTACACATTGAGTCACGCATTGCCCTCATGGCCCACCGACACCAACTCCTACCTGGTTCCCTGCTTGAAATCTTCATCCATGATGATGCCAGACCGGAGCCACCAACATCTTCTCAGCAGGCAGAACTACAGACTCAAACGCAGCACCCAATCATTGACAACTCTGGTCCTTTACAAGAACGACTAGCTGACTGGCGCAGTCCACAAGCCTTTCTTGTGATGTATGGCCTTTTTGGTTCTAGCCTGGGAACTCGATACTCTACCTCGCAAGCAGACTATCAGCAAGTCCGTGCCACGGTGTATCACGTGTGGCAAGACTATGTCCTGCCGGACACATCAGTTACGCTGCACATGGTTAGGCCTCAAGATGACCGACAGCCCGACCATCTTCATTTGATTGTTGAACTCACCAGCCCATCCCAAGCCCGTCCGGCTGGGTACTTGCCGATTTTGCAAAGGATCTCCTGGCACAACATTTGGCAAAGTGATACTTCAGCAGCAGTTTACCGTGTCCCTGGACAGAACATGCGTGAGATGCTTGCAGCATGCAGTTTGGCCGAATGGTGTGGACCATCCACTCGTGCCATTTGTCGAATCCAAGTTGAAAGGCGATCCATTCCTACAGTTGAGCTCATTGAGTTCCAGATTGGATCATTGCTTGAAGTTCTTGTATCTCTCCAGCAGGCCGAAGAAGACGATGCTTCTCTCTTGCAGTCAGGAGCTCCTGTTGCTGTCCTCCACCAGACAGCCACCAAACATGTTGAGCCCAGTAACGCACCACTTGGCTCTTTGAGTACCCATGTCTATGACCGCTGGTGCGACTCACTGAGCTCTTGTGACGTTCAGAAGGCTTCTGCAAAGAACAGGATCACTCAGTTACGTCCCAATGGTGACATTGTCCCAAACCCGGACAATCAGGCGCCGTACCAGTACAGACTCCACAATGGGGCGCGCATTATGGGCACGATTATTCCTCCTCCAAACTGGAACCGACTTCCTGGATTGCGATATGCTGCTGATCGAGGTGCTGTGGTTAGAGATGTGACTCACCAGCTACGGATCAGAATCCGCTCCTGGCTTGTACCGCATGATCGGTTTGGCCCCATGTACTGGAAGGATTGCACCATCCCAGCTCAACTATTCCTCAGATTGCTCGACCGTCTTCAGAGCGTTTGGCAACCGGAACTGCGACAAGATGACCGTCTTAGCATGAGAATTGTCCAACCGACTCCTGCACCACCTGTTGGAGGTCAAGCTCGGCTTTACATCCTCTTGGAATGCAATCGACCTCGTGTTGGGGCACGGAAGGCCATCCTTCTCTCCTTCCAGGAGTTCTACCCTGAAGGACCTTCTCCTGACATGACCTGGATTCCCTACCTTGCACCTGAAGTGATCACACTGCCAATCATTGCTGGCGTCCTTCCTGCGCCTTGTGATCCCAGACATCTCATCGTTTCCGCTGGAACCCCTGACCGAAGGTGGCTAGCCGAACATGAGGAGCGAGTAGTTACTGATGGCTTGTACTTGCCTATTCTACGTGATGTTAGAAGGGCAGTACCTACCCAACGGATGGAGGTCTTGGCAGAGGACACTGGCTCCTCTGATGACTCGTCTCTCCTGCAATGGACTTCTCACGTGGATCTTCCAGCATTGGGCAACAACCACCTGATTGAGCAGCCGCCCTGTCGGGTCATTGGCTTTTTGAGTACCCATGTCATTGACAAATGGTGTGACTCACTATCTCCATTGAGTTATGAGGATTCCACGCCGAGCATTCGAACTCTCAAACCCAACCCCAACATAGTCACGGACTTTGACGACGAGATCCCTTACCAAAGGAGAACCACCCGTGATGGTGAGACTATCATCACACGTGATGTCCCCCCACCAAACTGGGCTGAGCTGCCAATTTACATGGTCTCTTCGAGCCTTCAAGCAGTTGCCAGGGATGGAGCAGGGCATCTGCAAGTGTACTTTCGAACATGGCTGTTGCACCACAACCGTGACTCACCAGTTGAATCTCGAGATGGACAGATCAGAGCCCAGTTGATGGTGGATTTACACAGCCGAATTCGTCGACTATGGAGAAGCCACATCAACCCTGGCGACACCATCAAAACAACGGTTGTGCGTCCGAATCCCGTCCTGGACAGGAACGAAGGACCCATGTTACTTCTGCTTGTTGAGTGTAACCGACCAATTGGAAGTCCCACAAGGCCTATTCTGTTGACGTTTCAAGAGATTGATGCTCGTGGACCTGAACCACAAAGGTCATGGAGGGCATATCTGGCGCCACCAACTATCAATCTACAGTATCTCGCCGATCGTTGTGCTTGTGAACCCTTCCATATCATAGCACCTCTGGGCACTGAAGATCGTCGTTGGATTGGTCGTGATCAGAGCCGACCAGTGGTGAGCGGACGGTACATTCCGATTTGGTTTGACCTTCGGAGGCCACCCTTCAGTAGCATCGAACCGGCCGATGGTGCGGGCACTATAGTGACGGATGACTCATCATTTATGCAGAGGGGAGGCGAACGAGAGTGTTCGAGGTCGCCACGAAGAGCTGCAGGCACCACCCCACTCAGCACACAGAGTTCCTCAACCCACCTCTTGGCCCACGTCTTTCGTCTATCGAGAGAGCACCGGGCGCTACCATTGGACAGAGCGAGTCCTCAAACCCTTTCGGAGCAAGTGAGAACACATTGGGCCGCACCAGAACGTCATGGCTACACCGACCTGCACACGGTCAGTTGGCCTCCAGATGACCTTGAATCGACAGCCGATGAGACCTACATTGCAGAATTCGCTGTCGACAGGCAGCGGCAGGCAGATCCTGCCGACAGGCTCATCCTCGTGGACGTCAAAATTCAAGGGAGCAACCCAACGGTGACGGGGTCCCATCTTCGCAGAGTATTATGGTCTCGTGGCTTCATGACGAGGGAGGACATGCTTCACTTGCTGTCTTCAGCCAACCTGTGCAAACTGACTACTATCCAATGCACTTTGGAGGTGAATCACAATCAGTGGCCACCCGGAGATGGAGTAAGACGTCAGATGATGCACGGTGACTTTGTCCAGTTGAACGTTTTGGGGCCAGATGGAGTTCCATCAAGCCACATCCAAGTGGCTCTATGCGAACAAGAAGCAGCCGATTCCCAACGCTTCATTTATCATGCCTCACCCTCTCCGAGCCCAGAACCGACTACCCCAATCGAGGAAGCAGAAGGCTCAAGAGCAGATGGAACTACTCCAGTCGAAGATGACCACTCTGACAGAACGTCGAGGACTCACAGAAGGAGACGTGTTGAAGAAAGCGATGAGAATCTGGACAGATCAACATCTGTCTCTCTTCTGCAACAACGCGTATCTTACAAGTCGGCACGTGTAGTTGCGACTGTGAAGCAGCCTCATGCCACTGCACCTGATGAAGGTAGAGAGAATGAGCCTACTACTGCAACCAAGAAGTCTACGCAAGGAGGGTCACCACTTGCTGACGTTACCAATTTGAACAGATTTGTTGCCCGTCAGGATGCTCAGCCGGCGAGCCAACCGGACGCGATGAACTCATCTGGCTTGCCCCATGTCGCTGACCTCTGGTGTGCAAGGCCTGTTGATTTCAAAGTGCCCGACTGCCTCGCTGAGCCCAAGTTCATTTCTTTGAATGATTTGATACCATCACCTCCTGAAGTTGTGATACCCTGTCAGCACTTACAATTTGTCCGAAACCAACTGTTGCAGTTTAGCCTTGGTACCCCTGGTACTGTTTCGCAACTAGTCAAGTGGCACTCTTCCACACAAACTGCCTTTGACGAAACCCCACCATGGACTGATGAGTTGCCCATCTCCTACGAGCTCTTCACTGACGGATCTTCTGCCTTTCTCGAGTCCTCTCGAAATGGAGCAGCAGCAGTTGTCCTTATTGTCAACACCGTCTCTGGACCTCGTTTCGGTGGGACACACTGCTTTCATGTTGATGCACCTGCCACAGCCCCACGTGCTGAAATTGTGGCAATGTTGGGAGCTGTTTTATGGGCCGTTGAACTTGCAAGCAGGCATCCCTCAACCACACCACACTTCAGGCTTGGATTCGACAACACCCTTGCAGGCAACGCAGCTGCCGGTTATTGGTCGCCCTCTTGCCACCTGGATCTTCAGACATGCATTCGCTCTTTATGCCACTGGATGCAAGCTCGATTTGGTGACGATGTCTTTGAATGGGCACATGTCAAGGCTCACTCTGGTCATCCGTGGAATGAAGCTGCTGATGCCCTAAGTTGGGCCGCTGTTGCTCAATGGATTACAGTGCAACCGCTTCTCGAATGTCTTCCGGACCTTCTTCTCGTGGAGCAGCAACCTGGGACCCATGAGTGGCTCTGGCTCCTAGAATATGCCCTGCAACACCGTCCAGGAACACCTCGAGTTGACTCCTTGGGATTTCACTTTCGTCTTGATCATCCTTTTGAACAACAGCCGCAAGCACAAGAACATCCGCTTCTCCAAAGGCAACGCAATGCGGTTGCGGGTCCTCGAATAGCTTCCTCCTTTACGCTCCGGTGCAGTACAGCCAATGTTCTTACTTTACAATCTAGAGGTCTTGGAGCCCGAGCCGAACACCTGGCTAGTCAGTTTCTGCAGGCTGGGGTGCATTGCATCGGATTGCAAGAAACGCGCTCCCATCTCTCTGGGCACTATTTCTTTGATGAATTTCATGTGCTCTCAGCACCCTCAGCTAAAGGAGTTGGTGGGGTTCAGTTTTGGATTCGTCGTACATGGTCCACTGAGCAGGGCACCTTGCGAATCCAACCTTCAGATTTGCGAATTTTGGCCTCTACATCTCAGCGAATTGTGGTGTGCCTTCGACATCCAGATCTCCATCTCCTGTTCGTGGTGTGCCACGCACCATCTGATGGCAATCCTGCTACGTATGATGATTACTGGCAAACGACCTCTCGCTCCATCCCAGCGGCTTACAGGAATTGGAGACAGATTTACTTGACAGACGCGAACGCCAGAGTGGGAGGAATCACCTCGGCCTACATTGGAGGATTCGGCGCTGTCGAAGAAAACTTGGCAGGAAGCTGCTTTCATCAATGGATGACCACTCAATCGCTAGTGGCCCCGCAAACCTTCGAAGCTCATCATCGGGGTCCACACTTTACGTGGACTCACGCCAATGGTGATCACAGAGCAAGGCTTGATTACATTCTGGTGGACTCGGAGCTCTATTCTGCGGAGATACGTACTTGGGTGTCTCAAGACATTGACCTATCCTTGGATCGAGCTGATCATGAGTGTGTTTGTGCTGACATTCCTGTTAGCATCTGGCCTCGACGTCCAGCAAGAAAAGCAACCACCTGCCTTTCACCAGTTGTGACTGACTACCCACCTGCTATTCCTTGGGCGACCGATGTTCATTCTCATGCAGCTCAGGTTCAGCAATGGTTAGCCTCCCACACCCCAGCAAGGACGCTCGCCCAGCCACGGAAGAAACATCTTTCGTATGCTACGTGGTTTGCAGTTCAGCAAAAGAAGTACCATTTCAAACGCTACAGCTGGTGCAAGCAGGACTTAGCCAGACACACACACTACGAGCAGTGTTCTATGCTTGGAGAAGATCTTCATCCTCCCATACATCTTCCCCGCCCTCTTCGGTATGGAAGAAACTCTGTGATCACTCTATTGCTTATCATGCTGCCCTGGCGAACCGTTTTACCAGACAGGTGACTCAAAGAGTGCGTGCAGATGACAAGAGCTTTTATGATTCGTTGGCTCAACAACAAGGTGCCATTGCAGCAGATGAAGGTCTTCCGTCATTTTGGAAGTCCATCAAACATCTCCTGCCCAAGTCAAGAAAGAAGCAACGTTCCAACATTAGATGTACAGGCCCAGAGCCTTCCGAGCTCTGCAACCACTACAATCAGCTTGAAGCCGGCCTACCTTGTGATTACTCCTCGCTCCTGCTACAGTGCTTTCATCGGCAGAAACAGGCAGTTATGGATGCCCCGCTTCAAATGGCCTTAACAGATCTACCATCCAGACAGGAAGTAGAACGCGCAGGACATGGTCAGAAGAAAGGGCGGGCACCAGGGGTTGATGGTGTTCCAGCAGAAGTAGTTCATCGAGCCCTACCTTATGCTTCAGATGTCCTGACTATGCTTTTTCTCAAAGCCTGGATCCTAGGCTCAGAGCCAGTCCAATTCAAAGGCGGGCTTATGCACTCGATTGCTAAAAAGAGTGGTGCTACCACTGCTAGTGGCATGAGGGGCATAGTTCTTTTGGATTCAGCCGGCAAGCTTTATCACTCCGTCCTACGGAGTCGCCTCATCAAATCGGTTCCGTCTCTGCCCTCTCAACTGGGTGGATACAGAGGACAGCAGACTCTTTTCGCAACTCAGCTGCTGCGTAGCCATTGTCTGGTTACATCAAGGCGCCACCTTTCTACAGCGACGGTGTTTGTTGACGTGAGATCAGCTTTTCACTGCCTTCTCCGTGAACATGCTTTCGGTACTCGTGACACTTTTCCACCTCGCTTGCTTGCTATATTGCAATCAGAGGACCTAGATGTTCATTCACTGACAGACTCAATCTCTCAGCATGCATCTTGGTTCCTTCAGCATGCTCCCCCTGGACTTGCTCGAGCGGTGCAGGACGCACACCAGGACACCTGGTACGTTCTACCCAACACGGACTCGTGTTTTGCCACTACAAGAGGCTCCAGGCCAGGTTCACCGTTGGCCGACATTGCTTTTAATATCCTCATGAGCAACTTGTTGCAGGAGATTGAGATGCTCATCCAAGAACATGACTTTGTGTCAGGGGTCTGGGATAAGTTGCAGTTGCCATCGCCTGTTGTGGCATGGATGGATGATGTTGCTTTCCCGATCTCTACAACGGAAGCCAGTCAGCTTGACTCCACCATTACGCAACTCATGCCACGCATCAAAAAAATCTTTGAATCCTTCGGGTTGCGACTCAACATGGCAGCAAAGAAAACAGAAGTGGTGTGTCAGTATCGTGGACGCCACAGTCCGCAATTGCGTGAGCACAGATTTGTCCATTGTCTTGGTCAGTTTTTGCTCCCTGATGGAACATCACTACGTGCAGTCCCAACCTACGAGCATCTTGGCACTATGTTCGCACAATCAGCTACTGTGCAGACGGAGATCCATACTCGAATTGGCAAAGCTACGGCGGCTTACAGGGAAATGGCAAAGCCCATCTTTGGCAATCGACACATCCCAGTACGTACGCGCTTGCAGCTACTGGAGTCCCTGGTTATTCCTGTTCTTTTGCATGGCTGCGGTACTTGGCCCCTACTTACAGAACGACAGTTCCAGAAGGTCAACCACGTCATTATCACATGGCAGCGTAAAATTGCCAACGATGGTTTCTGGCGCTCTGGTTGCTCTTCGGATTGGGAATTCCAAGCTCGTTGGAAGAGAATCCCGCTTGGACTTCGGCTTGCCAAACACAGGCTTTTGTATGCGCTTAAGCTTGTTCGATTTGCCCCTCAACTGGTGCTTGACTACATCACGGCGGAGAATGATTTCTGTCAGGAATCTTGGCTTCAAGCCGTCACCTCAGCCATCAATTGGTTCATCCCTCGCGAGAAGCCTGCACCTCGAGACCCTACTGATGAGATGTCACCTTCGCTGCTTGACTCGGATTCGGAGACTATCATTGCATGGTTGGTTCAACATCAATCCAGTGGAGCTGTTGCCATGCGCCGTGCTATTGCTCGTTACTTGCAAGAGGAGTACATGATCGAGATGGTGCACGCTGGGCACAAGAAACTGCTTGATCTATGTGCTGAGTTCGTGGAGCTTGTCCCTATGCCAGATAAAGCAGCCGGAGACCTGCCTGCTCATGCTCATTTTCCATGCAATTTCTGTGCTCGAACTTTCTCATCGGTTCAGGCCCGACAGGCTCATCACTGGAAATTCCACGGACACTTTTCGGTGGAACGAAAGTTTGTTCATGGCTCGATTTGCATTGCCTGTGGGCAGTGCTACTGGACTGCGCAACGGATGCAGCAACACCTCCGTTACAGCAGACGTTTTGGTGCCAACGGATGTCTTGCTCAACTTCAGCAATTCTTTGAGCCTCTGACAGCACCTGCCCCAGTCGAGATTCCAGAGTCATTACAACATTACCACAGGTTGCCTCGTTGTATCACACCTGGACCTCACAGCCGACCTGACTATCCCCTTTGGAAGCGCAGAGTCCACCAACAGCTTGTGGATTGGCGACGTGAATGGGAGACCCTCGGACTTTCTCTCACCCCTGATCAACCGTTGCATGACAAAGTTCGCATGGAGCTGACCGAGGCAACTACAGCATGGATTGCGTCGTTGCATGAAGAGCATACCTGCTCTATCGCAGACAGTGACCTCGAAGAGTTTTGGCTGCCGGCGATTAGAAGGCCCGATGACCATGACGAACAAGTGCTATGGGCGTTTGTGGAGTGGGGGATGACGGAGCTCTATACGATCCAGTATGCCATGGACAGTGAAGACGCTAAACGTGAACTGGAGGGTGTATTCCTTGGTGTCGCTGAGTGTCTGCCGGTCTACTCACTTCTGAATCGGAAACGGCAGCTCATGAACTGGCTTCACAATGAACCAGTGCAGGTCCTCGAGGAGGTCTCAGATGTGGTTGCCGATACTCGTCAGCGTCGACCTCGTGAGCCCATTCCAGACAGTCTCCTGCAACAATCGCAACTCCTGGCCCCTCAGCTTGCCAGGCACCTTCGCGCTGTCCCGGACTCTCGAACTGGTGTTCCGGTAGTCGTTGAGCCTGATGGCACTCGATGCCTTTACGTGCTGCACATGTTCAGTGGCAGGCGTAGGGAGGGAGATTGCCATCATTGGGTGCATCAGTTTCTTGGTACCTACTTTCCGGGCTTCAAGGTCAAGATCTTCTCAGTGGACACCGCAATCCACGAGCAGTGTGGAAACC
>OMLO01003100.1_pt1 | contig 13680 bp, 7 predicted proteins | sample 1674811 | NCBI WGS metagenome assembly OMLO01 (sample SAMN06265003, study PRJEB25207) | coral metagenome | isolation source: Coral host | place: Mexico:La Bocana,Puerto Morelos, Mexico | collected 2008-11-13
AAGAAAGAGTTATTTGGGAATAAAACGAAAGAATTTCGCTACTCAATGACTATTGCTAATAGTCCCCTAGTAGCGTAGACAATCAAAATGCAGGATTTGCATTAGTCCACTAATTGGGTGATACTAAAAAGAATTAGCCTCCTAGCACTCATTAATTAAACAACATTCTCCTGGAAAGTACAGAAGTTCTGTAACACATTAGATCACACAATCATTTGTTTGTCTCAAGGCTTTCCCAAGCTGATCCCAAAAGTAAGCTTTCACATGGCAATTTTACAAGTCAAGCACTAATCGCACAACAAAATTCTCCTGGAAAGCACAGAAGTTCTGGAACAATATCAAATCACTTAGTAATCATTTGGTTGTCTCAAGGCTCTGTCGAGCTGATCCCAAAAGTAAGGTTTCACATGGCAATTTTCCCAGTCAAGGTATGTCCTATCTTGAAGAATCAATGGTATTTCGCAGCTCTTATACACAATAGGCACCACCTGATGAAACCTTATCCTTGTGAGTGCCTGCTGAAGCTCATGAGTCCACCAGTTACTTTGCACAGAATCTGGTGTAAGCACAGCAACTGTTTTTCTGCTGTAGCAGATTGCTTCAGAAATGTTGTCCACGATGGATGCTCCTGGGACAAAGTCTTTGAAGTCTATACAACAGGTGAAGCCTCGCTTTTCAAGTTCAGCGAAGAGTTCCTTCACCCAGGCAACATCTTTGTAGCTGTAGCAGATGAAGACGTCATATTTGGGTTCATAATCTGAAATAAAAACTAAATCTGTGGGTAACAATGTAATGGTAAAACAAACACCTGTATGTAAAGAAAGCAAAGAGCTCAAGCCTTGACAGGAAAATCTCAAACTGAGTCAGTAAACCCCAAACTGTTTAGCTTTTGATCTATAAGTGTGGTTGGAGGCTAACTGACCTTGGGGACCAACAGACATACATTTAGTACAGCTAACTACAGTTATACCACCTTTTTGCAGGAGTTTCAAAGAAGCTTCTTTTTTAGGTATCCCTCAATTTATATTATTCCTTTGTCACATCCTTTAAAATGCAGGTTCTGCCTTAATTCTCTCCATCGTGATCCATCCACTGAAAACTACACCTCAACTTTACCTTCACAAGATCCTGTTACTAACAGGCATGGGTTCCATTAACCTTTAAATCTGAAGGGTAATTCGTTTTCACAGCTGTACATATGGGAAACTTTTGCCTAGATGATCAAACCAGTTGGTCAAAATCATCCTTGCAACCAGTCAATCTGCTCAGTGCCCAGCCATTGATGAAACCCCTGCAACAGCTGTGTTGTTTTTAGTTATTGTATGGTACAGTTTTATTGTCTTACCTATTTCGGGATCCTTTTTCACAACCTGAGCCAACTCGGCATCTTGCATATCCTCACACAAGCCTTGTAGCTGTGGATTCTGTTGGTTTGTAGTTCTGCTACTGTTGCTGTATGTGAAGCCTGGGAAGAGCCAGCGCTTCTTCTTCACAAAGCAATACAACAGCACCACTATGATTACTGTACCAAGAACACCAGTGATAGTGGTCACAAGGAGTGTGAAGTTATTCGATGGCAAAGGTTCTTCATCTATTAGTAAAAGAGAATTGGAACTTGAAAGACAGTTCACAGCTTTTACTTCAGTTCTAATTGTGGACTTCAATATCTTCTTCAAAATCTGTTTCCCCAAAGATAACAAATAAAAAAGCTAGGCTTCACCATGCTTCTTCCTACAAAAGTAGAAAAAAAGTGTAGCCAACAGGCAACTACTTCTTAAATATTCTCATCATTTCCTTCAGTGCTTTAGAAAAAGGCATGGTCTTTTTATTTGGCTTCAAGCAAGTTTACTTCAGATTCCCCCTGAGTTTACTTTGCGCAAAAAGTTCTTTGTTTTCTCAGAAATTCAATTAAAGCCATTATAACAGAGATTGTTATTTAAAAGGATGTCTAATATCCTATAGTGTACAAATCTCATTGTGTATTTGACTAGCATCAGTGACCCAGAGAGTGAGATCCTCAGGCGAGCATAAATTCTACACCACATTTTGACAGCATCAGATGTTGTCAAGGTTTTTAAGGGTTGGTTATAAATCTTGGCTAATTTTTATACTTAGGTCGAATCATACATCTGTGACATACCAGTAATGGAAAATTAGTCTGTCTGAGATGTAAAAATTGTCTAGCTATAAATCCTGTGTTTGGACAAATTCAGTGGCCAAATGCGTCATCAGCTGATTCGCCTGTCAGCATGTCTAAAGACGAGTTGACAGGCAAATCAGTTGAGACAAATTTGGCCACATAAATTGTCTTAACATAGGATTTATAGCTACAGTAGATGATTTATCCATCTCAGATTGGCTCAATTATGTCCTAATACAATTCAGCGTCAGTAATCCCTCCCCCCCTCAAAAAAAATATGAAGCCTTAGACCCAACTGGCTCATAGCGCCGGAGCTTATCCCCGGTTTTTGTAGCATGAAGCGGCTAGGAGTATTTCTACTCCCCCTGGACAGGATTCTAGTCCATTGCAGGTCATTCCCCCACAATTTGTTAGGTTTCCACAACAATTTGCCGATACCCATTTATACTCCTGGGTGGAGAGAGGTGCTGTGAGAGTCAAGTGTCCTGCCCAAGAACACAACACAGTGTCCCCGGCCAGGGCTCGAACCCGGACCACTCACTCCGGGGACGAGCGCACTAACCACCAGGCCATCGCGCCTCCCTTGGTAATCCAACTCAAGTATAAATTCAGCCATTGAAATATTGCACTTTAAATGTTAGCTAGTAACAAATTTACATACCAACTTGAAGATGAAATGATTTCCTTCTTGAAAGTCCATTCATATATGCTAAACAGGTGTAATTTCCTGTATCTTCTTCAGTGACATTCTTTATCTCTAAATTAAGAATCTTCACATTTTTTTCCCTGTCTGGCATATGAAAATATTGGTAATGTGTTTGATCACCCTCCTTGATTTGTGAGTTGTTCTTTAAAAAGGAATTCTGTATAGCATAACCCTGAGTTTTGCAGGTGAGATTGACAGTTGATCCAGTATAGGCTGTATTCCCACTGTTGCCTTCCAGTTTCACATATTCAATATACGGCCCTTGAAGTTTTCCTGAGGACAAAAATCAGAGTGTTGTATGAGTTTTTGGGCCAGACTTGCTACAAGACTACCTTTGCTTATTCATCTCCCTTAAGTAGAGCAACAGGGCTGGGCAAACTTCAAGCAATTAAGGTGCGAGTGTGAGTAACACTAGTTCCAAAAGGTCAACTTTGTTTAAACTTGCAGGCATGTGTATCAAAGGTAAAATGTTTGGTGCTAAAAACATGATTCATATTTCCCTAAATAAGGTACATGTATGGTGCAAGAGAGAACAGACTCTCAGAATACAATACTTGCAGGTTATTATAAACAACAATTTATTGGCACATCACATTAGGTGAAGAAATTTAAGTGGTACTATATGATCAAATTTTAACCCCTTGAATTTTTAGGTGTTCCACAAAGAATTCCATGAAAGAAAAAAAACGTCATTTACTAAACACAGCATTTCTTAAATTATGTTGTTCACAAAGAGCAGGTGGACATGGTAACAAAACAAAGCTTTCACATTTTGGCCAGTCACCCAGTTTCCACCATCTATGCATGGAATGCCTGAACCATGACACTTGGGCTTTCCAATGGAATAGACTAAAAATTATAGGTGATGTGTGATATTTGGTAGTAAAAGATCAACTTAAAAGTGTATAAAAAAAATAAAGTCTAATAACATTTCTTCAGTGTTGAAAACAACAGTTTCTGTTGAAACATGCTACATTTGTAACTACATTTAATTAAAAGCCTGTGTGCGTAAAAGGTGGCATGCACACAATTCAAGTGAATTTGGCCATCCGCCTGCATGGTCCCAGTTGAAAAATTGGCTTCACTTCCAGTTGTTTGCGAAGGTAGTTGTTTCCTCTGCACAAACGCACACTCCCCACCTGGACATGTATGATACTCTGACATGCGGAGTGTGCTTTTAGACATTTTTTACACTTTTTGATAATTATTGCTTTAAATATCAACTTCATCTTTTCCAACAGAAGCCTGAGTAAAAAAAAGAAGCCTGACCAGCATTTACTAGAAGCTGTTCCAGGACATTTTCATCCTGTTTGCCCCTTTTTAAAAGCATACTATCAATACTAAACTGGGTAATATGAATAAATGTCATCATACAAGTAGTTTGATCTCATTTACTTACTTTCAGAAGAAAAATAAGATGACGCATTTGCTTGTCCAAGCTCATTCTTTACAACACATGTGTACTTCCCCGCATCCCTTCGTAACACTCCCTTGATGAGTAAAGCTGTGTTACAGTCCAGGTATTTGTGTCTGTTTTTTTCTGGAACCAAGGGCGAGCCATTTAACAGCCAAGACACGGTGGCTGGCAATTTTGAAATGTTCACTGTACACTTAAATGTGACATTCTCACCCACGAAAAGGTATCTTACACCGCCATTAATTTTAACTTGGGGAGGGCCTGCGAGAGCTGATGATGATTGCGATGGTAATAGGGTTCCATTGATGCAATTAGGAGTTTGAGAAACAGCAGTTCTTCTATGCCGTCCTGAGGACAAATAAGCTGCAATGAATCAATCAAAAATCAATTAATAACCTGGTTCAATCAGTCAGGCAGTCAGTGGGTTGGTCAGTCTGGTAGCCTGTTGGCCAGTCTTTCAGCCAGACAGCCAATCAGTCTTAACCCAGTCAGCCAGTCAATCAGTCTCTCAATCAGTCAGTCAGTCAGTCAGTCAGTCAGTCAGTCAGTCAGCCAGTCAATCAGTCTCTCAATCAGTCAGTCAGTCAGCTACCTAGTTGGTCAGTCAGTCCATCAGTCTCCCAGCCAAGCTTGCCAGTCAATTTGTCAGTCAGTCGGACGGTCAGCCAGTCAGTCAATAAAAGACTGTTGGCATTGAAACTTGTTCAGGCCTGTACCCTGTTTTACAGACATCTACTTAATACAGATGTGTTATTGTTACAGACAGTGATATTGGCTAGTGTGTGTATTGTACAATGTACCAAGTAACTTAATGTAAGTGTCAAATGTATTCAGCATTGCCTGTTGTGCTGATAGGGGATGCTAATAATAATAAAAAAAAAAACATTGCAAGTACAAAATAAACTATCAGGAATCCCAACTCATGGGAGGCTCATTATTTGGTCATTTACACAGCACAAACAAGGAGATGAACCCGGGGCTACTGAGAACAAATCCAGACAGTGGTAGAGTGGAAGACTGGAACCAGGGACCTCCACACCTTAAACCACTTGGACACAGTGCCTGCTTTGAGCTCATCAGTTCATTTGATGCAGCATAATCCAAGGATAAGTGACACTGATTGGATCATACCAAAAGAACACACTAATAACTTGAAGACATGATTGGTCACCGCAGTTATACACAACTTAAGCAGTAGTGGAATTTACATGTAAATCTGTTTTCGTTCAGCCATAAATTTTTTCAGGCTTTAATTTCACAATTGCTTAAGTTGTGTGTATAACTGCGATGATCAATTATAAATTCATATCTTTCTCCACTGTGCAAATATGTGATCTTTCATATATTCAGTGTCACCAATAACTAATTTCCCTGAAACCCTTGAAATTAACTTCCTTTATTTAAATACTGAACAATTCTATATTAGAATAACAAAAAGTCAATTCAAAGTTAAAAGATTATTAAAAATGGTAAAAGATTTTCATTTGAAAGTTCAGGGTGAATGCTGAGAACCTTTAAAGTTTGGTCAATCCTGGTTTTGCAGTAAAATGTATGTCTTTAAATTTATATTAATTTGATCTTTTTATTACCTTTTCAATGTAAACAAATATTAACACCAACTGTAGGAGAGTTTATTTCCTATCCTATTTCCAAATACCAGTACTTATTGCAGTAAATCACTCTTGAAATGCAAATTACACACGTTCATTTAATGGATCATTAATCAATAGTGTTTAGAAAGAGTACTTTAGACTGAGTTAATTATCTTTCAATCTGTGAATTTCTTCCTTATCAAACTGCAATGTTGATAATAAAAACTCTCGACATGTTGAGGAAGACGTAACGTTTCTTGACTTGACTCTCAAGGCAGGAGCTTTTTTTAATTACGCCGCCACAGGCCGGCCTGTATATTTATTCTGAAAATAATGAATAAATCTTAGAAGTCATCATTTTCAAATTCCAAGAAAATTGGTTATCGTTGAAGGTCAAGAGACGATGCAATGACGTAGCTGTGACGCTGAGAAATGCAGCTCTTTTACTTTTATACTATTTTTCCGTGAAATTGTTATTTTCAAACCCAATGCTGCGTGAATTTGTTCATTCACATTTCTCCTTCACTAAGACTTAAACGTCGTTAAAAAAAGATGAAAAGAAAAAAGAGGCATCGGACAAGGGTTCAAATGGGGTCCTAAGCGGTCCGAGTTTTGTACCGACCCCACAAAGTGTGTAAAATTCTCGGAAACCACGAGACTTAAAATTATTAGAAATCAGACAGTATCAAACTACGCTATTCATTCGCAGAAAGAAAATGTGGAAAAATTGTGCAATCTTCCCAGTGTGTTCTAAGATTACTTCCTTTTCTATTAGAAAGTGAATTGTCTTCATTTCAACTTGTTGAAGAAAGTTTACTATAAACAAACATTGTTCAATTAGCAAGATCAATGTGACTTACAAAATGAAGTTACACAACATCTTTCTTTAAAATCACCCCATACCAAAATTGATGTTGAATTAGAACTGAGTCAAAAATCTAGTGAAAATTTACAGCCTCACCTCTTTTACATTTTGTTAAGATTGCTTCCCCCTTGCAAACAGATTTCTTCCCGGTCAGGTGTTCAATCCAGCACGCTTTGACAGTCACGTTCAATTGCACTCCATTCCCGTCCATGCAGGAACAGACTATCGTCCTTGAGCGGCATTTCGACGGCCGCTCCAGCTTATCCAAGTCATTGAACGCTATTGCAAGGCATAAACAGGCGCTCAAAATGAGAACCTTTTTGGTAACCATAGATTTGTTGAGTTTGCTAATATTCTTTTGGCTGAACGTGACGAAGGTGCCCCGCTTGCGTTCTTCCGTCAGACTGGAAAAAAGCTTATCGCTTTAAAGACTTATATCCTGTCGGGAATTTTTAGAAACAGCTATCTTGAAATAGACGTAATCCTTTAGAACTGATTCGAGGCGACAACACGAGTTTCGACTTTCAGTACTTTCAAAAGTAAAAGTGACGCTGTTACAACAGGAAATTGATCTGATTTTTAGCGCCTGAAAAAGCGGAACTACGCACAAAGTAGTTTTCCATATTTGGAGTTTAACCGGAAAAGGCGTAGTGAACACTTACTCCCAGTGTCCTCTCACAAACATTGGCGTAAAGATGCCTGACACAATGGACCAGTGCGAGCTTTGTTATTAATCACAAGATGTCACAGTTCGACAAAATGATCTAAAAAATAATATCAAAAAATTACAGAAGTAATATAATTTAAAGTAGAATCAAAGGAATGATGCACTACACGATACGAAAACCCGGAATAAAATCAAAGGCCTCTTTGAGGCTACGACTATTTTGCATGATGAAGTACATGCATCAGTTTGAGCAGAAAAGATGAAAACATTTTGGCTTTGTTGCAAAAATAATCTTTATTTTTTTCCAAGCGGGCACGGTAACGAATCCTGCAATCTGATTGGTTCTTAGCGCGGTCCGGATTTTCCTATCTCTGACCTCGGTCACAGTAATGCTTGTGTGAGTTTTTTTCCGTGAGTTTTTTTTTTCGTTTGAGAGCTTGGAAAAAAATAAATAAGTTATAAGGTATAATGAAAAATTGTTACCTCGGTCACAGTTTTTCACTATACAGACCTCCCAGCCAGCAAATAACATATATTTCTTCTATCAAAAACCTCTTAAAATCACGCTTTAATCACTGCCCTGACTCCGCAATACAACAATGCATAACCCTCAAGACACACACAAGCTTTTCGGACCTATGTGTTACGTTAGCTCAATGTGTTTAAAAAAAGACGCGTAGGAACGAGAAAACCTAAAATAATCTCCCAAGTGACGCACGCGTAAACGCGCGTGCGTTCGCCCAGGAAAAGGAACGGGAAATCCCCAAAAAGTAAAATTGCTATAAAAGAAAACTGGCTTTAGTATCGGTACTAGCACTTACAAACTTAATACTGTGGAAAGTTTATTCTGACAAAACTAAATGCTCTCATCTCATATAACAATGTGAACTACACGATAATATTGTCATTATCACATTACATATAATTCGTATTTACAAGGAAATGTTCTGATCTTGTCTAATTAATTGCTATCACCTATTCTGTCTCCTTGCTCACGGCAAAGAAAAATATTGTGGCCAGGGAGGTATCTCCTGATTCTTCATGATAAGTAACAAATTTTTTTACAACTTTTCCTTGATACCATTACAGTTTGGATTCATTTATCTGTGAGCAATATTGTTATTATCGATTTCCTTGGTGTTATGCAGTCTGCACATGTACTGTACAATTCTCAATTTCCGGTATTACAATTTTCTGCTGAGCATTAAAAAAATATCCAAGGACTCTAAATTGCCAACAGTAGAGCAAAGAGAAAGAAGAGGTTATTACAGTGTGTACATCTCAAGTTGGGTCCACCAGGTAAGGATTTGAAAAGTAATATGGTTTGCATGAAAAAGTGTCTTTCTTTCAGCTCACAATACTTTATCAATCTTAAAAATGTCTAAAGATACAAGAAAAACACTTGTTTTGATTTAAATAAGACACAATCTGATTAATATTCATAGAAAGAAATTATAACAAAATCAGGCACACAGGATTTATCAATGGTGAATAATACTCCAGTGCCAATTACATGTAAGACTAGAAGCTGATACAATTCAGCAGTTTCTTAAGATATCCCGTGCTCGTGTATTTGCCTGTTGAATTCGGAGATCATTTGCCTCAGCCTGCAGCAAAGAAACAGAATAAACCAGTTACAGAGTCTTCCATAGATTGATTTAAACAGTGAACCACAGTTTCCTTAATCAAGCCAAGTGGTCCATCAGGCTGGCACTTATTATTCCACAGTACAAAAAATACCTAGAAGTACCGTACTTTCTCTGCATGGGATACTAGACCATCACATTTCCACCCCCCCCCCCCAGCATAAAGGGGGTGTACAAGGGACCAAAAGGTGTCACACAATGGGAGTTACCTTTGCATTGATACGATCCAGTTGTCTATTCTGTGTCTCAATCTCATTTCCCATGTCCACTGCCATTGACTTCAGATTTCCAACAATATTAGCCACTTGCCTGTAAAACCACAGCAACGACAAAACAATTAGGATATTAACAAAACATATATCATAAAATTCTGACACAAGCATTGCCATAGAAAAACCTTTAATGGTATCTAGGCTAGTCAAACCTTAGTTGTCAAACTCACCCAAGGTTTTCATCCATTTCATCTTCTCTGTCATCTCCTGTTATCCTATAAAACATTTCAAAATGTAATTAGAAGCTTTAAACACTAAAATGAATCTAATTTTCAAGTCTAAAAGTTTTTATAGGTTGGTAAAAAAAAATGACAAATTAGAATGTTTTGCATTGTGAAGTGAATATCGCATCTGATTGTGACATTCCTTGTCAGTCTAAATCAAAATTTTAAAACACAAACCACTAACAAACTGTACAAATCTCTAAGAAGGCAAGATGAACCAAATCATGCAATGTGATTGGCTGCCTGAGCAGACAAGATGGCCCTTTTGTGCCTACTTGGGATTACCAGCTGTGTCCCACAAGGAAATAGCTGAATCTTTGGCCAAAATGCTGAATATTGGCCATATTCATAATAATAATAATAAGTATCCATTCAGTCATGCCAGGCCATGGATACATGCTCTGGGTGGTAGCTCTGGCTAGGGTACATGTAAAGTGTTGGCTGTGACTTGTGAGGCCGATTCGAGAATGACAGTCTCTCCCGCACTGGTGCAGGTGTAGTCTGACGCTAGTCTGTCTCCATGGCATGAAGTCACTTTATGTCAACACAATATTATGTAGATGTAAACTTACTTCTGTATGTAACCACTTTTGGCTGTTTCTCCACGAGTTCCCTCTTGCTGGTACCTGACACCTACAAGACAAAGGAATGGCAAGGTAACAAATACAGTAATGTTGTCCATAATACTCCCTTTCATTTCAATAATAATTTCTATTTACAAGGTTAAAATAGTTCAAAAGTAAAAACACTGGATGTTTTTGACACTAGGTCATCTTCAGAGGAAGTAAAGACTGTCCACTAATTATGTATTTAATATAACAGTTACATAACACCCAAGGGAACTGTTCTGCAATGTAGAAATGAATCTGTCTGTTAAAAGATGGTTGTATTGTTGAATCATTAGGATTCTATGATTTGTAGTGCAAAGTATCCACCAGCTAAAAATTGAAGCTGCTTTTGATTTGTCTTGTTTGTCACAGGATAATGAAAATGTACTTGAAATTTGTGAAATTATGTAGCACAATCATGTGTAGTATCTAGAATGGTGAACAGGGCTTTCTAAAGTATGCTGTTAAGAAAATAGATTTTCTTTTGTTTTCTCTGTAAAGGCTAGTGACAGAGTCAGAGTCATAATCAGAAGCATGGAGCAATATGATCTGAAAAAAACCAAACCGGTGGAGTCGGTAGCAGAACACTCTGTCCCTTATGATCTAATGAAAGCTAGATTGCAGAGTCAGAAGCAGAAGCGGAAGAATAAACCAATCACAATGCCAAATTCTAATACTCTGTAATTAGTTGGTTCTTTCGCTTTTGCTTGCCACTTTGACAATCTAGTTCTCACTGGATCATAAGCGACAGTTGTAAATGGAATCCGAAGAAATCACAACATTCTGATTCTTCTGACTCCAATTCCATCAGGCTTATGGCGCCGCTTATGACTCCAATTTTCGATTTTCACTAGTCATAAGAGCTCCCACTACAACTCTTACTCTGTCGCTAGTGAAAACCAGCCTTAAGAAAGTTGAAGCTATTACCCACATTCTGATGGACTTCCTCAATTGTGGACTAAAAAGGCCAATAAATATTTCCCTTCAGGCAAATGAAAAATACATTAGGAAATTGGAAGGCCAACTAACTTTCATATGATAAAACATAATCACCACGAAAAAATATTCACATTATCAGATTTTATGCAGTTAAATGCAATTTAACAGAGTTAACAACAAAGAGCAACAATGTTGTTTGGAGTCAGCGTTGTTTCATGCATGGGCATGCGTCAGATCCCATGTGCTCTTTGACTGAAGTGTGTTTTTAGTGTTCATGGGTGTCAACGTGTGTATTATCATGGCAGTTCATGGGACCTTGTCTTCAAGGCTTCCCCCCCCCGCCACTTTCCTCCCTCTTTTCCACTGTTCATGCAGTGTGACGGGTGCCTGCCCTCCCTTCTGCATGGGGGATCATGGCTGGCTTGCCATCTCCATCTAGGAGCTGGCTCCCAATAGCAGAAGCTCCTGGATATCACAGGCACCCAACCTCCATCTGCGATGCAGTTGTTTGTGTAGTAAGTCTACTTACCAGGTTGGGTTGCAACAACTCCATCTTCATTACTCTTGAAAGCTCTCTTGTATTTTTCATTTTTTTCAAAATTTTTCCGTCTGAGAAAAATGACAGCAAAACAAACTTTAGTGGGCAATGATATTTATTAAACTTGCTACATGCATTTACTGAGTGTTATTGTCACAGTTCAATTCTACCCTTTGTAAAATTTGGTCAATTGGGAGGCGCATTGGCCTGATGGTTACTGCACAGCACATGTCTTTGGATCAAGCTGTCCAGGTCCAAGCCCTGCCCAGGAAAAGTGTTGTGATCTTGGGCACGACACTTACCGGTAACTCTCAGAGTGCCTCTCTCCACCCAGGTGTATAAATGGGTACCGGTGCAGGGTCCGAAATTGCGCTTTCCTGGTCGCCAATGCGACTTAAAATATTGCACTGGCAACCAGAATTTCACAACTGATCGCCAGCAGGAGATTAACTATGCTATTTCATGCCATGATAATTACACAAACAATAGCTTTGATTTTCAGCCAAATTGATCAAAATAAAATTCAAAACCACCTGCCAATTGGTCACTTCCTTTTTACCTTTCCGTTGCTTTGGAAGTATAAAACCGATTTCCTTTTATTATAAATCTACCACAATGTTTTACAGCTATGAACAGTGCGAAGCTTCGCTGCCATGTTTTTTTCAGTTCATTACCATAGCACACGCATTGTGGGCACAAGAGGCCCCGTGCGTTCTTTCGCCATGAGTATTTATTCAGGCGATGCGGTATTCAAAGATGTTCTGAAATCTTTCCGTAATTTATTACAAGGTGGAGACGGAACATCCGCGAGGAATTAGATATTCCTTGGGCGTCAAAAGGTGGCAATGTAGATCTGTCAAAGTGTTGAGAAGATGACTTCAGCACTGGTTTGATTCCTGATTACATCGATTGCAAATATTTTGCAGGCAAGCCTGTGGCGACCAAAATTTTGTCTTGTGTTTTGCTGCAATGGAAAAGTTCTACCGACACTTTTTGGCGACCACATTTTTCCATTTGGCAACTGAAAAAAAATTTCTGTTACCAGTTGGCACCTGCCAAAAAAAGTTAATTTCTGACCCTGCGGTGAACTTAATGCTGGGGGGGGTAGCCCTGCGATGGACAAGCAGGGCTCACTAATGTATATGTCAGGTTGTGAAGAAAATAGTTTTTCTTGTGTTTGCTCCATAAGAATGCTGAAGCCATTGTGTACATAGATATGTATAACATGATGGACTTCCTTAATTGTGGACTAAAAAGTCTAATCACCCTGCAGACAAATGCAAGATACATGGCTGCAAGTTGACATGTAATTTTCCTTCGATCTTCAATCAAACAAGTAATTTTCTTTTTTTTATATAAAATGTTCACAATACAGAACAACTTTTCTGGCAATTTTCTAAAAATTTCCAACCATTTTCAATGATTAATATTTAAAAGAATATATAAATCATTAAGTTGGAACAAACCTTTTCCACGGGCAGACACACAGTCCACAGCATTTTTCAAGCCCTGTTAAATTCCTTTCTGCTTCCTTCATGTCAACATTGATCTGATCCAAGTTTTCTTCCACTCTGTCTAATTGTTCTCCTTGTTCATCCAAAGCCACTAATGTTTTAATTCCCACTTCTTGACTCTAGAAAAATAGAATTGTTTACAACAAAAACAACAGTAGTCTCACTGTAACATGTATCATGATTTCATTGCAACTGAATGTTTTTGAAATTTTCTTTTCTAAGAGTAGTTCTGCAGTTCTATCTTTCATGTCTGTGGTCCAAATGAGTAATTAGACAGACAAATAACTGGCAATTGAGGAAAAAATCTGAACTCAATGGTTCTTTTAGAAGGACGCACTGTCTGTCTGATTGTTTACAAGGCTGTTATAATTAGAAAGCTTATGTTGCTTGTGTATAACTCCCATTTCTAGAGTGTAAAACAATTTGTAGCAGGGTTGTCGAAAGTGGGTCACTGCTGGAGAATATTGTCATCTGCTTCATGATCCCAGAGGACAACTCCACTGGGCTAGTTGTCTGTCGGGCAAAATCAGCCAATGATACCAACACTTTGAC
>OMLO01003101.1_pt1 | contig 13679 bp, 2 predicted proteins | sample 1674811 | NCBI WGS metagenome assembly OMLO01 (sample SAMN06265003, study PRJEB25207) | coral metagenome | isolation source: Coral host | place: Mexico:La Bocana,Puerto Morelos, Mexico | collected 2008-11-13
CAGTGTTCCAACTTATTTCTTAAAATCGTTTTACCTCGAAAATTTATCATATTGGAAGAATTCTTGTTTCACTTGTTTATCTCAGTGAATCCGCGGTTTTTTGAATAGGTGCGTGTTCGATGCGTCTACAAAGCTTAAAGCTTATAAAAGCTAACGAAAGTTTACCCTAAAGATACAAAACCGTAGTCCAATGATAACCAAAAGCATGCACCTCCGACTGCTGCATTGATTACCTAACCTTCAGAATTAGCAGGACAATAAACCAGGTGGATAGCTGATCATGTCTTTACTGCATGCACTTGAGATTAATCGTTCTGCCCCATATTTTGCTTAAAAAATTGAACCTGTAACCTATACACGCTTTTAATTCGCAGTAATCTCACTGGGAGATGCTTGCTTGCAGTCATAATTGTTAGACTACCAGCTTCCTCTTTTTGAAATTTTTCTTTCAAATCTCTAAATTTATAAACCTTAGAGTCAATTCATCTTTTAGTCCTCCGAGACGAATCTGCACCAAAGAACTTTGTCGGGGATTAAGTGCAGAGGGACACGTGACTTCAAATAGATGCCAGTAAAAAAGGCTACAGTTGCTTGAAAGAAAGCCTAAAGTCCTATCTATTATATTATGCATAGTAAAAAATTCCAGAGAAGCGATGTCAGAAACCACGCCAACAAGAACAAGAACAAGCTGCGTTTTCTTGTCTATCTATAATTCCGTTTCTAAGATGAATGTGGCAAACATCACTTCTCTTCGCAATTGAACTACATTTATCAGTACTATTAAGTAAAAAGTAACAGTTACACATAGCGGTCATACATATTGCGCATTGTCAGTCCGTTTCAAAATCCTAGATGTATCTGCGCTCATTATAATTTGAATTCTTACCGCAAAGCGGCGAAGTTGAAAATCCTAGCATGGTGCCCAGTCTTTAGACGTCCGTGTCATTAATGAGGCCCGTTGACTCGCTTCTACCGTCCATGTCTGAGTCTCCGTTTGAAACTTTACTTGACTCCTTGGCCATGCTGGCTAGCGCGCCTCGTTTTGGTAAGACAGGCGACTCCTGTTCCCCTTCTGACAAACGCACAGACACTTTCTCCTGGGTCTTGACGTACATGCTCCAAGGCGAGACGTCGGCCTGGTTCTTCTCTGGTTGGAAGACGATAACATACCACTTAGGCAGGTATATACAGGCTAGGATGTTGACGGCGAACAGGAAATCCACAAAGGCCAAGCCAAAGATCTTCCCCTTGCCGACTGCGCCGTATTCTATCGCAACATAAAGGAAACAGATCACGTACCAGATAAACATGCAAAAGGAAGTCCACCGCACCTCCATGTCGTTCTCCGGGGTGATTTCTTCGCTCATGGACATGATGGAATACACAGTTGTCACGGCCATGAAGTAGAATATGACGACCAAGAAACCGAAGCCCGTGTGAATGGAACACTCGATGTAAACGGTGAATGGGTCGTCCGTAGGGTAGCGCAAAATCTCATTAGGAAGAAAGAACGCTATGAGAATTGTTACAATCACGTGCATTATGAAGGTTCCTGTGGCAACCGCTAAGCGAGGTGTGCAAATGCACTGGCCCCAGCTGTCCTTGATTTGACCATCGGAGTCGTAGTATCGGTTGTCGACGAACGCACTCTTACTTATTAAGGCGGCCAGAGGGATACCGAGAGTTAAAATGAAAAAAGCTCGATACCCTTCACAGGATGCTTCGTTAGGCTTGCTAAGCAGAGGAATCGGTATCAGAAAGAGTATAACAACAAAAGGAAGGAGTAAGAGTGTGGCATTCTTGGCTCGACGCATGACAGGTGTCTCTCTGTTCTTGAAAAGCACCACTGCGACGTACACACTGAAGCACACGCCCGCTACCATCACGAACAGCATGATGAGGCTACCAGCATCGCTCCAATATACGTAGTCTTCAAACTGAGTGATGCATTCGTCCTGCTCATTACTAGCTGCTGAGCCCGCTGAGCACGGCTTGCATGCTAAGGAGTCTTCCATTTCGCTGACTGAATTTTCTGCGCAAGGTAAGCAATGCCAGCAGCATTCCGCCTCACCTCGTGTCTCCTTCAAGGCCTTGTATGATCCAGGCTTACATGGATCGTGGCATGCGGATTTCGGAATCTCGTCTTCCTTTGAGTTCCATTTAATATCTGCTGATGGTCGCATTGTCAGCTCTGGGGTGTCTCCGCCCGATTGTTTCCAGCTTCCTACGTCGGAGAGCCGAAGGTTCTTCTGCTCTTGCGCAGATGCCGCTAATCCAATTTTCTGCAGAGTCGAAATTTTGTACTCTACGTCATTAAGGTTTCTCTGACTATTGAAACTTATTCGGTGCCCGCTGAGGCTTGTAAAGTTTACGTTCTTAATAAACTTGAAAAAGTCGTGATCTTCCGGGCAGTTTGTCTTGCACTTTTCTTTGGCGGACAGAGCGTGGGCCACTGCAAATATCGAATCGATTGTGCATGTGGCACTATCTGCCATTGACATTAACGTGTTCACGAGCTGCTTCAAGAGAGTCTTGTTAACACCGCATGGCGGATCGATACACGAGGCCGAAGTGGGTGCGACAGACGAGGTGGCGGGTGCTGTCGAAGGAGATGGCTGAGATGTCGATGGAAGAAGCGTAGTGGTGTTTCCGGTTGAATTGGAGCTGTTCGGTTGAGCACTTGAGACAACTGGTGCTTGGGTCGGTGGGCTTGTTGTACTCTCGACGGTGGATTTCTCCGGTGCGGTAGTTGCAGGTTCAGAGGCCACCATGTTCATAATCCATTTGTTACGTTTAGGAGACCTGAGAAGGTCTTTCAAATGTGTTTTAAACTGGACGATAGACGCCGATGTTCCAACTTTGAACATTCCTTGAGCCGCAGTGTTTTCAGTTGGAAACCTAGCCTCATTATCCCACGATGATTCACTTCCAATCCAGGTAACGTCGCTCATTTTCTGCTTGAACGCTTCGTCAATAATACCCTTGAATACGCGTTTGGATGTCAACATTACAACTACTGAAAAATTTTTCTCTGCCTTTAAAGAACTGATAAAGTTTTGGATTTGAACGCCAGTGGCGTTTGATGCCAACGAATATTTCCTACCGACGCAGACAAATTTTTGCTCGGCCTCTTGTTGGAAAAGGTCCGCCTCGTACTTTCCCTCGTCGCTGTCGTCGTGCACGACTCCGACGTAGGTCCAATTAAATCGCGCGGCGAGATGAACAATCGCTCTTAGGTTGGTTGTATCCCTTGCGATAGCATGAAAAATAAACTCGGTACGAGAGATCAGGTCCGGCTTGTACTTGACTTGGTAAGTGGAAGTGATGCAGCTCATGTGAGGTGTTTGACTGCTGAACAGCAATAGCAAGGCGCGGTGATACTCCTGAAGTTGCTGTGGTAGATTGCCCACTGCAGCAACTAGAGGCTTGTCCTCTGGCCGCGGAGTTCTCCCCACCAAATCAAGAGCAGCCGTAACCGGGCTAGGACAAGTGTCCCTTATGTTGCAGCCTAGCTCTGATCTCAGTGTGAAATATGTTTGGTTATTGATGGCCTTCAATGCAAACAAAACGGCTTCGACAGTCAAAATGCCATGCAAGTCTGGTGTAACGCATGAATCGCCGCTTTCTTTATGGTGTACGGAAACGAGACCTCCGATAATCGCGTCCCCAGGTTTTTTGAGGGATACAATGTCAGCTCCCAGTGTGTAGCAAAGCCAAAGCGCGATAAAGAATGCACTTACAGAAATCTTGTCCATGTTTCCTGTCCGCTGTTAAGGCCAGATGGATCTGTCCTTGTAGAGAAAAGATTAAGTCAAGTCGACAATCATGGGCTTCTTGGTTCGATTCTGATAAAGACAAACGTGAAACAAAACGTTTACAAGACAAAAAAAAAATAGATCTTTCACGATTTACTCAATATATATAATATATATATAAACAATTTCGATGATTACGGGAATGACAAAAATAATGAAGAAAGGTTGCTCGGCTTTTATTGTTTAAAACTCCTTTATGTTTATTTGAACTTGAACAAGCCCACGTACCTTGAATTATAAAGCAGATCTGAACGGATGCTCGTTGTAGATATTGTCATAATATAGACAGCGTTAAAGCTATTTACACCGCAGTATCACAAGAGAACGATTCCGCTCCTTGTGAATAGTAGATTTGTTAACACCCAAGTGAATTGTTAGCTAGTGGTGGGCAATCACACTTGGCTTGGGAGCATTTGCATTTAACCCCAAACAAACATAATAATAGCAATTATCATAAGTACATCTTGCTTTGAAATAAGACCTGTGGGCAGCTGCTCGTTCATTTTTAAAAATTAAACGAGAAAATTGGCCTCATATCATTACGTTCTCTGTTTTCTTGGGCTTACTTGCGCGGAATTTAAACAGAGTTGTAAACTTTTCGACATCAAGACAGCAGACGAGTCAGCATCACTCGGCGTATAAAGTTATATTCTGGCGCCCGCTGAATTTATTGCTATCTCACTGTGTCGCGACACAAAAACACTGGCGAGATTCTTTGTGACCACAAATGCAGAGAATTATATCAAAACAAAAATATACACGTGAATTGAGTAGGGTAGGTGGAAAACAACGACGTGGAATCGCATATGCGAAGTAGTTCAGCATCAAAATGATTTGAAAGAGATCGTTTTCTCAGATGACCGTTATTCCCTCTAATTTGCATAAATCTTCATAGTGGTTCTTGTCTTGGTAAGGTCTGTCTGAGAGACAGGTTCGGTAACAGTGAGTTGTATGAAAAAGAATACTTCCAAATATTTACTCGCCACACAAAGCAGTTATCCTAAGAGCTGTCACGAGGCACTGCTGTTTCTTTGTTCTTTGCACTACAGAGTATAAGGTAAGCATAGAATTAACAAAAGAGGAGCTTTTGTGTGAAATGGTCTTTTGAGAGAGTTTATACGAATTATTGTGATGTAGAAATGTAACATGGGCTTAATTAAAGTTTTTTAGGTTGATCGTACGTATTGATAACAAGCAGCACTGCCCACAGTTCAACTGTTCAAGGTTTGATCTCTTTTTGGACCGAAAGACAATGGAGATGCCAGAATGGATATTAAATCCATACTGAATGCACGCATCACCTTAAAGGCGTGGTGAATGTTTAGGTGTTTCTAGAAAGAACGTATCTGCCTGCCTGGAGCACCGGTGCCTTTTCATGTTTTAATTGAACAAAGAAAAAAAATTAAACACAGCACTGTTGCAGGCTTTGAAATCGTGGATGAGAACGAGAGGGACGTAACGAGGCGAATACAAAAAGATAAGGAGAAAAGACTAGGAATATTTCATTGTTTACTTTGTCTTTCGCCAGTCTATTGATTTTTTTATCACAATTCAACAGCCTGAAATACGCTAATGAATAAAATTATTAGCAATGGAATTAAACAGCTCCAGTTTATATAGTTTCGCTGCATCTTTTCTGCCAGCATATCATTATAAATAAGTGGCAGAAATGTGAAAATTGATATAGCTTCCACAGACGTACAATGCGAGACTCGGTTGAATTCGTGAAACTCAAGGAGTAATAACGGTGGAGTGCACGCTGGGTTGATCAGTCATCAGATAAATGCAACAGAGATGTGACAAGTTTTTACCAATCAGCACGAACATGGTGACTCTTTTGACATGCATCAGGAGAAATGAAAGGCTGTTTCTTAACAACGCTCTCCTCTAAGAGACACTATGCAAACAATTCTGACAAATTATATGTACCTGCTACGAAAATCTGTTCCAGCCAAAAGTAATTTTTATGTCATCATAAGCAAGCTTTGGTACAGAACAGATGAAAATTTGGTATCAGGGGCAGTCACAGTAGATTGACCCCTAATGTTTATCTAGCCTCTTATGTTTATTTTAGTTTAATCGTTTGAAAGCATCTATGGCTCATGTGCTCAGTGTCCTCTGACTTCGAGCTTCGAATTCTGAAAGAAGACGATTTTGTGCCATTCGAGTAAGCAACGTGCTTCTAGGGTACTAGGAAATTTAACACAAACAGTCGTGTTAGTTTTAGCCGTTTAGGACTGAGAACAGGTACTACAACAGACTCTATGAATATATATGTCACTGTCCTTGTGTCGATTGATTTGAGCGCTTTTTTTTTCGTGCCACGTACAAATATTCCTTACCACGAAATCACACGGTTGTTTTCCCCAGAATAAATTGTTTTCAAACATTTCCACCTATCAGTCGTAGCGAAATTGTATTTGACAGATGCTATAAAACACGTAAGATTCTCCCCTTGTCTTTAAAAGAGCGTAAGCATATGTGACCTTGCGTATGTTTCGTTCTTGCTCAATTTTTGTAGTGTATAAATTGCGTTTTGCAAAGCACATGTCACTGTTTTATGTCATAAGTGTTGTTCAGCCTGAACTGAGACAAATTGTGCCGGAAACCTCACTTTGTTCAGTGCTAGGTTCTCGCGATGTCCGCGATAAAGTTGTTTGTCATGTGTGACCCATGACGCCTGGGTTTGTTGATGGTTGCATGACGGTCCACAGTACCGCGTGCATGTGCGAAACATAACTCAGATTAGTCATCCGTTGAGGGAAACCGCAATAAAACTACAATTGCACCTAACTTACAATTTATCGCTTCCGTGGGTGTTTGTACGCAGTTCTTACAACTCTAGCAGAGTGAAGTTGAAGCAACAGACATAACATGATTCAGTGTCAGCCGAGGTCAGCCGAGCCGGTCGCTACCTATTCTACAAAAAAACTCCTTTAAAAAAAACCCTCGATGGCTGTAGATCCATGGCGTGCAAGAAGTTTTGATATTTTTTATCCTGCCCTTGCAAAATTGTCTGTCTACGATATATACATGTATGTCCCGGATCAATCGTACACCGGAAAATCGTTCGTCAAAACTTATCAAGCACGCGGGTTAAACTAAACTAAGAAGATTGGGCTCTTAGGATCCCTTTTAACTAAATGCGCTTAATGAAAATGTATTTTAAATAATACCTCTTAGGAGCACCACGATATGAAGACTTAAAAGAGTAGTTTAAGGCCTTAATGTGTTAGCAAAAGCGAATTAATAGCCATAAATCCAATCGTCTGACTATATTCAAGAGCAAAGTACTATTTGGCTTTCTTACTTTCAACACACTCAACGGTTAATATTTACAGACATCGATTCCCTAAGGTGATTTTTAATTCCGAGTTTTCAACAATGTAATGATCGCTATTGAAAGCTGGTTATGTTTTCTTGTTTAGACTAGAGATGACATAACTGAAATCAACCGAACTGTTTGTGTGACTGAACAGAGATTCATGGAACTGTCCCATTTGTAAATGGCATAGAAATCAGCGTACACCAAATGTCTCGTCGTTGCTTTCGACGCATGTCTAAATTTTCAAGGATTCGACCTATTTCTGCGACCAAAGGTACAGTTCAACATGCTAACGGACAAACATGTGTGCCAAATTTTCGAGTGAGGATCGAAGACAAAATTTAAGATCTGCAGCCGGGTCCGAATACGTGTTACGCGATATTACTTCGCTAATTTTCACACCGAAATTCTGGCAAAAGCAAATTTTGCACGACGTTATATGAATTCTTACCTTTCAGCGACAACCCCACACTGGGGGATAAGCATGGGACAATGTCGCAGATCTCCCTAGCAGAATTTATCAAGCTTTCAGTTCACTTCGTTTAGTACCCTTATTGCATGTCAATCTATCAGAGGTCGGAGACTTTGAGATCAAGAGCGCTACTTGAAAGCCCTTCAACAAAACACGCCAAAAATGTTACACGGACCAATCATAGCGCACGGCGAGCGAGGGGAAAATTAAAAGATTGTATTTATAAACTAAAGATGAGAAGCCACATTTACAGCTTGTCAGGTTGTTTCTGGTTCGGCTTTTCTACGCATTTGATACTAACAAGAGCTTTTACTGAACAAGTGCCTCTGTTTTCTACTTCTCTCCAACTCGGAACAATTTTTCAAAAGACAAAGCTCGTTTCGTTCATTGCGGACTGGTTAAATAAAGACAGACAGTGGAAATATACACCAGACACATATATTGCATATCATTTCCTATATTTTTTCAGTTTGTCCTCGTCAACGAAAGTTGTACTTATCGGCCATTTCCATTCTTGAAACTGTCATCTCTTTCTGGATGAAGTTTCATTGTGAATGTGCTATAATTGTGTTATTAACATACGGCTGTAAAATGTACGGGAAATCAATCTTTTAATTTTGTCAACTTCAGAGAAAACATATGTTAGAAAGAAATGATAGACTTTGTACCCGAGCGCTTACCAGATGTGCAGATAGGACCGAGCTCAAGTAGATGCTCTAATCTGTGGTGAATTTAAACGCAAGCAGTTTGAGAAGAGTTTTAACTAAAGTTTTAATTTTTTTAAGTTTTAACTTTTTTTAAAATTTCAGTTTTAAATTTTAATTTTAATTAAAATTCGTTTTACTGAGCAAGTAGTCGGCTCTTTTCACGACAAAGATGTTTTGATGATCAGGACGCACCCTTTCTCACTGACCTTTATATCACCTTCCCGTCAGGAAGTCTGTTTTTTTCACTACTTCATAGAAGTACTGACATATTGACTGGTACTGGAGACTGTTATACTAGATAAATTTAAAAGAACGTCTTTACATTATAACGAAAATTAAAGCTAACACATTAGTCAATCCCGATATTAGGCTCAGTTTCCCTGACTAATCCGTAGCGAAAGGAGGAGGAACAGGAACTTCGTAAATTCATGCTGTCAGGTGATGCTGTGTGGATAATTTGACTAGTGTGAGACATCTAGTGAAGTAATAAGGACACAGAAAATAAACGTATTCGAGCTTCGAAATCAGCATTTTGCTACAAGGTTCACTGAATTTGAAATTTGTTACAGGCCAGGAGGTGATGTTTAAATCATCTTGCAGATGCCCCTGCACATAACAAGCCTAACTCACGCTGTAACTCGATCGCCAAACTAAGAATTGGAAATTATCGTTTTGCGATTCAAGTCCCGCGTAGAATCGAGTAGAAAACCTGCTTGCTGTGGCACTGACGTGTACTTATATGAAATCCAGGGCCGCTTCCAGAGAGAAGCTCTCTAGTAAAGAGTTAATGACATCACGAAATGTGTAGACTGCAAGCAGTGTGTTTTTCTGTCGATCAGAGTTAGGCAGGAAGTATGAGGCGAGACGCCTAAGCCTAAAAGGGATTGGGACAACCCGAACCCTTTTTTGTCCAGTTTGATCACCTTCGCTGATCAACAGTGGTTGGACCTTAAGAAAGAAAGACCGGATATCAGCAGCAGCAGCATTCCACTGAATGTTAGAAGCGAAAACATGAAATTTAGAATAAGTGCCTCATCTTAGTCTCCTCCGCAGCCGTTATTTGGGTCGTCACGCAACGCTTCTCCCCCACTTAGTGGGGGAGAAGCGTTGCGTGACGACCCAAATAACGGTTGCGGAGGAGACTAGCCTCATCTAGGCTCGATTTCTGCCGCTCTCTCGGGTCCGCGTGCCTCACCGGGGGGTGAGCGCGGGCTCATTTTCCGAAACAGCGGCTGGTAATCGAGCCTATGCCTCATCCCCCTAATCGAAAAATAACAAGGTATTGGATGAGAATTGGTTGAAGGTCGCCATGTTCGTCACGTGACATTTATGTGAGTATAAACAACTGGAAGTTGTAATTTGGTGGGAAACAGTGAAGCACTGAGACGAGGGGGTTCTGAGAATTCAATACAGTTATACAAACTCCAGACGCAGTTGAGAGTTTACAAAACATTTAGAAAACTTTCGAGAATTCTTCCAACCCTCGAGTGTTTAGATGAGGTAAACATGGAAAAAGTACTCTATATTTTTCTCAAAAACACCCGCGAATCTAAAACTTCTCAACCGTGTTTCCATGCTCTAATCTCCGTTTTCAGCTAATGAGAGCGCGCGTAGTATCTCAGTTACTTTATTCAGAAGCAATAGACCACAAGTCTCTATGGTTTATAGGCTGATAAACCACGGGGGATGTTGGAAGAACACGAGAAGAACTTGTAACTCACGCGCCGCAGGCGAGTGATTTACGAATTCTTCGAGAGTTTTTCCAACATCACAAGTGGTTTATTAGCCTATAAACAAGAGAAAAGACTTGTGGTCTATTGCTTTCAGTTCATATATGAATTCAGAAGACACGCGAAATTTCTATGAGTTTACCGGTACAATAAACTGATAGCTGATTGACCAATCAGAGCGCGCGCATTAATTTAATTATGATATAAAACTGTCCGGAATATAAACAAACCGGGTAGACATGGACAAGAACATAAACAATGCTTAGGTTAGATAAGAAAGAAACTGGATTTTAAAACTTGCTAAATGCAATACTAAGTATTGTAAGGAAGTCTCGTCTGGATCTTAGCATTTAATATTGCCATTGAAAATATTTACGCGCTATCATAAGTTGATGTCCCCGTTGTAATTGTCAGAATATACATTGTATTTTTTGAAGTACAATATTTTTCTATGAAAAAGAAAAAAATATAAAAATATATATATTTCTAATCATGTGTGACAAATTTTTCTTTTTCTACAGGTAACCATGACGATAAATAGCTCTCCAAAGAGTACAACTTTGTACTATAATAAAGCAACTTCGTGTTTTCACTGATGTTACTGTTACTCGAAGAAAACGGTCAGCGGTCTTGCCAGGGATGACAGGTGTTCGACACGGACGCTAAAATATTGCGAGGATTAAAAAACAAGTTGAAAGCTGATAAGGATTCCACAAGAGCATTGAAAAAAAGAGAGTGTTTTGTGTTTTGTCTGAACTGAACGAAAGAAAAAATAAATAAACATTGCACGATCTAGTTACGATTAATTACCATATCGTGACATGTAAAGGACGCATTCTAAGCCCAAAATAAGAAGAAGGAGGATACGTTTAATTTAATGGTCTTAGCTCACGAAAATCGCCGCAAATAATTGATTTGAAAAAAATTTCGGTATGAGTGAAGTTTAAGGTGGTGATCAAGGCAAAGTAACTATTAAACCAGTCAGTGGCGGCAGGAAAGTAATTTTATGCCAAGAGGAGTACTTACCGCAAAGTCTAATATTATTTAGTCGCGGAGATCCCTCGAGAAGAACCTTTTCCAAATCTTTTCCCACTGGATAACATTCGTGATACTCTTGGACTCGACCATTGTCTTGAGATCATGAAGGTTTCTAGAGGACATGCGAGATAATTAACCAAAGGCCGGCTAAACAGAAAAAAAAAAGCTTCCCCTCGCTTTCAAAGCTTAATTTCTTCGACAGTAACCCATGGTTCATTCAAGCGTCGAGAGCATGTTTTGTGATACAGTGAATAAAAACTCAATAGGGGGTGAACTTTTATGCTATCACACAATGAGGCAACAATAATCTCAAACTCGAAGGAACCAATCAATACTAAATGCCATACACCAGGTCGACTTACAATCCACAAAGAGACTCTCCTCCAGTTGATGAAAACCAATGACCGGATGCAAGAAACCAATTGCTTTCTATACAGGCCTTAATTTGAAAGAAAAAGTAATGTATTTGCCACTAATGTTTGGGATAAATAATTTATAAAAGCCTGCGTGTAAATATAAATGGGCTTCTTTCCATTTTCAGCTTAAAAAGCACTATTATCTCGCATCCAAAAAGGTGGACAATTTTCATCTGCTTTGCGTCAATAAAAGGAAGCCTGTCACGATTTAATCTCGCTTATCATTATGAATAATCCTACCAGAATGTTGTATATCCCTGACAGGCGAGAAAAATGACATTTTCCTATGTCTGAGCACATGAATATAACGTTTTATATTCACTTGCATGGGCTTATCAAAATCGATTATATTTTCCTCTGCTTACTTCATGTTTAATGCATTACCTGATCCCCAGCTTACTCGTGCGCAAGGGCTGTTGGGTATTAAAAGGCTCAAAAGACGTCAGGCTTTTAATTCTTCTTGTGTCGTCGACTTGGGAGATCTCATATGGCTGGCTAGTACTGTTCCGGCACACAATAAGAATCATTTTGTTCAAAGTTGCATTTTATATCATTTATTTTCCTGATGTATTCATCCAGTTGTTATCAGTAACCTAAATATCAAAGCAGAAGATATAGACAAATTAAAAAAACACATAAACCGGGTCACAAGTGACAACAGAGTTCAAGTAATCAAGGCCCCAGCCCTAAGGATCTTGGCCCGGGGAAGGACGGGGGTGCTCGTCGGAAATTTTGAAAGATTCTGTTTTGTGTCTATGGCTTAAAATTATTTTATCCCAAAGCGGTACCAATTCTAAAAAACGCATTATCTTCTACCATATTTTTTTCGGCTCAGTACCCTACATGGTACCTCAAAAGCTCCCATTGTGGACATTTTGATGTTGGACTACTCCCTGAAAGGCACGACGAGCACCCCATCGTTTTTATATGGGATTTCGATTCTCCCCGGGGTATGTTGACTAGCGGGGATCATAACTGCCAATAAACGGTGTATGTAACTAATGGCCTTACAAACTGGCTTTACAGTAGAAGACTAACTGGGGAACGCTGTTTGCAAAGCACTGAAAAAAAAGGTTTCTTGATAGAAGAAGGGAAAAACAGTCCCCCATTTGTCAGTCTGACCACTGGGGACTCTATACCTTATCTGCCTTAAAGGCAAACGACACGGAACATGGCCACAAGAGGCATTACCTTTACCTTTACAAAATGGGTTTATAAAAGTTGGCTCTACACTCTAGTAATAGAAGTATAAAGGAAAAAAGTGTAAGCAAAGATTGTTTGTGGGAGACCAATCAGTACAGAGGATAGTGATAGAGGTGGTAAGGAAATAAATAAATAAATAAATAAATAAATAAGCATAATTTTTCAACCCCACATTAAGCCCCGGGTGCTTATCCCATTTCTCCCCACCTTAGGGATACTTGTGGATAAAAGTGATGGGAACATATGGGCTCCCGATTGAAGTGGGGGGGGGGGAATACGAAGGCATATGTTCTGTTAATTTGAAACAACAAAAGACGAAGAAGGAAATGGCAATTTCCTTTATCCACTTGGCCAGTTGAACGTATATAACTGGAAAGAATGTATGTACCTCTTCACCTGCGATTTAAATATAGTTTAATATAAAAAAATCCACCCCAAAAAATCAATACGCCTTCATTGCGTGCTATCAAGTATATCCTTTATTCGCCATATATTTTGCTTTCATGTTTACTAAAGAATTAAAAATCGAAAATTCCAAAATCCGTTTGAGCCTTTAGTTGAGTGACCATAATACATCACAACAATGAAAGTCAACGTTGAAAAATATTAGATTTCCGTCGAGAATTGGCTTAGATTGGCCACTAATACCTTTAAACCCCGTTTATCCGGTCACCAACGAGCCGCAAATATCTAGCCTTATTAACGGGGCGGCTGTATTAAAGGGGTTATAATTGAAATAACAAAATGACTGACTGAGCTTTTGTTCAGACCAGAATTAAGTGTCTGTTATAACGACACGGCCATATAAACCGGGTGGCCGTAAGGTGCTGTTCCACTGTAGTTATATGTTTTATATGGACTATTTAATTAAGTCAGTGAAACTACGCGTGGACCGTCCAGAGGGGAGAAGGAAAAATCGTAAAACTAATATAATTAATCCCTTTATACGTTCTGCTATCGCGTGACAAAAAGT
>OMLO01003102.1_pt1 | contig 13679 bp, 14 predicted proteins | sample 1674811 | NCBI WGS metagenome assembly OMLO01 (sample SAMN06265003, study PRJEB25207) | coral metagenome | isolation source: Coral host | place: Mexico:La Bocana,Puerto Morelos, Mexico | collected 2008-11-13
TGGGGAAACCCACCATTTTAGGAAACCCCCATCTATCCCGTTCCATAGTTGCTTCCATTTTAGCCCTAGTTTTCCATGGTGACTTTACCCCCACCGAGTCGATCGATTCGAACGGAACGCCTGAGACTCTTCAACAAGACTTGAGCTGGAAGGTCGGAGACCTGCAGGTGAAAGATTTGAACGGAACATGCTGTTGGAAGAAATCTGGCTAAGCTCAGATGCAAAAAATATCCATATCTAGGTGGTGGTTGAACCAACCCATTTGAAAAATATGCTCGTCAAATTGGAAGATCTTCCCCAAGGTTCGGGGTGAAAATAAAAAAAATTGAAACCACCAACCAGATATCCTAAATATTTCGAGAACCAGGCACCCCGAAACAACCCGGAAAGTAACCTTTAAAAAAAAAAGGTTCCTTTCTGGGTCTAGGACCTACAATTTTTGCTCTGGACCCGAAATCCTGGTTTCTGTTTTTTTTGGACCCGAAATCCTGGTTTCTGTTTTTTGGGACCCGGAATGTTGGGTTTTGAATCATCCTGATTTAAAAGAATCCTCCAGCTGTTTGGCTTATAGTCTCTGGTGATGTGGGCTGCGCCTTTGAAGGTGTGGTGGATTGCTGTTTTTTTGTTGTTGTGGCCGGAGTATGATTGAATGCTTGGTGTTTGGAGCCATTTTTTGGTGGGATTTGCGGTTAATGGATTAGTTTTGAAATTTGGGAATTTTCAATCCAGATCACTAATGTTCTATGATGGCTTGGTGTTTGGAATGATTTTTTGGTGGCCGGAGTGGATTTACATGTGAAAATCTCAGTTTTTTTCGTGTAAATGTGGCAATTTTCAATCATAGATCATTGGTGACCTATGATTGATTGGAGCTGTTCTTTCTGGGAAGTGGATTTACATTCAAAAAAAACACTTTTGCGTTTTTTTTGCATGTAAATGTGGCCATTTTCAATCATAGATCGAGGTGATCTATGATTGCAGGTTTTTTTTTGGGAAGCGGATTTACATAAAAAAATACTTTTGAAAGTTTTTTGATGATTGATTGGAGGTTTTTTTGGGAAGCGGATTTACATTTAAAAAAAATCACTTTTGTGATTTTTTTTCATGTAAATGTGGCCATTTTCAATCATAGATCGAGGTGATCTATGATTGATTGGAGGTTTTTTTTGGGAAGCGGATTTACATAAAAAAATCACTTTTGTGATTTTTTTCATGTAAATGTGGCCATTTTCAATCATAGATCGAGGTGATCTATGATTGATTGGAGGTTTTTTTGGGAAGCGGATTTACATGAAAAAAAATCACAAAAGTGATTTTTTTTCATGTAAATGTGGCCATTTTCAATCATAGATCGAGGTGATCTATGATTGATTGGAGGTTTTTTTGGGAATCGGATTTACATTAAAAAAACTTACTTTTGTGAGTTTTTTTGTGTAAATGTGGCCATTTTCAATCATAGATCGAGGTGATCTATGATTGATTGGAGGTTTTTTTCTGGGAATCGGATTTACATTAAAAAAAACTTACTTGTGTGAGTTTTTTTTGGTGTAAATGTGGCCATTTTCAATCATAGATCAGTGGTGATCTATGATTGATTGGAGGTTTTTTCTGGGAATCGGATTTACATTTAAAAAAAATACTTTTGAAAGTTTTTTGTAAATGTGGCAATTTTCAATCATAGATCAGTTGTGATCTATGATTGATTGGAGGTTTTTTCTCTGGGAAGTGGATTTACATTAAAAAATTCACGATTGTGAGTTTTTTCATGAAAATGTGGCCATTTTCAATCATAGATCGAGGTGATCTATGATTGATGCCTGGTGTTTGGAAGGTTTTTTGGCGGGAATGGATTTACACGAAAAAAACATTACAAATAATCTATACAAAAATAGGCTCTCTATACAAAAACCCTTGATCCTGGCCAATCAAAACCCACAAAAAAAACACTTTGTAGCCCCCCACGAGTTTCGTAGGGGAAACTTCAAGCGAATTCATTTTTGGTGGATCTATGTTTGATTGGAGAGGTTTTTTGGGGGCTGCAGTTTGATGATTTCAAGAGCTTTGCTGCTGCAGTTTTTGGCTTCAGTGGGCGTGGGCGGAATGGCACTGACCTTCCATGACTTGGATGGTCTTGGAGATGAGTGGGATGAAAATCGAGACTTGAGGCAGCGGGTTCAAGCGATTGGCTGCTTGGTGGTGAACGCTCCGGCTGAAGGGTTGGCCGAGGTCAACCCTGGAGCCGTGGTTTCGCGATCCATCGAGAATGCCCGCTACAACATGCCAGTCTTGAAGCCCCTCTTCGCCAAAATGGCGGGGGAGTTGGGAAAGATACCCGACTTGCAGAGCCTTCAAAATGAGGTGGAGAAGGCATTTCGCCGTCAGGGCAAGAAGCCTAAGGATTCCAAGACCCAAGCATGGTCTATCAGATACCTCTTCGGTATCGTGAAGCACCTCCAGTACAAGCCGCAACCACCGAGGGATCCTTGTTTGAGCTTAATTATAAACAACAGGAAAAAATTAACAAATTTAAAAAAAAACAATGCTATTTTTCAATTTGTTAGATTTTTTTCCTCTTGGGATTGTTTTCGAAATTGGGGGTGGTTTGATTTTTTTCCTGCTGTAAATCTGAAGGGTCCATGTTTGTTTTTTTGTGAGGACGAAAAGATTTTGGAGATGCTGCGGACTTTTGGTGTGGACTGTGACGTATGGGTACGTCAGCCGGAACCTCCGAAATCTACAGCAACCAAGTCAGCCTCCAAGACTCCATCCCCCAAAGACCAGCGACCTACGTCAGAGGTGTCTTCCAAGGCCAGCTTGCCACCACAGCCTGCAGTCCCCAAAGGCCAGCCACCTCAGACAGGGGTGTCTTCCAAGGCCAGCTTGCCCGCCAAGCCCAACCCAGCCCCAGTGATGCCAGCACTGCCGAAAGAGAAACCTCCAGTTCCATCGCCTCCGATCGCAGCATCCCGAGCTGCAATTCAATCCCCTGTTCCTCCAGTAGTTCGCCCAAAGACAAGTACAAATGTGCCTACAGTCTTGGAGCTGCAGCTTCGGAGGATGCACTTGCAGCAGCAGAGCTTTGGATGCATTTCTTCGATTTTACGTTTCAAGCCACTGGAAGCTGGTTGGTTTTGTTTTTTTTCATTTGACAGTCACTTAAGGCTATCGGCTATAGGCCTTTTCCTGCATGGTTTGTTTGATTTTGAGGGAATTGAAAGACAGCCATGGCGACTGCGGTGTTCTTTTTTAGCCAGTTTGTTTGATTAAAAAAACAGAAACTGGGACTTGGACGTGTTTTTTGGCACTTTGTTTGCAAGTTTCTTCCAGCTTGTTTGATTTTAAGATATTTCCATGCCAAGGATTGGACTTGCCAAAAGAGACCTGCAGGTACATGCACCTGCCAAGGCAGCATCTACCTCTGAGTTGGGTTCCTTGATCATTTTTTCAAAATGTGGCAGGGATCCAATTCCTCAATGAAGTCTTTTTGTTTATTTCAGCTTCTTTGAAATCCAAGCGATTTCAATAAAGCTGCCGATCCAAGTTTTTTCCAGTTTGTTTGATTATTCTTTTGGATTATTTCATCTTCATTGAAATCTTGATTTCAATGAAGCTGCTGATCCAGTATTTTCCAGTTTGTTTGATTATTTTTTTGAATTAGATCCAAATTTTTTCCAGTTTCTTTGGTGCGTTTTCCTTTTTTGGATTATTTCATTTTCATTGAAATCAAGAGATTTCAATGAAACTGCTGATCCAGGATTTTCCAGTTTGTTTGATTTTTTTGGGTTTGAAATCAAGAGATTTCAATGATCGGTCCTCGATTTTTCCAGTTTCTGTGGTTCGGTTTCCTCTTTTGGATTATTTCATTTTCATTGAAATCAAGAGATTTCAATGAAACTGCTGATCCAAGATTTGTCAGTTTGATTGTTTTTTTTCCGTTTGGAGTTTTCAGTTTCGTTGAAATCCAGAGATTTCAACGAAGCTGCTGATTGAGCAATTTGGAATAACAAATGATCTCTGAAGCCTCCAGTTTCTAGTTTTTTAAATTCCCGAAAATTAGAGAAACATGGAAGATATTTGTTCCTGCCTCTTTTTTTCTAGCAGGGATTCAGTACAGCAGCTTAGGTTCCTCGATGGACCAATTGGAGACACTGCCTTTGGATGCAGGTGGCGAGGCGAACGTGCTGCTGAAGCAAGAGGAATTTGCAGAAGCCGCGCCGGCTGAAGAAGCACTTCCTGTTGGTGAACCTGGAGATGAATACAATGACGCCGACTACGATGAAGCCTTGGACCCAGATTACGCCGAAGAAGGAGCAGAAGAAGGAGCAGAAGAAGAAGAACACGAACAAATGGAGGATCCAATCGATGACATTGAAGAGGAAGCTCCAAATCTGGAAGACTTGGAGCTGAAGGACGCTGTCAAAACAAAAGAAAAAGAAAAGCAAGGGTCTAAGCTTCAAGAGAAGGATGCTCTTGATGAAGCCTTGCAGGTTGAAGCCAGCAGTGTGCAGGATGATGCGGCCCTGCCTGAAAGGAACACAAGGAAGGAGCAGCTCACGAAGAAATTGAAGGACAGAGCTGCAAAGGAAGCAAAGAAGAAACAACAAGATGAAGAGAAGAAAAGGAAAGAAGTAGAGAAGAAAAGGAAACAGGACGAAAAGGCTGCAGAGAAGCCAAAAAAACGTCTCAAGAAAGCAGAAGAGACAGAAGAAGTGCCTTCGGCTCCTTTGACCCGCAAAAGGTCCAAAACCAAAATGGTTGGCGCTGAAGAACCTGCTGCTGTGAAAGAGGTGGAAGTCCCTGAGCCTGCCTTGCCTCAACCTGTGGGTCCAAAGAAAAAAGCCAAAAAACGCAAGAGCAGGGCTTCCGGAAAGCCAAAGGGTCGTCCGCGAAAGAAGGATGTCGCAACACAAGATCCTGCGCCTGAAGCTGTGGCGCCCAAGCCCAAGAAGCCTCGCAGACCCAAGTGTGTTCAGTTCACCTACGACAAGGTGCTGTGCCAGAAGCTGGAGGATTTCATGAAGGAATGGGGCCATGAGGAGTATTCGAAGAAGAACCATGACTTGCACAAAGTCAAGGGTTTCAACGTCTATGACAAGGGCCGGTGCGGTGCAGGCTTCAAGCTTGGTGGAGCACGGTCGAAGCAGATTGGCTACTTCGGGATCAAGGTGTCATGTTGTGACTCACTGGCTGTCAATGTCTGGCTGGCCAAAGTCTTCTACGACAAGGTGCATGCGGAAGGCCTAGATGAAGAGTGGGCTGAGAGTGAAGCAGGTATCGAGTACAAGACTTTACTCACCAACACCGCGAAGGTGGCCGATGCGAACCTGACGCCCGATGATGTTGATTGATCAACCCTAGGTTCTGCTTTGTAGCCGCTAGGGGGCCCGGCATGAAATCCACGCAGGTATGGGGGTTTTGAACACATAACCTCAAAAAATTTATTTGAATTGTTTGTTTGATCTTTTGATGCCTGAGTGGATGAAGGCGCTACATCTTAGTTAGCAAATTGAGTGATGGTAGGCTTAGAAGCACAAGTTTTCTGTTTTTTTTGCAAAAAAAGAATGCATATAATAATCATGAAAATCTGACTTCCTATAATTTCTCTTCAAAAAAAATTGTTCCTGCACAGATTACTTGTGACTTGTCTCTGGTCGCTTGGTCTGCAAATCCTGACCGAACTCTGCGAGAAATCTTAGTTATAGCAAACTGAGTGTAGGCTTAGAAGCACAAGTTTTCTGTTTTTCTTGAAAAAACAAAGACTCATATATACGAAATCTGACTTCTATTATACATTTCTGTTCCAAAAAATGTTCCTGCACAGATTACTTGTGAACTGTCTCTGGTTGCTCCGTCTGCAAATCTTGATCGAACTCTGTGAGAAAAAAATTTGCCGTTTGAATCTGAAACTGTAGAGTCGGCCATGTTTGAAACAGCTTTGCCAATTTTGAAGCATGCAGGTGCATGGCGTTTCTCTTCAGCCCAGGCGTGCTTTTGACACACTGAGGATTTTGATTTTCAAAATGCTCAGTGTGTCGATTTTTTGCTCTTGGACATTTTTTGGGGTCAAATTTTGGGTGTCAATTTTTTGTTTTTAAAGTATGGGGACAAGGTTTGACATGCCAAAGATTTTGAAAGTTACTTCAAATTCTGGGATTTGCCAAACCTCATCCCCAGTTATCTTCAATTTGTTCCTCTACGGAAATCTGAGGCCAAACGTGATTTGACACACCAAAGATTTTGCTATCAAAATGTTTGGTGTCAAAATTGGTACAATTGAAGATTATGGGACAATTATCTTCAAAAATTGTTGGGGACCAGGGAGTATACCAAACATTTTACTTTTCAAAATGTTTGGTGTACATTTGGGCCCATGTTTTTTCCTTCACGAAACTGGTGGCAACGGAGGTTTGGCATACCAAACATTTTGCTATTCAAATGTTTGGTGTCGATTTTTTTTTGTCTTTGAACTGTTGATGAGTTGCATTGAAATCCAGAGATTTCAATGAAACTGTTCCATTTTGTTTTTCGTTCTTTTTCCTTTTTGTTGTTCTTTCAGGTGCATTGAAATCCAGAGATTTCAATGAAAATGATTCATTTTTTTGTTTTTCGTTGTTTTTCCTTTTTGTTGTTTTTTCAGGTGCGTTGAAATCCAGAGATTTCAATGAAACTGATCCATTTTTTTTGTTTTCCGTTCTTTTTCCTTTTTGTTGTATTTTCAGGTTCATTGAAATCTCTGGATTTCAATGAAAATGATCAATTTTTTTTGTGTTTCGTTTTTTTCCTTTTTGTTGTTTTTTCAGGTGCATTGAAATCCAGAGATTTCAATGAAACTGTTCCATTTTTTTTGTTGTTCGTTCTTTTTCCTTTTTGTTGTTTTTTCAGGTTCATTGAAATCCAGAGATTTCAATGCAACTGATCCATTTTTGTTTTTCTTTTTTTTTTCCTTTTTGTTGTTTTTTCAGGCGCATTGAAATCCAGAGGTTTCGATGAAACTGATTCATTTTTTTGTTTTTCTTTTTTTTTCCTTTTTTTTGGGGTGGTTTTTTCAGGTTCATTGAAATCCAGAGATTTCAATGAAACATGTTTGCCAATTTTGTTTGTTTTTCTTTTTTCCTTTTTGTTTTTTTGCAGGTCCATTGTTTTGGTTTTTCTTTTTTTTCCTTTTTGTTGTTTTTTCGGGTTCATTGAAATCCAGAGATTTCAATGAAACTGATCCAATTTTTTGTGGTTTCGTTCTTTTTCCTTTTTGTTGTTTTTTCAGATGCATTTTTTTTGGGGTGGTGTTGAATTTGCACCCATTTTTCCGACAAGGAAATCTGGGTGCAAACATGTTTTTTCATTTTTTTGTAGATATGTTTTTTTTAAAGATAAGAATCCATTTTTACCTGGCAAGGTGGCAAGCGCTGCCAAGCATTGCAGATTTGAGCTGCGCCGTACGAAACTGGTGGCAACGGAGGTTTGGCATACCAAACATTTTGCTATGTTTTTTTGGGGTGGTGTTGAATTTGCACCCATTTTTCCGACAAGGAAATCTGGGCGCAAACATGTTTTTCATTTGTTTTGTAGATATGTTTTTTTATGATAAGAATCCATCTTTACCTGGCAAGGTGGCAAGCGCTGCCAAGCATTGCAGATTGCTGCGCTGTGTGCCTACAATTCATTGCGAGGCTTGCGTTGGGGCTGTGGGCTACTGGTGTGGCACGTTGCTTACGTTCATGGGCTGCTTGTGCTTCGTACATGTTTTCGAACTTGTCCTGCCAGAGTTTGTGGCTCGAAGTGTTGCCATAAAAATGGCTGACAAAAAGCCCGGGGATGGAAACGAGGATGCATGGGAGCGCATGGTTGATGCTTGGTTTGTAATATGATCAATTTTCATCTCTTTCTTCATGAATTTTTTTTGTTCACCTCGGGGATTCAAAAGCAAAGGCATATTCCAACCCTTTTCTTAACGAGTGCATTTTGGTTCAGTTCGTGACTTCAAAAGCCAAGGAGATGCTACGTGGTGCGCCCACCGCATCATCCTCCGAGCAGTACCAAATGCTCAATGCCCTGTGGATGGCAGCTCAACAGGTGAAAGGTAAGGCGAAGGGGTTGAGTGAAGTTAACCCTGTCCCGTTGGAACCTGTGGAGCCGGATGCTGAGCCTGTGGAGCCTGGACCCGTCGGCAAGGGTGATGGTGGAGCAAAAGCTGCAGCAGGCTCAAAAGATGGTGGAGCAAAAGCTGCAGGCTCAAAGGATGGTGGAGCAAAAGCTGGTGATGATGAAAGAAAAAGTGGAGGAGGACATGGTGATGAAAGAACAGGTGGTGATGAAAGAAAAGGTGGAGGAGCTCATGGTGACGAAAGAAAAGGTGGAGGAGCTCATGGTGACGAAAGAAAAGGTGGAGGAGCTCATGGTGATGAAAGAAAAGGTGGAGGAGGAAATGGTGGAGGAGGAAATGGTGATGAAAGAAAAGGTGGAGGAGGAAATGGTGATGAAAGAAAAGGTGGAGGAGGAAAAGGTGGAGGAGGATATGGCGACGAAAGAAAAGGTGGAGGAGGACATGGCGACGAAAGAAAAGGTGGAGGAGGATATGGCGGCGAGGAACGAAAAGGTGGAGGAGGATATGGCGGCGACGAACGAAAAGGTGGAGGAGGATACGATGAAAGAAAAGGTGGAGGAGGAGCTGATGGTCCGCGTGGCTTCAAAGGCAAGGGGTTGGGGGCCCTTGCAAGTGGACCTTCAAGTGGATCAAGGCCTGCGGAGCCTGTGAATCCACCAAGTGCTTCAAGACCAGCTTACAGACCTGCAGCTGACAGCAGAAGGATGTTGGGGCCTTTGACTCCCACAGGTTCTGTTGCTGCAGACTTGGGAGGCAGGCCAAAAGCAAAAGTCCGTGCAAATGCTCCTGGAGAAGTACGAGCTGGAGGAGAAGCTGCTGCTGACACTATCGGACCCTCAGGTGTCTTGCTGATCATTAGAATCATTAGTAAAAATGAAATACTTTTCAATGTTTGGTTTTAAAGTGTCAAGTTTTTTTTAGCTTTACGTTTTATAGTTTTTGGATCACCCCTACCTTAAAATTATTTTGGGTGGTGGGTTGGTCCAAAAATAATTTTCTCAAAATAATATTTTGAAAATTATTTCAGGTCCTCTCTACTTTTTTTGGTTAGAAGACCTTGCCCACCCCAAAATATTTTCTTCCAAAAGATTTTGAGGTGGGGGCTAGTGTTTCACGAATTATTTCAAGGGGGTCCTATAGTACATGCATGTATAATTTTAAGGTCCTTTACTCCTAGATGACTTCAAAATAATTATGAAAAATATTTTTTTGGGGGGGCACCACCCCAGAACGCTTCAGTCTTACATGTGGTTCTGAGGCCGATGGGTGGCTTGCTGGATGTGGATGCCGGGAACGGCAAACGTGCCTCCGTTCTTGCCAGCAGATGTGGCTTCCGGAGATGGCCCTGGACCTACATGGGGAAAAGGCAATGCCAAAGGAAAACAGCAAGATGATGAAGAGGACGTGGGGATTCATACGGGGTCATTTCTAAAGGATTTTTTCAAAATCAATTTTTGAAAAACTGGCAACTGCAAATCAAATTTGTTAAATCGTTAAGGCCTTACAAATTTGATTTGCAATAAAGCCAGGTCGCAAAAAAATAATGATAAAACATTATTTTGAAAACATAGCCTTCCAAAGGTTCGTGCTTGAAAAGGTTTGTTTTGTAACTGCTGCCAGTTCACAAAACACTTCCACTGTCAGGACAGGTTCATTGAAGTTGCGGTTGACGACAGTGGTGACAATGCTTCAACTGGTGCAGCAGCGAGTAGTGCACCAGCAGCAGTGCCAGCACATGGGCATGCATCAAGTCGCCGCCGAGGCCAGGTGATAAAACTATTTTTTTGTTTTTTGTTCACCCCGACCCAAACCTTTAAAGCGATTTTGTTTTGCTGTGCATGCTTGCGTTGCAATGCCGACACCATTTGCCTGCAAGGTGCCTATGAACGATACCGTGGTACCGAAGATGGATCGGCAAGGAAGAGTAGCAGGAGAAGCGCCTGTGATCCCCGCGACCGTGACCATCGTGACCGGCGACGCCATCGACATAGTTAGAGCTTCTGTTTGGAAATCTTAAGGAATGAAACATAAAGATCGAACTATAGCGATTCAAAAAAGATGAAAAGGAAAACATGTGTATATTTTTGGTTCCTCTTCCAGAATCGGTGTTGTTGGCACAAAAGATTCCAAACGGATGGCGCTGAGATCATGGAGGATCTTCCATCGTGTGTGGTATGAAAGGAAAAAATGCCTGCTAGACTGTCACTGCAGTGTTCCAGGTTAAGTTTTACCAACTGCATTGAATGACCAAACCATTCGCTATTTTCATCTTAGGCATACAGGATTCCCTTTTTGCAGGTAATCCTGTATCAAAGATGTTAAAGTGAATGTTTTGATCAATTTTTGTTACAAATGTTTTTTTCATAAGACGCCAAAACCTGTTGCAGGCAGCAGTGGCATGGGCAAACCTTTGGCGAAAGCAAACCGCAAGGTGCTTGGACAGCACCATGGGCTGCAGCAGCCACAGCGACAATGTCTCCCTGGCAAGATTCTACTGCATTCTACTGCCGGAATTTTCTTGAGCCTTGTTTTTTTCTGCTACCTCGTGCCTCGTTGTAGCAGAAAAAAACTGTGTTTGAACATGTTTGTTCTTGCAGCTTTTTTCTGTTCAGGGTAAGATTTCAAAACATCAGCCATGGTTGGCACTCATGCTGTTCCAAATGAAGACTCTTTGGATCAGCTTGTGATGGCTTTGCTTGGCCTTGGTGCTCCCAAGCTCTTTGTTTGGACAGTTATTTTGGTTTGGTTCTCTTCGAAAGCTTTTCCACAAGTGGATGGGGCCTTTGATCTTGTGGAGTTTTTCGCAGGTGATGCTTCAATATCCAAAAGTGCTGCCTATGCAAATTTGCGATCTGTTCGCTTAGATTTGAACTACGGTGTGGAGCTTTCCGGGGCACACCCTAGAGGCAGAGAGTTGAAAGAGAACCCATTCGATGCTACAAGCAGCGCTGGTTTCGCGTATCTTGGCGTGGGTGAAAATTACAATTTTTCTTCCCAGTGCTTACTTACACCATGGATTTTCAAAGAGACTTTTTGAAAACTTGGAGCCAAATTTCTTTGAACACCCTGAGTTGCTTCAAAGAAACTGAAGTTCACCATTCTCAAATTTGGTTGAAACATCTCAGTTTTGTTCAAAGAAACTTTGTTCCATGGTCCCGAAAAGTTCCTTTAAAAAACCATAGTAAAATAAAATTAATTTAAGACACTGCTGCTGAAACTGGTGAAGGCTCTGCATTTGGACGCTCCTCAACTGCAAGCGTGATGCCTTTGTGATTTGGTTAGGAGTTGTATGCTCCAGTTTCTCCGCCATCAACCTTGGAACTTCCAGAAGGAGCCCGACCACTCCATGGGGGCGAACAGACCTTAAGCATGTAAGGACTGGCAATGCCCTGGTTTCGAGGAGTGTCCTATTGATATTGCTTTGCTACGCTTTGGGAGGCTGTTGGCTTTTGGAACAGCCAGGTAGCAGTGTGTTACCTTGGTACCCTCGGTTTGAGTACTTGCGCTTCTGTGGACTTTTCCACTGGAGTGCATGTTGGTGGCAGCGGCACTATGGCGGACTGACCCCCAAGCGTCATAAAGCTTGGTCAAATTCACCTGTGGTGGCCCTCTTGAACCGTGGTGTGTTGACCAAAAAGGAGCGAGAGACTTGCAAAGTCCAAACTACAAACAAGAAATGGAAGAACGGAAAGTGGGCATTCAGTGGCAACCGCCATTTAAAGAAGACCCAATCCTATCCCATACCATTTGGGTTAAGGATTCTTCGGCTTCTGCCAAGGCTTCGTCAACAAGTTTGGTCTTACAAGCTTAACGATGCTGCTGCTGATGATGCTCCAAAACGGTTTTCTTCTACCTTGTGGGGCGACCAGTGGCAAGAAGCTTCTTTGTTCGAAGTTGCAATTTACTTGAGGGGTTCCATCCATTTGAGGGCAAGTCCCAGGTGGAAGGAAACCTTCCCGGTGTCTTTTCCTTTGGTTTGAATCCGGGTGCCTGATCAAAACCGTAGATGTTTGGACAAAAATGTTGTTAAAATATGCTAAAATTGCCAAAACAATAATGTGGACCCGAAATCTGGTTTACTGGACCCGAAATCTGGGTTGGTTGACCCGAAATTTGGTTAAATGGACCCGAAATCCTGGTTTACTGGACCCGAAATCCTGGTCTACTCAACCCGGACTATCAAACCCGGATTTCTGGTCCAAAACCCGTGCAAAATCGGGCACCCGGACTTGGACCGAGAAATGCCGGAATTGGACCGAGAAAGGCCGGAATTGGACCGAGAATCTTGACCGAGAAAACCCGTGATTGGACCAACTTTTGGTGCTGCGGGGGTGGTGTTTGATGTTGCCTTTTTTTGTGCCCAACACCCCTGTACCTTGAGATTTCTCCTGAATTTTATGTAGGTCAACACTATGTGTGGTTTTTCTTTGTGTTTTGGTTCGTGTTTGGCTACGCTATACAAGAATTCTACTTGTCGGCGGGCCGAGTCGCTGTTTTTGATACAAATCTGCACTGGGGCATGTGTTTATATGCATTAATCCTGGATTTTTTTTTTTAACTGGCAGTAAAATCGCATGGTTTTTGCAAGGTGGGATTCAAAAAGGGAGACTGTGCAACTGAATGGTGTGGCGCCGCTTGTGTTAGAGGGTCTTCTTAGCTCAAACCCAAATGAGTTCTCGCTTCCCTTCCAGAGTTTGGTCCTGTGGTGACCTGACCCGTGGTGCTGCTGCTGTCGTAGACCGAGCGGCCATGGACGGTGAGATGTCGAAGAGCGCAGTGGTGGGTTGCAAGCGTAGCCTCCTGTCTGAGACAAGAGGCATGTCGTTGCCGGAGCTTCAAAAGATGCTCCAGGACCCGCGCTGGCACACGGTACTAATTTCATTGAAAAAAACTCAAGTGCCTATATTGAAAATCATGCGCAGCAGCCCATGGTTGCTGCACATGTTTTTTTTCAAATATAGGCACTTCTGTATTTTTCTTTGGAAATCACACACAAACTGCAAACTTCACAGCTGCTGTCCACTGCTTCAAAAAACACATAAAATTATAACAAAAAAGACTTCATGAAAACATACATGCGAAATTGCTCAGCCCTTTGTGAGGAGACTGAGAGTGCTTTAGCTCAGCATCCATGTGCATCCCAGGCAGATGCTGTGGCAACTTGGCAAGTAATTCCTGGGGGTAGGCGCTGCATTCTTGGTGCTGTTGTTGTGCCTGGAGCCACATGCTTCCAGCATGATTATAATTGAAGAGCTATGGTTTTCCCCATTCTTTTGGATGTGTTTTCCAATGTTTTTCCAAGGTTTTGAGTGGTGTTTCACATGGGTTTCCCAAACTGTTTGGATGTTTTCCTTGGGGCTCCCCAACGTTTTCAATGTATTTTCCATGCTTTCAGCACAGAGTGTTGTTAGAGCAAAACCTTTTTGATTTCAAGTAATGCTCCTATGGTTTTCCCCATTCTTTTGGATGTGTTTCCCAATGTTTTTTCCATGATTTTGGGGGGTGTTTCACATGGGTTTCCCAAACTGTTTGGATGTTTTCCTTGGGGCTCCCCAACGTTTTCAATGTATTTTCCATG
>OMLO01003103.1_pt1 | contig 13679 bp, 5 predicted proteins | sample 1674811 | NCBI WGS metagenome assembly OMLO01 (sample SAMN06265003, study PRJEB25207) | coral metagenome | isolation source: Coral host | place: Mexico:La Bocana,Puerto Morelos, Mexico | collected 2008-11-13
GCACACACAGACACAGATCTGCAAAAAGGAAAGCAAAATGAGCAAATTGAAATCCGTTTTCGAAGAGAGTTCTGAAGTACAACATGTCTAAACGCGGACTGGCCATGAGTCGAGTCAAGGAACAGGATGTTTGGGCAGGTTTGTCAGGAATGGAGTTATCAGGTTATCCCTCATGAATGCGACTCATCTTTCCGTTTGATTTCTAAGGACTGCTACTCCGGATATTTCAACTGGCACGAACTCTGGAGTCACCATCAGTTACCCGGCCAGCGTGTATTTGGTAATTGCAGCAGGCCATCGACCGTCTTCAAGTCACGTGCTTTTGCCTTTTCCCACTTCTCCGGGCAAATCTGGCCCACTGAAAGCGGCTAGGCAGTTAGGGAAGAGGAGGTATCCATCCATTCGAGAAGCTGCTTAAATAAGGAAGTCTTATTGCTGCCGCAATCATCGCCGTGGCTGCATTCCACAAAACACGCCAGCACCCTTCGATTGCGATGCAGGCAATCTGTTCGGGTTGTTCGCTCAAAGTTTGGATCGGATTTTGTTTATCTTGACCACACTCTGGCGGTGGACAGATATGGAACCTTTCACTCATTTCATCACCAAGCCACCAAATGTCTAATCGTCATATATATATATATATATCCATCCCAAAATTCCATACCCAAATTGCATTTGAAAAGCAGGAGATAAAACGATGGTTTTTTGGCTCCCAAACTCCATCTCCAGGCTTTGCACGCTGGGAGAAAGGCCAGGGTGGAAGATCTTGCACTGAGAAAAGGTAGAAATGACATACAAAGATGTGGATTTGCGATTCAGGTCGAATGAACTCTTCAGTGTTTCTTTCATTTCCTGGAATTTCTTCAGGAGTTCCCGAAGTGTTTTTTTTCTTTTTCTGACAGTTCTGACAGCTCATTGTTTGACGTCAAGCAGGTTGGTCGGATGACAAGAAACACTGGTGCTGTTTGGAGGCTCTTCAGGGACTTTGAGTGCTTAAAGTCTTCACAAAAACATATTCTTTGGAACTGAAAGAGGAGTGCTTTGATATGCTTAGATGGAGGTTGAAACTTAAACATGTCAATGAAGACTTGTGACATCTCGTGACAGTGATGTGAACGTGACTAGCCATCACTTTGCGACTGCTGGATGGGAGAACTATCTACAGTATTTTTTGCACCCAGATGGCAAAGGGGTTGAAGTCAAGCACTTAGATGGAGGATGTCTCTCGCTGCAGGTGAATCGTGGTTGCGATCCATTTGACTGTCAGGAGTGGGAAAATGTTGAAGGATTTGTTGCGTGGATGGCAATTGGGATGCTGTAAAGTGCTGCAATTTTTCCTCGGGTGTCATTTTGAAAACCTTTTGATCCGTATTGGTCAGAAATATTTTCGGTTTATTTTGCCGCAGGAGGATGCCGCTTCTTGGAAGGACCGTTGGTAACTTGTTTACATTGAGGATATGAGTACTGGATAGGCTGATGCTTTTTGGGATTATTTCAAGAGCATCTGCTAAGAGTTCTTAAATTCATTTGATTCATGTTCCTGTCACATGTTGACATGAGAACAAATTAATGTAGATCTCAACATGCATTGAGTTTGGAATGTCAATTTCTTCCACAGTTCGGCCTGATTTCTAGACCAGGTCGGCACCTAAGAAAGCCTGGTGCTGTGAGCATTCCACTCGTGGCTGTGAACCAACTACCCCGAAACCCATGTTCGACTGCGATGCAGGCTCATCTGGTCATCGGTCATTCTGTGGGTATTCAACTTCGGGCATCGACTCACATAGTTTCGTCCAAGATCCTGTGGTGGAAAGGATGCAAGAGAATGAAATCAAGAAGTTGTTGTCATACAATCTAGAATAATCAGAAATTCATCACATCTTTCCCTGTTCTGTGATTTTTCGTATTTCCCATTGATCTACAAATGTATTAATGTATTCCAGGCAGTCTCGTTTGTGCTTGTGCTAGGCTATGAGCGCTGGGAGCAGGGCTGGTCTCCACAGAAGCGCTCCTGGTGTTGCAACACTTTCGACCGAGCTTGCGAACAATATGACCGATCCGAGAAGGGTGGAATCCGACATCGGCCAAGAATTTCCTAAGAATTCTGCCGTGGTGTGCTACAGAGCAGCTTTTGGGTTTGATCACGTTTGATGATTTTTCGGACTATTTTGACACGGAAAGTCTCCAATTCTTTGGCTTCTCCTGCTAAGACACACGTTTCACGTGTGCCCCTGCTGTCTTGTAGCCGCTTCCGCAGGACTGCAGCATGGACTTCCAGACTTGGAAGTCCCTTGACACGAGAAATGGGGACCTGATATTTGTCCAATTCACCAAGGGCCTTCCCTCATCACTGGCACACTCAATATTACGTAAGATAGACTCACTTAAACCAGCAGAAAAAGGAGTTTTGAAAGCAGTACATCTGGATAGACTTCGGATACAACAGTTGAGTTTTCAATCAATTTCTACACAACTTACTTCGCTACCAGTGCCTGTAAGCATTTCTGCTCACTGAATTCTGTCAATGCCTCAACTGTGATGAGGACGTCGTGGACGCATGTGAAACAGAACTGGTGTTGTGAGCATGCGAACGTGGGCTGCCCTTTGACCACCACCAAACCATTGTCGCTTGGACTAAGACGTCGCTGCGAATGTTTTGCTGTTGAGATAGTCCTGATGCGGATTTTGAAGACGTCCACTGGCCAATTCATGAGGGCATTCATGGTCCGGTGACATTCTCCGTTTTGAACTTTGATTGTGCTGTCATTCTTATCATGATCTTTCCATGCCTTAAGAACTTGCTTCTTTCAAGCTTCTCTCCAGTCGTACACCGTTCTCCACTGACTTTGATTTGAGGACAACTTTGTTTTCTGAGTCAGCATGAGCCAAGTTTGTTCCTGTCAGGCACGACTGCAATCTGAACTTCCAGCATTGGGAGCTTTCTTGGACCGGGGCATGTTGCATGCAATGCTTTGTAGCTGATGTGCCAGTACCATGCAAAGTTTAAAGTTTTTAGACGACTGTTTTCAGAACAACGTCATTCTGGCAGAACCTTCCTCCATTCGATGCAGGCAGCTAAGTGCTGGCAAGAGCCGAGTGATGCACTTTTTGTGAATCTGATGTGTCATGTTGACTCCAACAGCAACAAATCCAATCACACACCCACTAAGAGTGGAACTTTGAATGTTGACAGGCCCCTTCTGGTAAGTCTCCTAGTGCTCTAGAAAAGAGAGCATCCTCCAAGACATAATGGTTTCTGTGGTTTTCTAGGACTATAGATTTTGGGTCATCATCTCTATTATCATCTCCTTGCGTAAATCACATGGAGAGCTCTTTCGCAGGACCGATGAAAAGAAACACTTTTGCTGTGGTGCCATGGGCCGGGGATGTGATCCTTTTGATTGTTCAGAAGGACTTGAGCAGTGGTAGCTTGGCGAAGTCCATGGGAGGGCAAGACACCAATATTTGATTCCACGCTAGCAAAACAGTGACGTGATCCACTGACAGCGGACCCTTTTTGTCTTGAGCCAAAGCCAAGAGAGTACGACGTGTCTCTCTATCGCCACAACAAGACCTTCCACCAGAAATGATAGTCACTTTGACCAAAAATCACCTGGTTCATGAAAGTCTTAAACATTATTAGGGGTATGCACTCACAACCGCACTCCCCCCACTCCATTTTGGAGTGTCATTCATTGGTCCTCTTAGTCCACCAGACTACAGACCGTAATCTTATCCCACTCACTTTCATCGCTCAGTGGATCATCAATTTGAAACTCCAAACCAGTAGTTGATGCAGGGGGTTCCAATCCCGGCGGCAATGCTGAAGGTAATTGATCAGCTACCACCCTTCCACGAACATTTGCACCACCTCGGCTATATCCCCGTTGAACTCCAGGAATTCCACTCGGAGGCAGTGTTGCATCGTCTCTGGAGGTAGTTCCATCCCTCGATCCACTTGCCACTGTTCCAGCGTTGCCACGAGATCCCTCAACCACGCGGCTCGCCGACGCTTCACTGGGCCTCGCCAAGGGGGTATGTTCCACATACCGAGCTCCATAACTTGGCCTCATAGGTGTTCGTAGTTCAAAAAACGTCCATCCTCTCCAAACCTTCTTGGGGGTAAAAACGTCGCCCAACTCGGAAGCCCATCGATCCTTGATGACCACCCTGTTGCCTTCATTGTCGAAAGCCACTGTCACCCGATTTTTCAGGATGTCCTCGACTGAAACTGGAGTGCCTCGATGTACTGGGTGAAAAGAACGAGCCCGAGTAGAGCCGTGGGCCCGGATCAACCATCCACGATCCATAGCCACATCCAACCAACTATCCTTCCGATGATTGGGGGGTGACTGATATCGAGGTTCTTCCCAAATGTCCAGAGCTACTGCACCACCCTGAACTCGAACGGCCGCCAGTTTCACCAAACTCGCCGCTTCCGCTCGTTCCATGGCACCTACACTAAGTTCTACCGCGCTAGCTATCCCGGGGCAGCCCGAAGGGCAGTGGTGTTCATCATTCTGGTCCTCATGGACCAAACAAAAAGATTCACTGGAGGTTGACAACTGTCCTGCCACTGAACCCTCGTCACCTACTGGCCTACCACAGCACAGCCATCCAGCCAGCTCAGCCTCATCATCATCAGCATTTCTTTCCTTGCTCGGTTCATTCTCTTCCCTGAAGCAAGGCGACATCCCGGGTTCATCTTCCCTCGGAATGCCTTGAGCTGGTTCATGTTCCCTAGCCCTTCCAAACCTTGAGGCTGGTTCATCTCCCCTAGCCTTCTTTTGACTTTTTGGGCCCATGGCTTTTAAAATTCGTTGTTCCTCCCCCCTCCCGGCAACTTGATCACAGCTTGGTTGGACCTGTACATGACTAGAACCTTGAACGTCCATTGTCGTTCCGGATCCGCACAACTTCACACCAAGAAGAGTCCACAACGCCACAAGCACTGCAAACATCGACGAAAGTAGCTCCCAGCAAGACCCAGAAGCTCCAACTGCCGCCCTTCGAACAGCTTCCATCGCCATGCCCAGCTTCGCCAATCTTGCCCGATCTTCAGTCACCTCAGCACCATCGATTGTGTTGTCCTTAGTTCGTTCCTTAGTTCCAGCATCATCGACTGCCTTAGTGGTTGCGGACGCCGAGCCCTGTAAAACTTCGAAGGAACCCACACCACCACCCATGCTCATGAAGGTGGCAAAACGATCCCATTCACCAGCCACTGTGATGGGTTTCGTTAGGAAATCTGCAATCAACTCCGTGCCCTTTTGGTGCCTTAGTTTCCAGTCGCCCTTAGCACTCGCCAACTTCTCCTTCAAGCCATGAGATCGAAGCCTTAGATGACGAGTCCTCCAAGGTCCGTCAGGTTTTGTCAGGATGGAGATGGCACTGGAGTTGTCTCCACAAAGCAGCTTCTCGAAGTTGTCGGAGCCATGCAGCACTACCAAAAGTGCCTCCAAGGCTTGGACTAACTGCATGGTCTCACAGTAACTCAGCAGTTCACTTTCTGCCGTGCTCATCGCCGTGAACGGCTGTCTGGAGGCCTCCCATTGGATGGGAGAACCAGCATAAAACAGGACAATTCCTTGGCAACTTCGCCCACCTTGGGGAGCGAAACTAATGTCAGCATAAGCTTCGATCAACTCCTCATGGCGACAAATCGGAAGGTTGTCCAAAGGTCCTCTATCGAAGCCACAGGGTTCATAAACCAAGCCACGTTCTGGGGTCGATGCCAAAAACTCCAAGACACAATCACCTAAGTTTTTCACCCATTTGGGGTTTTTGCTCAAGAACCGGCTCATCAACGAAACAGCGAAGGTGATATCTGGCCTCGACTTCACCGAGAGCCAAAGAAGTTCACCAGTGACTGTCTGAGCCACCTTCAAATCTTCCTTAGTCATGTCGGACTCTGGGTCCATTGGCATCTCCATCTTGGGCATTGGACAATTCCTAGTTTTCACAACCCCGTGTCTTTCCAGCAAGTCCTTAGTGTACGAAGGTTGGGCCAAACACAAACGTTTCTCATCCTCCCATCGCAGTTCTACGCCACAGAAACGTACCCAATCCCGATCATTCACAGTCTCAGGATCCGAAATCGCCCATTCTTGACGCAACCGACCCATGAAACCGTTCCTAACTGATTCTGGGGCGATCACCAAAACATCGTCAACATAAATGAGGACGTGACCCACACAACATTGTTCGCCTTCGGACCCCTCAAAAATCTTCCACAAGTTCCCTTCGGGGGTAGATTGAAGTTGATACCGCTCATCCTCCTGGAACCATGCAAAGGACTTCAACACTCCATCTCTATGCATAGACCACCTTGCTGGGGATGATGGGAACCCATAAAGTGCTCGGTGCACCTTCCATCTTTCCTCGGGTTTACACACCCCAGCCATCACCATAATCTTCGGAGGGACTACGACGACTTCTCGGGCACCTTCGGGTTTTGGTCGAGGGGCTAATAAGAAAGCCGTTTTCACATCTGTGGTGGTGATTCCCCACCCCTGTTGAACTCCATGTTTGAGGGTGGCCCTAATCAACAACCCGTCTGCCCCTGACGCGTATGAGCCCCAAGGAGCTGGATCAACGGCCTCATCCAACAGATTTCCACAAATGACACCACGGCATTTCTTCCGGCCACCATTAGGACCCGCCTTAAGGGTACAAACAAGCTTACCCGGGACGTACTCAATGTCCCTCTCATCAAGATCTCCTACTTTCACAGCTTCGATGGCTTGGGTTTCTACTGTCAAGCTATGGTACTCTTTTTCCATTGCCGGTCGCCAAGCCTCAATGTTCCTACGAACTTCATCAAGAGAAACCACCGTAGTTTGGAGAACTTCGTCAGGGGGTGTTTCGCCAACCATCAACCCACACAACCGTTCAACACAGCGATTTCGACAACCCTGGGTTTCTTTCAACAACCGTTCAACTTCAGACCTACGGCTCGTTAGCTCTTGAATCTCCAGTCCATACCAAGCACCCTCACAATTTCCTACAGGGACTTGATTCAATGTGTCCTCCAACACTTCCGAAACCCTACCATGTTCTTGAACCAACATCGATTCCAACCTTTCAGATTCGATTTTTCGGGTTCCATTACCGATCCCTAACCCCTTGGCACACACTTGCGACCCTCCGTCCCCTTCCCCAAAAGCTTCTTCGAACAATTTTTCAACTTCCTCCCTAATACCGTCCACATCCTCCCCCCCAGTGGCTTCCGCTGGACTGATGGAAGGGGAATATTCATCAAGCTTAACACCTTCAGGGGGAATGTTGACCCTTGGAATGGGGGGTTGACCCGGAAATGGTTGTTTCCCATACAGCCTGTGTGGTGGAACTGGGGGTGCATCACATTCATCCATACGGGGTGGATTCGACCCTAAGGTAGTTTCCTGCAACTCAAGGGCTACCTGATCGGCTAACGAGGAAGGAACCACAGCCTCCCTGACATGCACCACTTGATCATCTTCAGTTCTGACGGTCCAGCCGTGGTGCATCAAATGACTAGGCCCCAACAACGTGCCCTGCACAAATGGAGGAGCCAAGTGGCCTCGATCATGCCACCTTTTCCTTTTCACCAAAACCGAGGCCCCGAAGGGCAGCATAGGAAGGCACGGCGTACCCAACCCTTCCAGTTGGCTACGTCTTCGTTCCTCCACTACGTACCTCAGCGCAATAGGCCAAGAAGCGTGTTCCAAACCGGCTTGCCTTAGTACCAATCTCATTCGACGTTTCACCTGATTCACTTCACTTTCAATGTGACCCGCCGACGACGCATCATCTCCCCCTGTGGTGGTTTGTTGGATCAATCGTTCAGTGGCCCATTTCCGAACCGACCTCGACACTAGTTCTCTCGCTTTGTCTGAATGGATGCGGTGAATTGGCAGGCCCATAGTTTTGTATTGGGTAAGGATGGAATTGAGAGCGTGGAGAACTTCGGGGGTAGCCCTAGAGCCCATGGGTTGAGCCACTGTGACATGCCGAACCCTTAAGGGGGAAGAACATCTTTTCAACTCTTCTTCCTCTCCCCTCCTTCTCTTCTCCTCTTCGCTTCTCTCTTCATCCTTCCTTCCTTCCCCATCATCCATTAGGGGTCCTTCCCTTTCCACTTCAATTTCGGGGTCCCCTAACTCCTCTTCTGGGGGTTCCAAAGCAAGTTCATCTTCGTCCAAACCCTCCCCCCAACTCAGACCAATCACTTCTTTAGACCCTAGCCCGGATTGGGGGGCTACTTCCTCCTGTTCCACAGGCCCTTCTTTTCCTTCACTCTCTTTTGGGGGACCCTCAGCATCAGGCGGAGAACACTCATCACTGAAATCAGGGACCAACATCGTAGCGATCATCGCATACCTAACTTTCTCCCCGGAAATTTCATCAACAGCCTTCGGAAATTGAACTATGTCCAACCCTACAGCCCACGACGACTCTCCAGCGGCCAAGCGACGCCGATGCGGTTTCCCAGTTCCCATGTTCAACACACAGCTTCGACAGTCTCGTCGGAACGGTCGATGCCCTTGTCTAAAGTGTTGCAACCACTGTTCCCGGTTTAAGACCTTTTTGAGGGTTCCATCATCACAACCGAAACCCTTCGACAAAACCAGTAAGGATGTTCGAATCAGCTCCTTCAAACCCGGAGCCCATGAAGACCAACTAGCTGTTTGACGTACCCTATCTTGTAGCTCCGGCAACAACGCTTCCCCATGGGTCCTATCACAACTCATGCCTTGAAGATCACTCATCATGGGCATGTTGGTAAGACACGACGTTGGTTTCACTTGAGAATGGCCCAAACAACCTTGATCGAAAGTAACCAGTTGCATTCCTACTTCATCCAACAACCGACGAACTTCCGGCCAAACCCAAAATGTTGGGGCATGTTGAGAGGATGTATACTCCGCGGGATCCCTCGGTGATTCCATCAAAAACCCAACCTTTTCGGGGGATCCTTCGGGATTTTCCTTAGCGAGTTCATAAAGTGCCAACTGTTTCAACATCAGAGCTGAGTCACCATCCGTCTTCAACTGATTTCCATGATCCAACTCGGCCAGACCAAATCTTTCTTCCAAGGCACGGCCACGCAGTGGCGGAGGTCCCGGACGAATGTCCCTTAGCCTACTCACCGTTCTACACGGCGGGCCGCCAATGATGGCGAGGACCGTGCTGGTTTTCACCAAGTGGCAAAGATATCCCCATACTTCAGGCTTGTGCAGATCCATAGCAGGATCCGCCAACACATCTAAGGTCACCACTTCTACTCCCGGTGGCCACCCTTTTTCCCACTCCCGACACGCCGATTTGTTCCCAGCAAACAAATGAATGATTACTGCCTTAGCTTGTCGGAAACTTCGCCTTTTTCTCCGATTCCAGGGGAGTCCCGAACCATCCTTGGGGGGGCTTTCCTGACCAACCATGAAATCTACAACCCTTGTGGGGACTTCGGGGAACTTCTGGGCCCACCATGATCTCTCTCCCTCACTCAACTTCCCCGCTGCTAACTTAGGGCCCATCCTCTTGAAACGTTCATGAGCTTCAATGTCACTTATGAGGCCTAAAGCATGTGCTTCGGTTACTACGGGACAGCCGTTCCGAAGCCAGCAACGAATCCTACCTCGCTGAGGGTGAAAAACCAGACAACCTCGTTCATCCCACCGAATCTTGAAGCCAAGGGACACTAGGCCACGGAGGGGAACGATAGGTTCCACATCTTCGGTGCTCAAAAGAACCCCAGTTTCGACCGATTGGAAAAGTTTCACATGTCCAGCCGCCAACTCAACCTGAACTTCAACCGCTGAGGCCAACTCCTCGGCAGTTCCCTTCCTTAAGGGGTTGGTGGCCCCTCCGTCAAGCAACCCTGTTCGAAATTCTCCTGAGTCCGCCTTACAAAGACGGACTGTCTTCACTTTGGGCCGAAGCGACTTCATTAAAGCTGCCGCCTCTTGCATGAAACTTTCCATTTGATCACCCTTACCCAATTCCGACCCACCTTGTGATCCGGACTCACCCAAATTTGATGGAGGTTTGTTGGGGGGTTGTTCCCTACTTTTGGGGTCACCAGCCGTTTCTTCCCTCTTGGTCCGTGGATTGTCCTCTCCCTTAGAGTCAGTCAATCTGCCCTTAGCAACCTTCTTTTTGAGGTGGGGGCAATCCTTTTTGGAGTGGCCAACCGCTGAACACCCAAAACACCGATTATCCCGTGGATTCAACATGGAATGACTGAATTTACACTTGTCGCCTCGTTTGCACCCATCCGGGGTGCACCAGTACCTACAAGCACCCTGACCACCGCTCGTCCCAGGACTTCCTTCGATTCCGGGAGGTGGTACAACATCGCCCTTACCAACACCCTTAGAACCATCTCGTAAAGGATCCCTGCTTCCCCCATCCAAAGACTTAATCGCCGGTTTTCGGGGAGGCTTTGGGTCATCGGTGTCATTTCCCAAACTCGTCAGCGACAACTCTTCACTTTCGGCCTGTAAGTGCTCTGCATACGTCATCACTGCTGAGGTAGTGGGTTGTTGATCAATCCCTAACTGTTGTCTCATCATGTTCAACCGATATGCGACTTGGGGGGAACGTTGACTAATCACATCCGAACAACCCTGGAGAACACCCACTAACACCAAAGCATCAGGCAAAGTGACACCAATCTCCAAAGCACGTCCCACGTGACGACGCCACGTGCGAACCCAGCTGAGGGCGTCCTTCACCGAGCCTCCACATTTGCAGTCCGAAATTGCTTGGAGCAACTTCGTCCGTTCCGAGGCTCCCCCCGGCTGATACGTGCAAAACAGGCGAAACATCACCTGATCCGGCGATAGTTTTCGAGCACTCACCACCTCAGCCCGAATGTGTTCCGGCACCGCTTGAAGTAACATCGCCAAGGCACGTCTTTCTGTCCTTGGCCAAGAATGAGCCTGTGAATCAAGCTGCGGCTTGACTCGAAGCCGTTCCAAAGGACCAAGTTGCAACCAGTCGTGGTAGCAGCGATCCACTGCAGATCTGATCATCTTCCACCAGATCCCCGAGCTATAAGACAAGTCACCCATGTATGAATCTACCACACTCAACCAGTCTCCAAACTCTAAGGCCGTTGCCGATTCCTCTAGCCGTGGGAGATCGAAGGTTCTCAACGACTCATTTGGATTTTCGCCAAGGGACACTGTCTTTACACTAACTACCCCATCCCCAAGCCCCCCTGAACCATCAAACCCACCAAAACTCGGCATCGGCGGAATGGGTGGCAAAGGAGGTGGCGGTGGTGGGGGTGACCCTTGTTGACCCTTATCTTCATTCCTTGGAGGAGTCTTGGGTGGAGGGCCGGGAGGAGGCCTTGGTGATTCCTCTTTTGGTGGTTCTTCCAAAACCGAAAAGTATGACCCCGATGAAGAAGGGTCCTTGACCATTTTCATTAGCCCTGCCCTAAATTTTTCTTCAGCTTCCCTAATGCATCGAAGACGGAACAAATTGACTGGATCCATTTCTACAGGTTCCTGGAAGGGAGTGTCAGAAGGGGTCCCCGGGCCTACTGTTTCTCCAGAAACCCCATAGTACGCATGAAGCCTTTCGTAAGCCTTCCTTTCGGGGCTCCAAAACACGTTAACCGGAATTTCTTGCTCCCCAGGCGCAACCCCACGATTACCATCCCTTCCCTTGGATTCTTCAGCCAAGACACTACTGCTGAAGTCACCCGGTGCAAAGCTCCTCGGCATGCCAGAACCACCAGCAGACAGCGTCGCACCACTATCCACCACGCCAGCTCCATCAGCAGCGCTCCGCACGTAGCCCACCGCTCGTGTAGCTCCACCAACGTCAGCCGACGAACCAACCCGCCCAGCGCTTTGCACCCGGCCGGCTTCATCCATAGTTGTAGTCTCATCTTGGCCCACAGGATCTGCCCGTGAACCACCTTCCACGACAGTAGTAAGAAACTCACCATCGCGATTCACACCCTCACTTCGTGAAGGCCTTCGACCTTCTGGTCCAGTCTCTCGCTGTCGCTGCACCCTCACACTTCGAATTCCCAAACTCTCCGTGGTCAAGGCTAACCCACCCGCTGGGGCAGGAATCAATCCAGCAAGAAGACTGCCACCACCAGTAGACGATCTAGCCCCCTCAGTCGAGCTGCTCTGGATCATCTGATCCAACTGCTCTTCCGCTGGAGGCCTGCCTCGCCCTCTGGATGAAGATCCCCTTCTTCTGCTCATGGGCGTAGATTTGGGCTCATAACCCACGCTAGCAAAACAGTGACGTGATCCACTGACAGCGGACCCTTTTTGTCTTGAGCCAAAGCCAAGAGAGTACGACGTGTCTCTCTATCGCCACAACAAGACCTTCCACCAGAAATGATAGTCACTTTGACCAAAAATCACCTGGTTCATGAAAGTCTTAAACATTATTAGGGGTATGCACTCACAACCGCAGATTCAATGATATGAGTGTTTCTGCCATGAGGGAAAGATACATGAGAGGTTTCTGAGAAGATCAGTCAATATTTGACGCTTTTTTGTTGATTCATACATCGGCATGTTTTGAGAAAGATGTTTGAACTTCGATGTTCTTCACAAGCCTCTTAGCGAGAGGTTCTATTTGTCAGCCCAAAAATGTGATGATCACTTGCTGGGAATCACAACAGGTTCATCCTTGAGAAACAGCCAATTTTACTAACCAAAAGCGTTGATTATAGGTGAGTAGCATGGAACCGCAACCGCACGAGGCAAAGCGTGTGGGGGCTGGCAAAACGAGCCTGGTGTTGTGAGCGTATCAAAGTTGGTGTGGAAGCCAAGTGCTTGCAGGGATGTGCGAATTTTCCGAGCGTACTTTGAATGGCAAGTAGATAAACGTCTCAGATCAAAAGATTTGAAGGAAACCCATTTGCTGTGTTTTCCGAGCCAGTTTGGGATGTCGTTTTGATGGTGTCACAATTATTCCAACCCGTTTTGAATGCGTGTGTGTTTTTGTTTTTTTTTGCAGTGGCTCCCATAATTGTCAGCCCAGTGTGCTCAGGTTGTCCCGTCACGACCATCAAGCCATATCACTGCCACGACGGACAGAATGCCGGTACTTGGGAAGCTCCCAAGAGATCCTGGTGCTGAAGCCCGGTTATCATTCACTTGTGGGGAGGTATACTTTCAGATTCTTTCACTCAGACAATGCAGATGCGCATGCAATGATCTTAAGTGGAAACAGGAATCACAGTTATAGTTTCTATTAGTTGTGAACAAAATCATACAGGAAGTTCTATGTGAATAGACAACCGAACCATTAAGTTCCACTATGCTCCACTACATTTGGGTTGAGGATTGACATTTGGAAGCCAGACTGTTGCTGAGATATCCAGCACTTGACTCTTGCGAAAATCCACCATCTCCAGTAGAAACAGGATCAAAGCAAGTTTACTCAATACCGTCATATCCAGTACTACAGAATATCAATCAACTGTTTCCATACCTTTCCATTCGCTCCGATTTGTCCAGGTGCTGCCGCCACGAGCGCCTGGGATGTCCCGAGGATATCTTTGACTGCCACGCAGGTCTTAAAGACTGGCGTCATGGATGGTCCAAGGTGCGATGCAGTATGAACGGGTCAACGGACTATGATGATGATGATGATGATGATGATGATGATGATGATGATGATGATGATGATGATGATGATGATGATGATGATGA
>OMLO01003104.1_pt1 | contig 13678 bp, 1 predicted proteins | sample 1674811 | NCBI WGS metagenome assembly OMLO01 (sample SAMN06265003, study PRJEB25207) | coral metagenome | isolation source: Coral host | place: Mexico:La Bocana,Puerto Morelos, Mexico | collected 2008-11-13
TACGAGATTCAAGTGTGACTGGAGTTCAGACGTGTGCTCTTCCGATCTCATTCCAATAAGGGGGCCATATGGGTGGGTCATGCGATATTTAAATGGTAGTCCCAAATACCCCCCTGCCATCAACTTCCCGCCCCCTTCCCTAATAAAAAATGAACGGTCCCTAAAATAGCCCAAAACATATTGGTACCCGCGGATGGGTGTGTTCCTTTGGGGGTGATCTGGATCACTCGGATCATGATGCGTCGAATCCACTCTGGTCATGTATTTAGCGGTTCTTTTGATGCGCTATGATCCGAGTGATCTCGGATCACTGATCCTGACCCTGATTATCCCAAAGGAATGTGGGGAAACTTTTTACCCAGTACACCAAATACTTATCACTTTTTTTTCTAGATTTATTGATCGCTTCGTCACGTCCAAAACAACAAACATAACAGACTCTCACCAGAACGTTCCTCACGAGGTCTCTCATTTACATATCACATGATTCTGGACAGAAACGCACTCATTATGACACTGTAATTGACCATTCTCACACGAGAGATAAATGCCACGTCTAATGCAAGGTCAAGACTGTCTTGTCAAATAGGCAGCTGGTAAACATTAGGCGATGTCGCACCCGTAAGCATCGTGATAAAGCAAGCGTTCACGACAAACCAGGCATTTCCACGTGAAGTACGTTTGTTTCATTTTCCATGCTCTCCGGCTTCTTGCAGCAAATAAATCTCGGTAAGAAGGTTTTAATTTGAGTTATAAAAATACATATATGATAGTCTTGACAAAATGTGTTTTCGTAAATGTTATTAGGTGGGTAAATTTTCTTTAATTTAGAAAAATAGAAAAGTATTCGTATGCCTGTCCGGGACTCATGAAGTGGGTTTTGATTAAGGACTAGACTGTTCTGAAATAACTGTTGATACATGCATTACTAGGCACGATTTGAAAGTAATATGACCAAGGTCGGTCCGCTTGATCGTGGTGAGAATTATTCAGCGAAAATGCGATTAGCAAGAAATTTAATTTGTTGGATACAAGTAGGATATGAGTTGAAAGCGACAGCTGAATTTTTTCATACGCTAATTGCATGATTCTTGAATCAAAGGACTTGATTAGGCTGGATCTTCCATTTAGATGGCAATCATTCCAGAGCGAAAGTGACTCGTCTTTGTGAGTTGACGAGAAGAGCTTTGAATATCGATAATTCCTTTTCAAAAAACGTACTAAGAAATCTGAACATTAATATAACTCTTGAAGATAGGAAAGACAATCAAGCGAGCTATGAAGGGAAAAAGAAGATTACGTTCCCATATTTTTTCCCCGTGTCTTTTGCATTCGTACCTCTCGGTATCATCGCATCCGTTTAATAACAAACAGAATTAAACTTGCCGTCAACACCAGCGACAAAAATTAACACGGTCAGATTTTATCTTGGGATTTAAGTTATTTTTTTTATCGGGTTTCTTGCCATTTATTTACCATTCATTTGTATTGACCATGCCGGCTTAAACCATTTCTTCCGTGTGTGTGTATATTTCAAGGCTTGAAATACAATTCTAGCTGTTTTGACTCGACTCATAGTTTATGGATGCCTCGTTTGTTATTTTTCAGAAGTTATCCGTTTTACTCATAGATCATGATCAAGCTTGACTAGTGCTATCTTCAATAAGATGCCCTATCTTCAGCATCTTGTGCTTTATGCCTTTAATAATTGAAATGCCCTAGAAGATGAAAGTTGAAAATCTGATCAAAGAAATAGATAGATCTCCAAGCGTGTCTGTTTTGGGACAAATATTATAGGGATGGATCCAAAACCAGTCTTGTAATCGTCGTCGAATATAATTGCTCTCGCAGTCTCGTCTTTTAGAGTGGTTACGTGCATCTCGTAGTCTCGATTTTTTTACTGACCAAGCTTACAGAGCTTATTATCTCAGGATCCGAAATTTTAAGTCTCGAAGCATCGATTTGTTTGTTTCTTTTTCAGTCTGAGCGACACGCGCTCGTATCAGTATCCCGGCTAACGTCTCCCGGCTAAGTCCCGCAATCTAAAAAGCTAGCCAAAATGTTTCGGGCTCGCAAAGACTGAACAGCTTGTCTCGCCTTCACGAAAAGCCTTGCATTTACCATTCGCCGCCGCTCCTAAAAATGATAAGTCTTAGTGTTCTTGTCATCATGGGGGTAGTTTGAGATCACAGCCATTATGTAGTGAAGGTTCAATAGAAAACACACGGGTAGATAGGAGAAATTTTGGATAATCATTTTCGCGATTTAAAAACTACTAACAGTGAACAGTTAACGTGGGGCCAAAGCTAGGAAGAGGCAAACCGAGGCACTTCCCTCAGTTATAATTTTTTGGCTACGACCCTGTAATGTGGAACCGTCACCGCTTGTTCACATATTTCTTCGTGAGAGAATTTCCTTGCACCTAAGCAAGCAGACAACAAACTTAAACTATGATGTCTAGGCCATCCGGAAGATAAGGCTTTTTTTCAAAATAATCTTTTGATATCTCATGACACCCGAGATGTAAAAGCTAGTAAAGACTCCAACATAAGTCAAATAATTGTGGCAAAACGATCAGATTTCTGTCGGACATTTTGCAGGAATCCGGCCCATAAATATTTGACATGATAATGGAGAAGTTGATTCTTCTAGCAAGGAAAACAAAGATTAAACCTGGATTATTTAGACAAAGTAGGATTGAATATTGATTAAAAAACCCGCTATTTGGGTTTGCATAATAGACCTCGCCCATAGCTGATAAAACTGACCAATGCACCCTGCACGCAGTTCAAAGGCCCCTTCTTCGCGAAAAGGAAAGTAACCATGTTTTTCTCATCAGCCCCTGAGAGGTGTGTGAGATATCTTATACTAAAGGACATACAGTCTTGCCAGGGCTTCGAAAACCAGCGTTGAAAGATCACTAATTTCTCAGAGGTTGCATTGATGACAAATACACTATTTATAAATTGTTGTTGAGTTAAGGGGACAAACCATTTTAGCAAATTGGCCGGCTTGACAACGCTCATGAAATAAAGAAAACAAAAGACGCGAATTTAGAAATTACAGCTTTTTATGCATTATCAAAGATCCTCCGTCCCCCATGGAGAGGTAGCAGAAAAGGTCTACTCCCAGAATTGAAATTAGATTTTTTAAAAAAAAAAAAAGAAATTTAAAGCTACACGCAGTCTACTTTAATGCTATAGTGCGCACAGCACTACAGCTGTTATCGAATTAAGAGAGCATTGTATTGTATTGTATTGTATTGTATTGTAACAGCAGCAGGGTATTAAAAAAAGAATTGTAAAACGTAGCTGAACTTGGCCTGAACTTGTTTCAGATATGTTTCAGATACCCAGCGAAACACACACACCTAAAAAAAAAAACAGAATACATACCTCAATTGGGTTGTTCTGAATATTCGGTGACTGGACAAGATCAGGAAGGATTGAAATGTTCTTAGGAAGGCTAATCATCAGCGACTGTTTAATTAAGTTGCAAACCGGGGGGTGCTTCCTATAATGGACTATACCGTCGGAGAGGGTCCAGTTGACGGAATCCTTTTTCTGGTGGTGCTACGGGTAGGACTCCACTAATAGAAGGGGAATACGAAAAAAATATATGTATTATATAGGCATTAAAAAGGGCCTTCCAAATTTTATGCAAATATAGTTTAAGCTACTTAGTCTTGGCGGGTATGAAGGCCTTTCTCCATGTGACATGAGCAATTTGGGGATATTTGGTGGTAAAACGTTTCTGGCGGACCTTCTTTTGTTTTGCTAGAAACATAAAGGACAGAGTTTGGTCAGAATGATAAAAGAGGGTAATGGTTGGGACCTCGGCTTCCCGTAAAAAAACTTCGCTGAGTGCAGCTCCCCCCTTCCGAACGGTTCTATTTTTGAGTCAACATTCATTATTCAGTCATCCGTCAACGCTATTTGATTCCTGATTAAAAGGAATGAACAGAATAGATAATTTGTGTTCCTTGAATGATAACAATAGAAATGTGTGTTCGATTTCCCACTACATGAAATGCCTTTTTTAATTTCTTCCTTCCCTATTTTTTAACTTCCTATCACTTAGTAAGAACATTTATTAAATTAAAAAAAAACGAACATACGATGCACACATTAAACTTGATCTAAGTGGATGATTAGAATTTGTAGAATTCAATAAACAACAGGGTAAAAAAAAAGAAAAACAGAACCGTGTTTGTTTTTGTACGATGAATCGGTAATCAGCTGTGCTAAAAAGCTAATTACAGCAGGTAAATAATTCAGTTTAGGCTCAGAAAGAGCGCTTTGTCTAATTAAGGTTTTTCTTGGCTGATTAGAACTTGGTGAAAATTATTTTTTCCGGTAATTCCAGCGGTGCAAAGTCAATGTACACTTATAAAAGGCTCAGACTTCTGAACTGAAACACAATACGTGAGAGCAATTGAAAATCGCTATGCCGCAGGAAATTAAACTTCGAAGAGAGGTCACGATCCAGAGCTTTGTTTTAACCGTAATTCAGTCAGCTCGCATCAGGGGACGACGCGTGCAAAGCAGCTTTTAAAACACCCTGAAGGGAAATAATCAAACAAAACGTGAAACCTTTCGCTGAACTGCAAGGTAAGCTTTATGTTCCTTTAAATTTAATCAGTTCTTTGTATCGCGAAGAGGTAAAAAGGTTTTGATTCGAGTTTCGAGTGATAATCCAATTCAATTGATCTCTTCAAGAAGGGCGTTTTTGAGTTGACTTTTTAAGTCTGGTACGTTTGGTCGATTTGGGCATCGGTCATTTCTCTTTGTCTTAAAAGACAAAAGACGACATGTGGTGTCATTTTCCATTCATGTTTCGTTTCACAATTGAGCCCAAAGTTTGCTGGCTTATAGAAGTACACTGAACATGGTTTAGGCTAAATTTAAGGAGAGATTAAAATTGAGACGGTCAATTTCGGACCTTTCCGACATCGTGTTTGATTAACTAAAAGGGTCATCAATAAATAAGTGTTGACACATGAATGCTAACAACAGTATTTTCCAAAACGAACCTGTGATTAGTTGAACATGTTCAATACGTTGTAATTCAGAGTGAAATTGATATTCTGTTGTGGTGCCGAGGGGGTTTAAAAATCTAAACAATACTTTTTGTTGTAATGAACGCAAAAACCGTGAATGGAAACCTCGCGCTATATTAATTTTGTATTTGTTAGACGTTCTTCAGTTTGTTTCCTTTCCACTGTTTATGTTTAGTAGCTTCACATTTATTATTATTTATTGGTCAAAACTTGTACTGTGCGATATTCATTCTTTTCAAATAATTGCATTATCTCTAGCTATATCTTCACAGCAAAAGTGTTGCTACCCAGATCATTCTAGGTCCAACTTTTCCTGTGGCGTCTTTTCGTTTTGGATCAGGTACTACTTCGTGTAAGCTTTATTAGCTTTGAACATCACAATTAACTCCTTCAATGCGCGTGTCCTAAGATAGCCACAAGCACACTTTATCTCTAGCTATCACAGCAACAGTGTTGTTAGCCGGGTCATTTTATTTCCAGTTCGTTCTGCGGCTTTTCTTCGTTTTGATCAGGTACTGCTTCGTGTAAGCTTCCTTAGCCCTGTAAGCGTGCGCGTGTCCGTTAAGACTTATTAATATCTTAAGCCATAACGACAAACACTTTCCTTCGTGTGTGTCATAGTTTGCTGGAGTCGTAATTAGACACTGGTTAAATAGAAGATGGTTTGGAACAACTACCGCAAATTTCTTAAATACTAATCTCGGCTACCTCTGTCAGCACTGTCTCCGAGCCTAGGATGTCTGTTTATCAACCTGAATCACACTCATTTTTTTTTTATGAAGTATTGATTAAAAAAACATGTTTAGTGCAAAATGATCTCCTTTACTCGTCGGCAAACTTTGGCGGTCAAAGTGATAACAGGTGATTTCTTTATAAATGCTTTTTCGAGAATTTAATTTAACTATGAAATTCCGAACAGGCCAGAAAGAATCATGCAGCTCTCATTTCAGGTCGGCATTGCACTTTGTCAGCAACGCATTGAGAAAATGTTTGAAAGGCCACTTTACTGACTAATGCTTCTGTTTCCGTTCCCCTTATCAATGCGTGTGAATGTCTAAAGATAAGGAACTTCAATCTCGCTGTGCCGACCACGAAAACTGTCGCCAAACAAGAGAAATCTTATGAGAGGATAAATAACAGAGTAGAAATTGTGTTGCCCAAATTTCAGGTCAGCACTCTTCTTTGTCAGAACCTTACTCTTGAGAAAACAGCGTTTAAAATGGCAGTTTGAGAATGATGGTTTTGTTTTTGTTCCTTTAAGTAATGTGTGAAGATTTTTAAGATAAGTAACTTTAATGCTCCTGTGGCCAAGGGTCAGTAAGCCTGAAGCACTAAAAAGAAGTAAGGTTTTCTTGGATGTCTAGATTAAAGTGTTATTTTCATGTATTTTAAGAACGCTGTGATGTTATTAAAATTCTTTTAATTTTTCATTAATTTGTGCCATTTACGAATTGCTCAGCGAATAAACTGAAAGAAATTTCATTTTGGCGAGTTTTATCTGAATGAACGCTTGATCAAGTTCGTAGGTGTCGGTACCATTTCACTTTTTTTTCTTTAACATTTTAGATGTTATCGGCGAGAAATAAAAAATTGATTGCAATATGGCGCCAATATCATCCTCATCAGGAAAACCGATTATACGTTTACCTGAACTTATCCTAATGCACAGATGAAGAAAACCTATAGCTTTTGTATTACGTCATGCCTCAAGGAGCGAGAATTCAATTCGCGTTCTACCTTTTCTTGCGAAAACAAGACGCTGCTTCAAGCCGTTCACGTGTGCACCTGTTCAGTGTCGAACACGTTTGGAATGATTTTGCGCATTACCGATTAGATGTCATTGTGTTTTTTTTTTCAGACTGACACGTGGGTTCTGCCCCACCGAATAAAACGCAGCTGCCTTATTTTCTATCCTACCATCACTCGCTTATGTGAACTGAAAAGGTTCCCATTGAAAAAGTCAATAAGACAACAAACCGGGTCGCTTGCATCATTCACGTTTTTCGTTTGCCGTTGTTTGTGGTCTCCAAACAACCTAGAACCTGGAAAGAGAATTTAACCATGGTTGTAATTCATAGCACGAACCACAGCACATCATCACGTAGGTGTCTATCTTAATGACTAATTTGGCAGCTTTAAATTTGATTGGACAAAACAATTTAAGTGGTGCACGTGCGAGTAGCGAAGTGTAAAGCTTTTCGAGCGTGACTCGAGCATCACAACATGGAAATTCGCACTTCACCTCACGTTTGGTTATTAGAATGACTATAAACAGGATACACCTAATTATTTTCGAAAGAATTATGAAACCCCTACGCGGCATGTGAAATAAATAATTTTCGCTTCCTTTTTCACGCTGATATCGACATAAAAAACGTTTCCTCTTCCTATCCGAGCACAACTTTATAACCAATATGGTGGTGTGTTTGACTGTTAAAGTGCGCGATACGCGAACGCCAAGTGGTTTGAGAGTGGGACGAATGGCTGACCCGTTGGCGCAGTGAAAACTTCAGATAAGGAAGTAGGGCTTTCCAAATCACAAGTAAAAAGATAAAACAAAAGCAGCAATCGGTTCCTATTGGAGATAGGTAACATTTTGAAGCATTTTTTTCATCAAGATAATATTTAATTAAACATTTGGCATTTCGTGACATTAACTTAATTTGCAGTTACGTCAAGACGTGAACTTTACCGCAGCAGACATAAGTGAGAATACGCAACTAAATTCTAAGTAGCCTTCTGGTTTTGTTAATCAAGCACGTCCTTCCCATGGAAATAATTTAAGTACGTCTTTTGAGCATAAAACATCCGATGGCAGTCCGCTTTGTCTTTCTGTGAGTGATGGCGTCGCCCGCATCGAGATCTTTCTAAAAGTAAGCAATTTTTTTGTCTGAAATTCATCACTTCAGCCTTAACAAATCTTCAGTACTCTTCTTTTGTTTACTTATTAAGCGTTTATAAATTCACGCAATGAATCATTTTTCACCATAATATCATAATTGTTATGTGCGCGCGGTTGTTTTCAATCCAAAATCAATTTCGAATTCACATTTTAAAATCTGTTTCTTTAAGAAACACTAATAGTGGTGAAGATTCAACAACAGGTACATTGATATTACTCACGTTTCGTCAAAATTTTAATAATTTCCCTTGCCCAAAGGTTTGAGAAATAATAAGATAAGAAAAATATCTCCTAATTTCACCCAATTGATAATCCATACTTATTCACTTCTCAATAAACTAAGCCCTTTTTTTTAATAACTTAAATGACAGTTAGAAACTGATGTTTTGCCGTAAATACGTCCATATAGGTAAAATAGTGTTTTTATATTATCAACTCGAAAAAAAATCCGAGTTCCAGACAGGAACTTTAGTCACTGTGGTGAAAATATCTCACAGTTAATTGAATGGTCCGGTTCCTTCACGTCCGTAAAATGTCGCTTACTTACATTTTCACTTAAATAAGAGGTTAATCTGTTCAATCTTTTCATTTTTGGGGTTAAAAAGCGATAACTTACCGGAGCTAACGGAGTTTTTTTTCTTTGTATATTTTGCATCGTCTTATTCTTTACACCCTTCACATATTCGCAGATGGTACAAGTCATTTTAAAACCGCCGCAAACAAGTAAAGATCAAAAATACCAAATGATATATCTGTAATATATCTGTCAATTCCTCACTAAATAAATCAAAGAACTTTCTACAACTTTTGTGATAAACAAAGATCAAAATACAAAATGATATAATTGCAAAGGTGTTCATAAATCATTCAATTTCAGCCTGTATTTTATCTCAGTTATTTTTTTTTATAGATTTTACAGATTTTGTGAAAAACAATTATTTCACCACGGGGAAAGGCTTTTAGTGGTTCTCTCAATGTTTTAGGAGTTACGACCTAAAATACCATAATCTTAACACAAATCACAGTTAATAAAGATAACAGTTTTGAATAACAGTGAAATCGTCTGTGGCAAAATCCATCATGTTCAATTGAATTTAGATTATAATTAACCAACAATAGACTACTTTCATTTGGAGGATTTTTATTGCAATTTTCCATCGTAACATATGCCATTTATAATTAAGGTCAAATTAGAACTTAAGAAAAATAAATTACCTCGATTTAAGGTTAATTGAAGGATCTTGTATTTAAAGTTTCTTCTAACAAGCCCGCTAAACGGAATCGCACATTTTCCTGGTAGCCGGTAGTTCAGTGTATCTTACGGAGCAGGAAAAGAAACCTGAACGTGGAAAGAGACATCAAGCGAGGTGAGAAAATACGTTGGTAAAAATAAGTTATGATTACATCTCAAGCGAAGTGAGGTTGTCTTCACATAATTGTTTCCCCATACATACAAATCTTAGTTACATTTAGTTATTACTTCAATTCGACAACTATGGCAAGTTTGCACTGCGACTTGAAGATCGTTGAGTCCACATTTTGACACGTTTTTGGAAAGGTTTGCCTGCTAAACGATTTAGCGTGAATTCAATTCACCAAATATAGCTGCGCTTTTTGTAAGCGTCCACTAAACATTTGTCAGTTTTTACCAGGTAAAGTCAACGAAAATTTCAAATCTGCTGGCTAGGGTGTGTCTTTAAAAGAATGATCGGCAATCAAGCTTTTGTCAAGAAGACAGAGGGAAAATATAGAAAGTTATCAACCTGAGCAGACTAACTAGGATATTTGTTAAAATCATAAAAATTTCAAATCTGCTCGCTAGGGAGTGTTTTTGAAAGAATGATCGGCAATCAAGCTTTTGTCAAGAAGACAGAGAGGTGAAACATAGAAAGTTATCAACCTGAGGATATTTGTAAAAATGCTAAAAAAATGTTTAGAGCACTTTTCAAGTAAGTTGGCAGTCAACGTGTTTGATAGCAATATTAAAAAAAACTTTAACTTTTATACAGTAATGTGGCTTAGCAGTGGAAAAAGTAGACGGCCGGGGAGATTCAGTTGTCGGGTTTGTTAGAAGATTCTCCTATAAAGTTTGTTAGAACCTTAAAACCTGCTTTAGTTTTTAACCTCGCTTCAAATAACCATTGTTTGAATGGAAGGAAACGTGTCAACGGTTCCAGCTTTGCGCAGCAATTCGTGATTCGGCAAATATTATTTATTTATATCGAACGTTTTGGAAATTACACAGATAAAAGGAATTATTGTCCTTATTGGCTTCAATTTTAGCTAATATAACTAGACATACTAAGTTGAAAACCAATTATTCATGTGATAATGACTGGCTTTAGTGTTGAGTCGCAGGACATTTGCCAGGACACGACTTTTCTCAATTGACGTTTCCATGGCAGCAGTACACGACCAATATCATTACAGATAGATTTTAACGTCGAGAGAATTGAAAAGAAAATAACTGGTTTTTTCTTTGCGTCGTTCCTCGCAAGATTTCTGAATTTCTGACAGTTAATTATCAAATTCGCTTTAGGGTAAACGACATACTTTTCATTACCAATGCATAGCTAACGTGTAATTTTCTTCTGTTACTCAATTTGAAATCTGCTAATCTTTAACATTTTTCCTTCAAATTTTGTTAAGGCTGCATGACGCAATTTTATAATCAATTCAATTAAAAACTGGCATAAAAAGTAGAACCCTTTAGTCTGAGTTAGTTTCAGGGTAAAATCAAATTTTCTCCTGACGAGCTGATTGGAGATTTGTCAATCTTATAATTTGTCAATCTCATCTCTAGTAAATGTATTTGCAAATTTCCTTAAGGGCTCTGCACGCAATGTTGTTTTTGGTGTTTTTGCACAATATCGCATTCCCTAGGTGTAAATTGAAAACAACCTTAAAATTCTGGATAAAAATGATAGAAAAACGGGAAATAAAGTCCTAACAGAGTGAAATTAAACTAAGGTTTCAAGGTTTATGCAAATTACAACGAATCAGAATTTGACTTGATTCTGTTTAATTAAAAGAAAACTTGCTAAGCCAGTTTGGGGCGAGATATGACAATTTTCTTACGGTAAGTATGTTTATAATTCAATGACTGATGAAAAAGATAAAAACTTTAGCATGCGCATCCACGTTTTTTCCTTTTTGTTGTTTTGAAAGAGAGATTGGGCGGTTGCTTCAACTGACTAGGCATCGTAAACTTCTTGTAACTGACCTTCTTGGTAACTCGCTAGAGAAAAGAACTGACGAGATAGTTAGAATGGTCAGAATTTTGACGCAATTAGAAAGAGAACGAGAGTGAAAACGGAAATAAATGTTTAAGATATTCCCTGAGTGCTTTGAACCACTCAAAACAATTCTAAATGGGCTCGGTTAGTTATTGACCAATTTCCCAGCGTGTTGTAGCTCTTTTAAGCAATCTTGCGGAATTTCTTGGGAAGTTATCACTCTAGGAATTCGTTGAAGAGCCCCGTGACTAAACCGACTGAGAAATTGCTGATTAACATATACTAGGATAGAGCTTTCCTGCTGGGAATAAGTTCGCTTCTTATATGGTTTGCCACACGTTGTATTAAAAGCCTTTCGTATTGCTTTTAACGTGACAACTGATATCGGATAAACCATCGAGGGTTGTTAATTCAACTGTCGAGCGTCGGTCCACAACGAAGTAAATACATTTCTGTTTTGTTCATTCAGTGAAAATGTGGGTTTCTTAGGTTACCCTTTTTGCGTTTTATCGGCGGGGGTAATGCCATTAAATTATAAATGTAGACGTTTTTTATCAGTAAAATATATATTTTTTAAATAACACCCTAGAGGGTTTTCATAGTTGAACGCTTTCCGTGGCACAGCTTCTCGATATCTTTTTATTTCAAAACACGTTCGCTTCGGTGTTGTAGCTAGAGTTTAAAGACTGAGTGGTAGAAATCAGATAGCCTATCAGGATAGGGGCATCATCGATGCAGACGAACCACAAAAAGAACGAAATAAACGAAAAACAGGTATTTTTCCTTTAATAGTTCCAGAAAACAGTGATACTGTTCATGTCCTCTACACTAAGTGTGTATTTTGTGAGAAATCTTGTGTTGATATTTAGTGTTGGGAAGTAGTTCCGTCTGCCGGGTATTTTAATCAAGAATAAACAGTTCTAATTGGCTGCTTTCTTAATGTAGGATAAAACACATTTTATATTTATTTTACTTTATTGGCAAAAAGCGCACACCACAAGCGCTAACCGGGCTTTGGAAGCACGCATTTAACAGCCTTTCGCGCTTAACGTAATTTGTGGGAAACGCAAAAAGGCCCTCACACACTATTTTAAGAGTGGCTTCTTCGATAAAGAGGTAAGCGAATGGGATTTTCAGATAAAGCTGCTCATTTCGGATAAATATTGTGTTGTACATTGCCGGTCTTGAAAATTAAAAAAAAATTGTATGCATTCAAAATAATGGTGACAAATCAATGCCCGATTCAAGAGTGCTGTGTTAATAGTATATTTTGGTGGCACCGAAAAGGAAACAACTATTTGAATTAAATCGAATTCATCTCTCTGACGATAAGGAAGAAAAAATTCAAATTAACGTAATATTTACTGTAATAAAACATCTGCAATTCTTCATATGAAATTTAACAATTAACCTAAGCTGTGAGAAATACACAATTTAATAGGCAAATATTCTTCACATGGATTACATAACTTTGGCGCCAAGGAGCGCGTGGGATCAAATTTCGTTGATTCAAATTTGAGATTTTCTCCTCATTTGAATTACTCTAGATGTAGTGTTTTTTTTTTCTGATAGCTTGGCCCTTTCGCGTCCGTTATTTTTACGAAGATCACGTACTTTTACAAGAGCAATATTTTTTTTTCCAAATCAGAGATTATTGAAACACATCTGAGCAAAACACTTGTGACTGGATACCTAGTACAGTGGGCCAATGCATTAACGCTGGTGTTCTTTAACTACCGTATCGTTCGTGTTCGCCCGACTAGACTACATTTATGAAAAAGTGTGTTTCGAATGTGATCACTACAGTTGTATCAGTTTACCTATTTATCTTAATTTATACTGAGAAAGTTTTCAGTAAAAAAACAATGTATGAACATAGCTTACAAAAATAAAATGTTTACGTTACATGATTGTCGTGTACGAACTGAACGAATGAAGGTGAGATTTAATACTTCTTTAGGCCCCTTTCACGGTATGCCGTAGAAATTTGAAAACACAGCTCTATTTCCACCGTTGCGTCTTACTTTCCACACTAATCGGTCACATAACAGAGCTTTTCGAGAACGCTCTTCAAACCGGAGGAAGTTGAAAACGCCGGCTTTTAGTTTACGTGTGGACGAAAAACAATTTGACAACGGAGCTTTTCGAAAACGATGGCGTCGCGATCATGATCGTGAGAACTGGCTGTCCCACACACGGCAATCATGTAACTAGTTTATTTTTGCAAGTTATTTTAACAAGATCCTGAGGCAGATATTTTCATAAAGCAGCATCACTGTACGAAACTGAAGCTGACTTTGTTATGCAATAAACTCGACACTTGATACTATTGTGCCACTTCAGTAAGAAAATTTCCGGAACAGAATTTTCAATAAGTTTCAATTCGCGGACGTTTTTCAAAAGAGCAAGGTTGGCGCAAGTCGCGTTCGTATGATCTGGCCGGCTCCATGTCGGCAGGCAATTTAGGTGTAAGTTTTGATA
>OMLO01003105.1_pt1 | contig 13677 bp, 8 predicted proteins | sample 1674811 | NCBI WGS metagenome assembly OMLO01 (sample SAMN06265003, study PRJEB25207) | coral metagenome | isolation source: Coral host | place: Mexico:La Bocana,Puerto Morelos, Mexico | collected 2008-11-13
TCTATTCGGAACTCCAGGGAACGCAACATAACTAAACTTACTTTCAGATCATGCGCTGGGTACATTATCTGTTTTTTTCCCTTTTTTATTTGCAATTTACTGGTTCGATTTGGTGGATTTTATGGTGCAGAAATCAATAGCGCTCGTGTGTTAACAGTAACAATTGCCAAATTCACGTATGTTCTTAATCCATTTTTGCACGATAAGATGCTAAAGGTGCAAAGACCAGCCAATAACATTTTCCCAATCGTTGTCCTTCACAAAGATTTAAGAACGCATGCCGGTGTCAGCCGTCCAGCGCGCAGTGCGAACGATGCTATTACCAGTGTCGCTGTCATGACTTAAACAGCAAACTCATTAACGAGGTTAGCGATTGTATGTCTCACATTCATATATACTGTAAAAGCAGTTCAACGGTATTGGAAACCTTTCAGTTAAGTGAATAAATGTTTTCAGTAAAATCAATTTATACGAGTGTGTTATTTTATCACGAGAGATTCCGTCACTTGTTCACAATATTGTAACAGTTCGTGTCGACAAATGGAGAAATAAACAGAACAAGAATGAAAGTAAGAAAATAGTCAAGGCGATACTAGTATTTTGTTACATACAAACCAAGTGAAGAGTACCCCTCAAGATATCGTTAATGAATTGATTATTTGAATATTGAGGCCCCTAGTCGTTTCAAGACTGTAACAATGAATTGTGTATATCAAAATTGAACCCACTTGTCGGCTAATAGGTTTAATAATGTTAAAAAAATCAATAATAAAGGACTAGCACGTTCAATACTCAAATAAGCAATTCGTTAATGTAATCTTAAGGGAGGGGTATCGATGAAAAAAAAAATAACACAATCAATTATTTTTTTAATGAACTATATTTTAGAACTGAAAATTATGGTGCGCAGTGTAATACGATATAGGAAATTTGCGTATCTTAAGAATGAACTTGAGGCTGAGATTTTGAAAAGAATATATTTTTGTGCGTTGGAAATTTGTAAATTCGGTACAGTATATGTTTTTGACTAAACTGTATAAAATTCTCCTTTCTTTAGACAGCAAAACTAGCCAAACACCAAGAAAGTCTCCGTATTTTCGATGCTATTAACATTTCTGCAAGAAATTATGTATGTCGATCAAGGCTTAAATGCGAGCAAGTTGGCTCCAAAATTACATTAACAGCATCCAGACATCAAATACATTCGAAAGCAGAAATATCATGTGCTATAATCTAAGAACTGATTCACAATAATATTTTTTTCGGCCTAAAATCGGCGGAAATTAAAAGTAAGCATATTCAGACTCGGCCGGAAAAAAACAATATTCTAATAAAATAGAGCGTTCAATTAATTCCTGGTTACATTCGTTTTATTTAACTGAAATACAGGTACTTAAGTAATCTGAAGAATGTACACAAGAATATTTTCAGCCTAAATTCGACAGAAAAATAAGAATACCCAGTCTTGGTATGGAACTGATATATATTCTTATTTCTTAAAAAAAAAAACTTTTCACTCGTACGATCCTTTGTAATGGCTTTTGTTTGGCTTCCGGCCGCTGAAAAAGCTGAATGTGAATCAGCCTCGTTTGCAGGCGCAACCTAAGTTATATTTTACGCCCGGGGGTACTCCTTTAAAAAAATTGGACAGGGGGGTCTTCGTCGGAAATTATGAAAAGAATCTCTAGGAGGCACCAAGGTCCTGTTTTGTGGGCGTGGATTGAAATTAAGTTTCACCCCTAAGAGCTACCAATTCTAAAACAACGCATTATCTCTTGGCATATTTTTTCGACTCAAAACCCTAAAATGTACCGCAGAGGTTATTGTTGTGGATCTTTTGGGGCTAAACACCGTAAGGGGTGCCAACCCCTAAAAGGTGCAACGAGTAACCCCGTTATCATTTTTTTATCGCAATAACCCTTTCACGCACCCCAACGCGTGATTTCACGCAGTAACGCACGTACAATAACGCGGCAATTAACGAAAATCTCGTTTAACTGACAGTGATTAAAAGAGGGACAGGTCATATTTAATGGCTTTGCTTCTCGCCAAGAGTCGGGCGCGCGAGTCAGTTCAAATATTACTGAAGGCGTGTGTTTCTGTAATGTGAAAGCAATCGATTTTCCTCAGGAATTTTAGTTTCATTCAGGCGCTGCATCACAATGTCCGCATCTTGAAAAGTTTAACCGAAATCTTTCAAGATCGTCGTTTGTAATCTGTGTTAATCTTCTCCATCCTTAACCATCCTTGTTCCTTTATGGTTTATTATTATCTCTTTGGTGTTTTTCTATCTTACTAAACTAGCATTTTCGGGTTTCCTTCAATCTAAAAGTCATTTTGTACTTGGTCCAAATAACTCAGAATGCCGTGAATGGACTCTTATTAATTGAAACAAAAGGAATTACAGTCCTAAGGAGGCAAAACAAATAATAATACCTTTAGTTACCGGACCTTTTCAACGAAATTTGCCCGTCTGTGAGCAAACGAGTCTGTCTCTTACGTGGTTATTCGTTTTCTGATTGAAACAATACACTGATGACTACCAGGTAAGTTTGCACTGATGATAAGCCAGTTTATTTTCATGCACCTGGAAGACATTAAGAAACCATTTTCGACTGAAATCTCCGAAATTAAAATCCGTCAGTTTGCACAAGTGTTATTGATACGGATCAAAAGGCTGAAGGGGTCTATTTACTGGAGTTATTGACTGGATCAAGTGATATTTACCAGTATAAAACCCGGGGCTTGTAAATAATTTCCTGTGACGACAATAGCGCAAAATGTTTTCGGAGTCACTTTTTTTTAACTTTGTTCACGAAATGCACGGCAGGCTATCACAGAACAAGTTGTGTTAAAACCTCGGAGGTTTTCAATGGCTTTATTTTTAGGATAATGTTTGTGGAATACTTTGGCTGTGTCAATAGCCTAAGTCTCGACATTGTTATTCTGTCAAGCAGTAATTAAAAAATACTAAATCATTTTTGACAGCTTTTTCCGTTTCCTAATTAAGTCTCACGAAATATTACGTGGAACAGGGCAAAAAGATAACACATATGATTTTAAAATTTATCAGAATCGTTTCACGCAGTCTATGAATTTTAGCTGTCGGATTTCAAGGGCTTCGCACTGTTAAAAGGATTATCAGAGGTCAAGCGATCGGCTTTGTACCGCGAATATTGAATGCTAATTGGCGGGCTAGATGACGCTTGACGTCTATTAAGGACATCCATCGGAACTTTTTAATGAGGTCTGATTGGTTGGGCGGAGCTTGTGGGAACTTCAAGAATGCACATAGGAAGGCAACAAAAGTCATACGTACACCGCGAGGACAAGAAACCACACAAACGAAAAAATATGGATTCCTCCGTAGGAAATCAAAACGCGAAAAACCGTTATCATCTTCGCCCGGCATCTCGCGAGGCACGAAGCAAGCTTGCAATGTTGGCGAGCATCGAGGATGAGAAAGAGGACGTATGTAATGACTGCTTTAGAGATTCGAATCGGTTACGAAGGTACCCTCACTTGAGGTCAAACAGGGACTGTGCAACAGTCAGGGAGAGAAACCGTATGCATAAGCTGAACCGCGCGTTTGAGGAATTAAGGAAAGTTATTCCAAAAGAGAGCTATGACGGAGAGGAGAAACTCTCAAAGATCGCAACACTTCGGCTGGCCATTCATTACATCTCTGTACTAGCGAACGTTTTGGAGAAAGATTCAGAAGACGAAAGTGAAAGAGACGAACACGAAACCGAACCAGCGAGCAAACGGCAACGCTTAAGCGACGAAGAAACATCTTCAAACACGAGCAGTACAGATTTCGGATCACAATGCTCACCAGAGGGAGTTTTCTTTAATGAAAGTAAGTAGGTCTAAGCTTTATTTAATTAAAAGTGTACACATTAAAGCTCACTTACACAACAGGATTCTGTTTTTGGTTTGAAAAGGTGGCAAATTTAACACCTATCTTAGGGGTAAATGTACAATTTGTAAACTTCAAGGGGGTTGGAAAGCCCCCAGGGTCGAAAGGCGTACAACTGCACGTTTTTGCAAGCGACTGGGGTAAAGAAAGAATTAACTTGACAAAGCAACGAACTGTTTATATCTCATGCTACGAAACGTAAACAAATTTAACGCGCTGTTTGGAGTACTAAATTGTTAACTGTCGCCTTTAAAGTTAAGGTTAGCAAAGTAATGTGTTGATCTTCCGCAGAGGAAATTTAAAAGCTCCCTAATTATGATAGAGCTACACGGCAGTATTCATATTCAATAGAATTAACTAGAATTTACTTCCAAGTGTACCCATAAAAGCGTCCGTGTTATGATCATTTATTCGATCGTGTCGATTGCACTTTTTCATCAATGCATTTAACCGTGGCAAAGGTTGATCTCAGCCATTTAGAAGTACAACACTTAAGAAAACCATTAACATCCTTGAGATAAATTTATTATAGCTTTAAATTTGTTACAGTTTGTCGATTATATCATTTGCTTTGCAGGTTTCTGGTGTGGGACATTGGAAGAATTTGTTGGACCCCACTGTGACGAACTCTCGCTAACAGACGCCCTCGAAGCTTACTCAATCAACGACGCCCCTTCGACCTCATGACAGCTCGCCTGGACTCGAGTTTTTGCATTTGAAAAATAACCACGAAGGGATATAAGCTTTTCAACGGCTCCGAGAAAAATTAACGTGCATTTGAAGGAATTAGCCTTTGTTCTCGAACGATATCGAAACAGAAAACGTTGTTTTAACTATGAACGCCACTAAAGGCAAATTCACCTATCGCTTAGCTCGCGTTTGTCACCTTAGAATTAACACACAGCTTTGAAGAGGCCAATTTTCACTGAGACATTTCCTTCCTTGAAAAACCAATTAATGCTCTGATTTTATGTTGGTTTCTCTAAGATATTAATTGTATTTTCATTAACGACTGACTATTTGGGAGCGTAAAAAAGAGCGGAAAACAATACTGTTATTTGTGGATATGAGAGGAAATTTGATCTAAAAACACTTGCACATAGCCACAGCTTTCCATGGAAAGGCATTCTACCTATAATTTCTCCTAACAAATACCGAAAAGATTTAAAACAGACATGTGATGAGAATAACTGAAATAAATAATAAGCTAGGGAATTATCATTACTGTGTTGATGTATCACCATTTCTGACGACTAAAATCAAAAAGAAATATGTGAAAATGTAAAAGGATAATTTATTTTTCAAACGGCAGACAAAACTATTAATATACTCGTTCAAATTCAAAAGAATTCATGAATTCAACGCCATCAGCTGCCGGTGTTTGCTGCTGATTTCTAGTCTCGAAAGTTAATATTATTCTGCAATATCGCTAAGAGAAAACTAGTGAGAAAATAAAATGAGCAGAAATGCACAACTAGTTAGCTCAGGACAAGATTTCATGTTGTATTTCTGATTTCGGTGAATCCGAATTTTAAACATTCTTGTTAGAACGCTAGAAACACAGAACTAGAGTTGTTGACGCTGTGATGGCGCGAGCAAAGGGAATGTTATGTGTTTTTATCAAGATCAGTAAAGAAACACTCGTTAAAGTTTGGGAGAACCCGTAAAAGCGTGAAAACTTTCGCTCGTCGGCTCGTGTTCACACAGCATTTCTAGTTCTCCCAAACTTTCACACTTGTTTCTTTTCTATTTCGTAAAAATACGCATGTTCAGAATTAAGTGAATCTCGTTAAGCTATCTGAAATAGGACACACTGTTTGTCAAAGCGATATCAGTTCGAGTCCTTGTTGTTGTTTTAATGAATCGTTTTTCTGCCGCTTCATCAACTGAAGCCTGATGTTGATGTTTTTGGCAAGGTCGCCGCCGAACACTTTGCACGATGCAATGGAGTACGCCTTGGTAATCCATAAATAAGCACTATAAAGATTTTGACATTTTGCTAAATTTCCATCTCCGGAAATTTCGGTTGAAAGTGAAATGGAACAGTAATTTTTCCAGCCGATAGCAATTACGGGATATCGAATTGTAAATGAATGAATGATTTCGGGAAAACCCTTACCCAACCGGCTTATTCCAACAATTTGGAGACACCATTGGGTAATTTTAATCTTAAATAATGCATTTTTGAACTTCAAATTGAGTAATTGATGTTCGACTTTCGGGGCACAAACAACGTTTTGCGGCTCCTTCCGAGGTCCTTTTTACACACCAATTTTGACAGAAAGTGTACCTCTTTTAAATAAATACCTTCGATACAAAACGAAAGGCATGCTTTTACTGACCTTACAAAGAGTCCACTAAAAAAATATACTAAAAAAAAACTATCCAGTATGTCAATTTACACCTAAAAAGAAGAAACTCTGCATATATGAGCCAAGAGGTCCATCAGGCCGGAGCTTATCCTGGCTTCTGTAGCATGAAGTGACTACAAGTATTTCTGCTCCCCCTGGATGGGATGCTAGTACGTCGCAGGGTTACCCCCAGCATTAAATTTGCTGATACCAATTTATCCACCTTGGTAGAGAAAGACACTGCCACAGTTAAGTGTCTTGTCCAAGAATACAACACAATGTCCTCGGCCAGGGATCAAATCTGCGCGAACTGTTTGACCCGGAAGCCAGTGAACTAACCATGAAGGCACCACGCCTCCGAATCTGCTTGTCGTTAGTACCTGTACGATATATTTTATAAAGTACTCAGTTATAAACACCAGTATATGACAGTCTTTTTCGATATTTTTCTGCGATAACCTTACCCTTTTCATATCTCCAGCTTGGTGAAGGAGCCCATTCGAGCAAAGCCGTCCCGTATGGTCCGTTATAGCCAGTAGCCCCAAACCACCCCCCCAGATTTGACTTCACCTAATCAAGTGTATCCGCGTTATAAAAACCTGGCCAGAACTCAAAGAAACTAATATGCGACGGATGCGCGTTCATTTGGAGAAATGAAATTTCGCTCAGCGGTATTGCTTTCTCATATAACACCTTTCTCATATAACACCTTAATATGAGAATGCCTCAACGATTTTGTTGCTTTAGTTTTTGTGACAAAGCGGATATTCCCAAGTGCGTGAGATCGAATCGATCCAACCTCAACACAGATCCCCACCGACAAGGCATGCAGGGCGGGCTCTGGGTACGAGGTTGTATGTGTGGTGACTGCCGATGAGCTGTATAAAATTTTCAATGATAGACTGGCCGCTAGTCTCGACATTTGTTTGTTAAGAGGCGAAGAATTCGTTTTCGGTGAAAATATTTAAGGTTTTCCTTCGTTAACGCATAAATCGCATGTACGTTCGAGAAAACGTCTTTTTCTGAGGGAAAACATAATAAAAGGTGAATACTGGGTAATAGACGATTTCAGATTGATACACGGTTCAACATCGTTCCATTTCCGTCGATCAACAATGTTAGACTGTTAAGGCAGGGACCACATGAATTTAAGTGAAAATTTAGGAAGTTTAAAGATGGATTAAAAGGAAAAAAAGTTTTGAAACACCACCACTGACAGTTTAACGCCCCCAAAAGGGCACTCCAGGTTAATTGATGGGTAACTGTTTGCTGTACTTCAAATTCTAATTAAAACAACACCAGATATTCCAAATTTCCTATTTCTATAAATTTCACTAATCCTTTGAGAAAAACAATTTATCCCCAAATATACCCAAAAATTAACAAAACAGCCCGAAACGTAGATATGTAGGGTGAGCAGAGAGATTTTTGATTGCTTGAAACGTGTACGATATATTTGCACTAACGCCATAATACTCAGTCACAATACGGCCTTCAGGTGTATCTCCGCCTTAACGTGTTTACATCCTTTTTGCCACCCAATATAATGGGATGATTCATTTAGGAGGCTACATTCTTCTGTGTATGCACACTCCCATGCAATGAGTTCTGTGTGTCAAATTGCACAACAGTGACCGCTCAAATGAGTCGTCGCGTGAAGCAACGTAGCACGTTAGCCGTGTATTCCTTGATCTTAAAAGTTCGCAAATAGCTATTTCTCTCCTTGTTTAGAGATGTTTCAAGCTGAGGAAAGTTGTTTTGCTTAAATCTGAGCTAAATATCCCGCTTTCTTAAGTCACTGACGCAGGATCGCAGACAGACTTATTTTGCTTTAAATTATAGAGTTTTGTTTTGCTTGTCACGGACACACAGACGACTAAAATCCGTCAGCATTTTATGCTTCACACGAGTTTTGTACATGAATTGATGAAGGCTAGTTCGCGTGACAGAAGGCGATTTTTCTAACGTAATCAATGCATAATTCCCAAGTAAAAAGACCGGCGACTCTGTATGAAACTAAATTATGACATCTCCAATACTGTAAAACAAATTCATGGCTCATTTGGGAGTGAGTACTAACCCGAGGCATTTCAGCAACACAAACTATAAACAAAACTACACGAGAACGATTTGTAGCTGAACTTCCTTTTCGTTAAGCTTCTTACTGTAAAGCGAAAATCTCTAAAAGATTATATAATTCTGAATACGAGAAATCACAGAATCTGGCAAATTGAGGTAAAGTGTTCCCGCCCGCTACAACCCACCTATCAAGGGTTCTTTGACGACAGACAAAAACACAAGTAAAACACCAAACGAAAAGCTGTAGCTTTTTTTCCCGTTTAGCTGAGTTAAACAACGCGACTTGAATAAAACATTTCGAATATGTCACTGCTTTGCTCGCTTGTTTACCGAAAGGGAAATTTGTTGGTTTTTTTCGTGAAGAGAAATCTCACGCCGACGTCTTTGTTAAAAAGCATGTAATCCAAATTAATAACTTGTTTCAAGGCAATAAACATTGCGATTTTTTTTATGCTAAGTAACTTTATTTTCTTCAATCATGCCCGGATTATGGTAAGCACATATGATCCATAAATGACTTTGTTTGTCTTTAAATGTTAATTCAGCTTTCACGGGCTTTTCTGGATTCACAAAAAAAAACTGAATACTGATTCAACGTGACTAATTTTAGTTTCATCGCGTGTATTTCATTCGGTGAAATCTTTAGTTTTTGTTATCCCGACGGATTGTAGCAAAATTCTCGATGAAGAATTTTGTTGCTTTTTCTCAGTTAATACAAATTCAGAGCGTTGTTTGAAGTTTCACGTTTATCTAACACAGGCAAATTGTTACAAGAGCGAGTGCCAGGCTTTCACAGAGCTCTACGGACGTTACAAATAAGAAAGCTGCCGTCTTTTGATCTTTTCTTCATGCAAATGAATCATTTGGAAAACAATTGGTTGCTGCATTTGAACAAATTGAGACCGAGAAAACAGTGACACAAAACACAGCACCTGCGAGGCTTTAAGACAAAAGACAGCAACAAACAAAGGAACTTCACTCTAAACTCGATCAGAGCTAGGAGATTTCTGAACAGCTGTCTTAGAACTGACAAGAGATATCTGCTTTAAAAACGAGACGCTGCTTTGTATTAAATTCAGCCCATTTTAGGATGTTTTTCTTTGAAAGGACGCCATTAGTCGCGAGTAATAACGCAATTATCAAACAACATCTTTCTGTCGCCGCACCTGTTACAAAGAGCAAAGAAAACCATTTGTATTCGGCGGGAAATTGACATTTGATGTGTCACGTTCGCTTTCGGTCAACAATCGTTTAGAGGTGATTGCGAATAAGTGTTTGCCAAACTAAATGATAAACAATCTCGGAGCTCTTTGTGTTTTAAAGGCAGGTGGTGATCAAAAATGCTAATAGAAAATGACAGATCTTGGACATTAGAAGAACAAGAAAACATCGCTCTGTGAAGCGAGCAAAACGTAACCAGGTGTTTAGACATATCGCAGTCATTGGAGACAGCGCAAGCTACGAGGCAGGCATAACATTGCGAAGTCGTAAAAATCGTCTTATATTCCGGTCGAGACAAAAACCTTTATCAATCACAACGAAAAAGCCGCAAATTAAGGGCACCAGGCGTGAAAAATCCTTCATTTAAACGTGTTTTTTTTTTAGCTCCATGTGCGATATTACTGTGATAAAATCATCGGTATATGGACAGTCCATGGGATCATTAAACTATAGCGCTACTCCAAAACAAGAACCGAAGAAAGACCTGAATGCGGAAACAGAAGCAGCACCTTTGGAAGAGGAAAATGAAGAAAACATGTCTAGCGGAAAAAGGAAGAGAGGTCAGGGTGGTAAAAAGTCCCGTTCAAAACTCAAGAAGGCACTGTCGTGGAGGCAGTCGAACAGGTCTCGACGATTGATCGCCAACGCTCGAGAGCGCTCGAGAATTCACATCATGAGCGAGGCTTTCGAAGGTCTGCGAAGAGCTGTCCCTTGTTACTCCAGCGATCAGAAGCTCTCCAAGCTAGCGATTCTGAGATTGGCAACGAGTTACATCTCGGCGCTGTCTTATTTGGCTGAGAACGATACATCAACAAAATCACTTAAACATTTCGCTGAGTGTGTGGATCAGTGTACGCAGGCACTTCAAACTGAAGGCAGAGCGAGGCGGAAAGAGTAAGTATTAAATATTATTTTTCTGCCTTCGGAAAAAAAAAACAGGAATGAACATAAATTTGCTTTAAGGTTATAATTTACATTTTTCTAAAAACATCGCTACGAAAATCTGTTAGGATATGAAACTGAGAAATCGCTAGAGAAAATTTAGTTGAAAGACGCGATTTCTTAAATAGGTCATTATTCGTCGAGAAATATACCGAAATTGATGTCATTTTCTTTTTAACATTTTCCACCTTTTTTTCTCGCTACACAACAAAAAAGTATGTATATATATATTTATATACTACAGTTCTGTGTTGTTTATTAGCCTGATCTTGAAAGTTCGTGCAGCAATTTTAAATCAGGAAATGTATTGTGTTTAATAAACGGGAAATCTACGCTGAAGGTTTGCTAAAAGTTTGAGCGAAAAACAGTTATCATGGTTGGAGGAGACCGCGAGCTCTCTCATCTGTGCTCTTTAATGCGTTTTCGTCTATTGATCTCAAAACGCCAGCAAACCAGAATCGAATTCGCTTAGTAACACCTGGACTTATGTTGAAGTAAACTTTTTTGTTGTATATTAAAACTCCGGCATGAGCCAATGAAATCGCTGGCCGTATTGAAACAAAGGAGCATTAATTTGGACGAGCCCACCTGCTTTGCAAACACATTGTAGAAAATTAAAGAAGTAATAAATCTTAGCGAATGAAAATGAGATTGTGCCAGAAATCCCCAGTTCGGGGGATGTTTATAAACAGTGACAGGAATCGCGTCGGTTCGTGATATTTATTCATTATTCAAAGCTGCAGGATATCTTAAAAGATCTTTTGCTTCAACATGAAAAGGAATTCTAAGATCGTGCGTGACAGAGTTTTTGTTAAATTGGACAACAAATTGGGAATAATACAGGCTGTAAGACAAAGAACCTAATCCCGTTAAACGCATTGGAAACAAGAAAGGGTTGACACGATTTAATTGCTTTGAATATTTTTTCTTCCCCCACAGGGCAAAAAAGACAGTCGATGGACGAATAATTACAGAAGTGTTGGAATAATTTATTCATAATTTGTTTGAACCGGAATGACACATGTCTCCTGTTGCGACAGAGTAAAAAAACAGAGAAATAAGGAACGAACTTACAAAATATACATAACACTTTCAAAAGGAATAAATTATCTTACTTTATGAGGATAGCTCAATTTCGAAAAAAAAAACAAATATTATTTATTTTATTTGTAAATACTAAAGTTGCAAAACAGAAAAATATTACAGGTTGGAGAAGTTAAAAAAAATAAAAATTACAAGATTAATTTTCCTGACTCATTCTATGAATCTAGTTGATTGTTTTCTTTATTCTCTACACCTGTTTGCCTGACTCTGAATTGACATTTGGTAGGAGATTTCAGATGCTGATCCTCTTGGGACCTTAAGGTTAAGTAATATACAGTGGAACCTCGTTATTCCGGTCGCCAGCGGGACACACGGGACTTCTCTGGGACGGAGAAGTAGAGCAGTGCGACACGCGCGGCGAGGAGCTCGCGTGTTCTCGCTCGCGCACCGCTCCGATTCGTTTGTAGTTTATTTACTTGAGGGTCTGCAACACGTTTCTTTTCCCGGCATACAACAAAAGTCAAATTTCAACCTTGATCCAGCCCTAGAAGATGAGTTTTTGGGCGACATAAAACCGTCTGTACACTCAAATATTACCGGGATTACATACTCCCAGGATTATTTGCACAGCGACTTGTTCCAATTATTCACTCTAGCCTGCTGTGTGGCAAAGCTCAAAACTGTTTACCAAGCTAACACGAGCCGAGAAGAGACTGGAAATGAATGCGCCGCCTCAACCCAGTTTTCTCGCGTCTCAAGTCTGAGAAAAAGACCAGATGGATTTATACACTCGTGACTATCACGTGGAACGTGATTTCCACGTGATCAACAAAAACACACAAAACAATTAACATGTGATCAGGCACCGCTGAACTTTAAAAGATTTTCAATCGCTCGCCGCAACCATTTTCATGGCTGATTATGAAAATATATACGTAAAGGGGAACTTTGGTGCAAAAATAAGGAATTTTTAAAAGAAAGGCCAACTATCATTGCTTCAAAATTTCCTATTCCCATTGATCTATCTTGCAAATTAGAGAGTAATTCTGCTATTGAAGTTGACTTAAAATGCGATTAGAAATCCGCCATCTTGGAAAAGGATTGCCTGCTCAGAAGTCGGTCAGCGTATCATCGTATGACGTCAAATCGTCAAAGCAATTCGATCCTTCCGCGTCTTCCAGTTGTGTACTTTACATTTAGCGAGGTCTAGTCGGAAATATTGCTGAATTCAGGTTTGAATTATGTCCGAAGCTGGGTCTTCTTTCGATAATTTCGACGATGAACAAGACGGTGAAAGGTTTACCATTCAGCCATACCAGTTTGAACCGCGTATCAACTTAAGTTCTATACGGAACTCGGTACGTTTTGCGAAAAAGAAGAAAAAATTACACAACAGCAGCTTAGGTTTTCAGTTTATATTTATTTTTCTGAAAGCGGCAGAGATTAGAGATTTTAATCAACTTTGCGGAGTTTAAGTCGAATTTAACGAAAGTGGCGTTGTTAAACATAATTGATCCCTCTCTCTCTCAAGCAAAATCAGGACAAAAAATTCAAATTTTATTTTTAATTTGTTCTTCTCCTTCTCATTTCGCCTCGTTCTTTCCAATGTCGAAGTCGATTCGAATTCGTCGTTCAATCGGTCGCTATTCGTCCCTTGCCGCCGGATGAAAGTCGCGTTTTGTACTTTTATTAGGAATACAAAGAATTTTCCACATCATGGTCAAAACTGGAACTGTGCCCTGCAGGATTGCCGCGTCCATGTTCTGTTTTTAGAAACGAGCTTTAATTGATATTCGAAACTTTCCTTTCCTAATTGTCAATTAATTTGACAATAAGCAAATGTGCAAAAAAAATCCACAAAAAGCGGATAAACAAATTCTAAAGAGCAAAAGGAACAAGATTTTTAGCAAAAAGTAAAGAATCATAAGAATAGGAGGTGATCACAGTCTATCAAATTTGATTTTGCGTCAGAATTTTAAGCTTCAGGCAAAATTGTGAATCTTTGAGTCGTGTCTTCTCATAAATGACATTGCTTTAACGTTCCTTTTTACAGTTTACAGCAAGTTCCGGGCCATACTTTCTTAAGCACAATAGGTTGAGTCTGCATACGGTTTCTGTACC
>OMLO01003106.1_pt1 | contig 13676 bp, 11 predicted proteins | sample 1674811 | NCBI WGS metagenome assembly OMLO01 (sample SAMN06265003, study PRJEB25207) | coral metagenome | isolation source: Coral host | place: Mexico:La Bocana,Puerto Morelos, Mexico | collected 2008-11-13
GTGCATTCTGTAATTTTCACGTGAACACTAAACAAAGGGAAACAAATTTGGTTCGGGTTTAAGCAGCCGTTAGTGGGTGAGAAGCGTTGCGTGACGACCCAAATAACGGCTGCGGAGTATACTAAGCCCAGCCCAGCCTATTCTCCCACGCAGAAGTACTTAGACTTGTCACGCGTTAGCCTGACAAGTCCAGCCGAACCTAGTTCTATTTTTGTGGTTACGACCCCGCCAAACACACTCCAGTGACTCGTCAGTTTTGTTTTTATTCATTTCCTTGAGGAAAAAGCTTAACTGTTACGGAAAAAAATTTATCCTTTGCATTCGTGATTGTGCAACATACAAACGTTACCTGATTGTCACGACCTTGTCACGAAAAGTTGATCCAAACCGAAAATTGCTCAAAGTAGTCAAACTGAATTATGAAGAAAACAAATGCTAGGTGTACGTTGGCGTGTTGCTAATTTCTTGTCAAAGTCCGTGTTGTTGGAGACAACAAATATCCCTAGTTGCGATTTAACCGCGAGTTTGCGTTTCGGAAACGAAACAACAGGAAATCTACCACGTTTATTAACAGCCGACTTGTATTTATAGAACAGTGTGAGTGTTGGTCAAAAAGTCAAGGAAATCCACAGGTACGTAAAGTGCATTCACCGTATTTCCCGTTTGGCACCAACGTCAATAATTGTTCGTATTTCAGTACCCTGTGGGTTACAGGGCACCGTTTGAACACCTAACCAGTATTCCTTCTGTCTGTTTGCGAGGCGGTTTTTCGTGTTTTCTTGTCCAATAATCCCTGCTAATTCCATCGAATCCCTTTTGCCCGGAAGAGCCAAGCCAAAAACAAGGTTAATACGACAACACGCCATCATTGTTTGCCATTGACAATCCCGCACGACGGCAAATTTAGGACTCTTGAATGAGTATTTAGTTACATTTTATCTTTAAACCGCGAGATCTATCCCCATACTAAAACCTGGCAATTATCAAATGCCAAGTAGACTGTTAAACGACTTTGTGGACTGTCAAACGTTTCGTGCCAAGAGGAAACGCTACAAAAATCACAGGCACGGTGGTCAGGAGACAGCACATGAGTAACGTCATCAAACACAAGCTACCGACGAAAGAGCCACTTGAGAATCACTGCATTGTGTTCACGTTAACTGTGCAGCTGGTGTGAACTCACCACGAGTTAAACCTTATATATTTGCTGAAATGCGGCTTCGTGTATAAAGCGAAGGATCGTTTTCGACGGGACTCCAATTAATTTCGTCGACTAATGGCTAACGGTGCGTCAAGATTGAATGTCTCGATGCTATTCTTGTGGTTTCTTCTCCTCTTTAATGGTATGTGGCATTTGTCTTGAAATTTTATGTCGTCTTCCTTGCTTGTGAAATGTCGTCAGATTTCTCTGAACGTCTGGCCCACGACGGAGTCATCTGTGTTGTAGAGATAACTCTTTCTGATGAGGGACAGCGTTGTATATAATTGAGCTCATAATTGACAATCATGTGTTTCGTTGAATTCATCACACATGGGAGAGATTGCTATCAGAAGAGCTGTTGACATTTTCTTGCAGAGCGAACTAAAATGTTTCAAATGTAACAAACTGCCAGATTAACTCTGAGGTAAAATATACATATACACCAAAAGACTTCTTTGACGAGCAAAGAGTTTTATATTAGCAGTGAAAACAATTCAACTAAAGGCCAGTTGTATAATTGATCAGATCATTTCCTATCTGAAAATGAAGGATTGAGAAAAAAGGTTACGGCGTTATGGTCCGTTATCTCGAAGAGATAAGATTGCAGCTTGAATATTTTGTTCTTTCTCAGCGCTTATTAACTTGACGGGAAAATAAATAGGCTTATCTTCTTCAAGGGGGGAAGCAGTCAGTGATCTTATTTATTATCGAGGTCTTAAAACTGAGCTCTGAACAGCTGTAGGTTGCTCGTTTTCGTGGTATCATGTAATCGTTTTATCGTTTTAATAAGGTCTAAACACCTTAGCCTGTGGTTAGAAAGAAAGATATCGAAGTTTCAAACGTTGCAAGTCGCCAGAGAAGCCGCATGCAAAAGAAAACCTTAGTTTTAAATTCGCGTTCGCCGTATTTAAAAGGGAAATGTTGACGGTCAATATTTTTCTGTTAAAACAACAACTGTCAGTTTGTTTCATTTAACACGCCTTAGCTTTATCGGTACGCTATAGAGAATTAATCCAAACACGAATAAAAAACACCTATTGCACTCTTTAAAGTGTACCATGCATTCCAAAACGAATTTAAGTGTTGTTTTCTTTTGGTTTTTTTTTTTGTTTTCTTTTTTTCCTTTCAGTATTCAGTGTAAATTCTTGTGCCCTTTTCAATCAGTGATACCGCGGCAAGGACATGACATCCCTTCATCAAACCGCCTTTGTTTGTCTGTTTATTTTCCTACTGTGTATCATAGGATAATCGTTAACCAAAATAGCGTGGAACGGAAAGGCGGCATATCTATTTCAAAGTTAATTCCGTCCAGACTAATGCGCGGTCATTTACTTAAGCGCGCGATACCCACTTACCTCGTTTTGCCTTATAGCCACACAAAAACAGCAATGGTAGCAAGCGTTTTAGAGGGGTTGAGACGCAAAAGATGACTGAGGAAAGGGATTTTCCATGTTTTACACGTGCAAAAAATGGACCGTGAAACACCGAAAATCCCGTTCCTCGGTCTTTCCTTGCTCCCCCACCCCGTAGGCCACTAGAATTTTTTTTTTCCTGTTAAGAACAAAAATCAAATGAAAACTACATAAATTGCAAAATTCTCTAATTCAATCCTTTTCTTTTGGTGAAATTCTATGCTGTTGTAAGAAGAACTGATTCTTGCGAGATCGTCACGTATCTTCTTAATTTAGTAAGTAACTTTATTTAATGAGGGTAAAAACACTTTACAGTCATTGACTGATAAACTCGTGGCCCTCCCTTAAACTATTAAAATATAAATCACAATGATTTTTAAAATATCTAACTATGAATAATAATAAGTATAAAACTGGTAAAATTGCTAACATCAATAAAATGGACTAAAATCTTGTTGGTGCATGCGATACAAAGAGTAAGAGGACACTAAGAAATTGTGAAATGTTCAATATTTGCATACCCCTTCTTTATAAGCTTCTTCTTTATAATAACATTTACGCATTGCGGACCTATTCTTTGGCGTAGATCCAGCAAAAGCAGTGAGAGCTGGGAATTGCCCAGACTTTCCGCGCCAGCAAAACTGTCCCGATTCTACTATCGACCAGTGCAAGTACGACGAAGACTGCAAGGAGAACAACCAGCAGAAATGCTGCAAGATTGGGTGCAGAAGGATTTGTTTTGATCCAAGTAATCTGGCGTTAGTCAGTGGTAAGTGCCTTATGAATTTCGCCTTTTTAAAGTGATTAATGTATCAAAAACGACAAACAGTGTGTTATCAAATTTTTTAGATCCCAAGAAGAGGAACGAAAACATGCGAACGCGCCACGGAGTATTTTTAACCAGTTTCGTGGTGTTCGAATTAAAAATAGAGTCAGTGCCTATGAAATGAAAAATAATTGCAGCTTTTTTGACAGGCTTTTTTAGAGATATTGACGTTTTTACAAGGTGTGCAACTGAAATTGTAAGATACTGAATAAACAATATCTCTGGAAATATAAAAAGCAGTGTTCTTCAAACTTGACACCAGAAATGTTCATCATAAAAGAAAATAAATAATAACCATAGTGTCGTTGTCATGGAAACTCTGTTGGCTCCAGTCTCTTTCTGTCAAAAACCAAATGTGCTCATTTTTACCCTTTAAAGTAGGACAGAGGCCCGTGTTTGTAACAGACATGGTAACCATATTGTCTTAACTCTCGCCATTAGATTTACTGGAGTAGATGGTCCTTGGTTAAGATAAAAACTGGGAATTGTTTTATTTAAGATAGGACCAGCGGCAGAATTGTTGTCAGAATTGTTTGCTGGTGCAAAGTTTGAAAAACACTGCTTCAATATTTCCAGAGATATTGTTCATTCAGTATTTTGCATTATAGTTGCACACATTGTGACGTCATCACTTTCCTAATTTGCATAATAGAAGAACGTCAATTGGCTAAAACGAAAAAAAGATATTCCAAAAAGGAAGATGTCATTATTGTTTTTTTTTTAAAGCCTGTCAAATAATTATTTTTCATTTCATAGGCACTTTAAATCTGACGGAACTTTGTTCATGTAACAGGTAATGGTATGTGCCCAGCATTACCGAGACCCGCTCCGTGCCCAAACCAGCCGAACCAGTGTATCAACAAGAAAGACTGCAGCACTGGACAAGAATGTTGCTCTGACGGCTGCAGAATGATCTGTGTTCAACCTTTACTTGCTCCGCTCAAAACTCTTCCAACAACGAAAGCGGTCAACACAATTGGTGAGTTTAGTTGTAGCGCCCATAAAGTAAAGAAGCTACCATCGTGATAGAGATAAACAGAGACGATTTACCACCATCTCCCCCCACTCCTCCCCCGAATCAATGATGACTTCACCCTCAAACCTTAACACGCTATTTTGGGGTGGCTCCAATCTTTCTAAGTTGGCCAATATTTTATGGCACTAATGGTGCATTTTAAAAGTCTTAGTTTTAGTATTCAAAATGTATAGGTCTGAATCGTCACCACTGTAAACAATCTTTGCTTGGTCATAATTTCGAGTACTTTTGTACATTGTAGTTTCCTTCCATTTGAAACGTATTTTACACGTCGAAGAAAGTGATTCGAGGCGTAGGGGCGTATTCTTTTCAAAGATACTAAATCACCAAAAAGGTAGTTTAGAAACAAACAACTGAGTAGCTATTGCTGGAGAAAACTGAGATAAAGAATTCGACAAGGAAATTTCAGGGTTTGGCATCCGTCAACTGAGGGGCTTAGCCTTTAGCTCTAGACTAAGTTTCTATGACAATGCGGAGTGAAACTTAGCCCAGTTGCAGGTGTCGGCCTTTTAGTGCGCGTCAGGCTTCTAACCTATTGGTTTTTTTTTTCAGTTAAAAGAATTAACATAACGTAACTGAAACACAATCGACCCTATGCTTACTTTCTATTTCACCAAAAACTCTGAGAAAGTCACCAAAACATTTTGATACCTTTCGGCGTCCCATTCCCACTGGAAATTGCCGAAATTCAAGCCAGCAAGTTTTGGTGCAATAGAAAGGGAACTATACTTATGAGTTTGCGATGGAACTCCTTTCGAGAAGACGACTCCTTAATTGATTTGCCGACTCCTTAATTGATTTGACGGAATTGATTTCATAACCGAGTTACAAGAAAAGAAGTTTTCCCGAACCTTTCAAACTAAGAACGGTATAACATGCAGAAGTAGTATCACGCTCTTCCTTACTATCCTCATCTAAGCTTTTTATGCCGACAGAAGGGAGAACTTGCAATACTACTGTGGACTTAGCCTTCATCATAGATTCGTCCGGAAGCATCTCCAGAAGAAACTACGGAAAGATCAAAGACTTTGTGAAGTACCTCGCTAGGAGCTTTGGGATTTCGCCGACAGGGAGCAGGGCTGCTGTCGTGCTCTACAGCAACTCCGCTTCAGTCAAAGCTCATTTTGGCAAGTATACTACCATAGAGGAGTTTAATGACATGGTGGAACGTCTACCACACGAAGGAGGTTTCACGTACATCGATAAAGCTCTTGAACTGGCAGCGTCGCAGCTTTTTCCACGCGCTCGAAAAGATGTACCAAGAATTGCAATGTTACTGACAGATGGTGAGCAGACGGATCCTAATGGTACCGTCAACCTCAGGGTAGCCTCGGCGCCACTGAGGCGACAGAGAGTGCGATTGATAGCGTTTGGTGTAGGGAAGAGGATCAATGTGCGAGAATTGAGGCTGGCCGTGGAGCGAGACGAAGATGTAGTTAGGGTCATGAAGTTTGACGATCTGAAAGACAAAGTCAGGAGTTACACAAAAAGTCTTTGTGAAGCTGCTGGTAAGGGAACTTAAACAAAAATGCTTGTAAAAAATATTTCTAATTTGAATAATCTTTGAGAAAGCAGACAGTCCTCGTGAATTTGTTCTCATTCCCCATTAGAGGGACTTGCGCCTAGGATTCAATTAAAAACCCCACAGGCTGGTAACATCGTTTACAAAGCATCTCCATAGTTTTAGGGACGGGACAATAAGATGTAACAATATATATGTGTTATTTACCGGGAGGGAGGTCAGTATGGAAATAAACTGTGCCCGAGATTTTGAATACGGCCCGAGGCCGAAGGCCGAAGGTCGTACTCAAGACCAATGACACAGTTTTTTTCCCATGCTGAGCGACCTAGCCTGTTTTTGGATGTTCTTTTTAAAAAAGAGATTATAGGCGTCATTTGGTTCACTGTGTCCGCTCATCCGAATCAATTTTTTTGACCCGATGGCGATATTTTGTGCACAAAAATGCAATTCTCTACTTATCAGATATATGGGTTATTGACCAAGCGTGAGGTCAAGATGGCTGGATATTGGCCAAGTTCTTTTTTTGCGTGTTTATGGACCGAGACGAAGTGCTTAGAATGTTCTGTTATATTTTGAATGACATTAGTTTGAACGTTTTAATGCATTTTGATCTACGAGTCTTGAAACTTGGGTAGTTTACAGGACGCTTGTTATCTAACCACAAGGTCTCAAGTGTAGTTGGTGCAAGCACCACCTTCCTTGCTCAAGTGTTGCCTCTCTTTAACTTTTGCCCTACGTTGTTAAAGTTAATAAGGGGAATTTAGCTTTACTTTCTTTATTTTCGTCAACTTTCTGCCTTTTTACGTGCCCATTGCGACAGGTTATCTCTTTTTCAGTTATTCTAATCATTTTTTTTATTTGCTTTCTTCTTGTATTAAAGAGACGGAACCAATTCATCCTGATGCTGATATTGTTTTCTTGGTCGATACTTCGGTGGGTGTCTCGAGTGAGCAGTTTGACTTGCAGAAACAGTTCTTACGAAGGATGACACGTTACTTCCTTATCTCGCCACTCGGACCACGAGCGGCGTTCGCTACTTACGGTAGCTCGGCATACACCGTCATTGGTTTCTCCGGCTATAGCAGCGACGCCGACTTCAGCCTTAAGATCAACAGCGCTCGATTTCTCGGTGGAACGCGAAGAATTGACAAAGCGCTGGATCATGCCGCTAAGATGTTCCGGGATACCGGACGAGTCGGGTTAAGAATTGTCATTTTGTTGACCGCAGGAAATTACTTCACGGGTCCTGGTGCGAGTAGTGTGTCATCCGCAATGATGCCATTGCGCAATCTCGATGCTCATTTGTACGTGATTGGAATTGGCTCTCAGTTTTCTCCCCTGATGTTCAAGCAAATGGTCCGTGAACCCAAAGACATTTTCCAGTTACCATCCTTTAACGAACTGAGAAACTGGCAGTCTTTGATTGCGAGACAATTGAGATCAACTTCAAATGCTTGTAAGTATAGCTTTTCACTTTCAAATATAGATGAAATGACGTTTTTGGTAGGGTGATCCTATAGACATTATTCGTAAAAATTTTCTTAAATTCTTTCGGGGGCATTTAAATTAGCCTCATTAACCTCGTTTGAAAGGTTAGTGAGAGAGGTTAGTGGTAGAGAAAGATATCAGAGATTATAAACTCGAAAACGGTGTTAATAAGGCTAATTTTAATACTTACAAAATAATTTATAATTGGCAGCTTTTTTTGGAAAGGGTCTATATCCTGCAATGTTAGAAGTTCTTCCTCATTAGAGTCTCTTTTGTTCTTTTCACCAACAGTCAAGTATGAACCAGCCTATTTTCATTCAGACGTGATATTTCTTATGGACTCTTCAAGCTACGTGGGAGCAAACAACTACATACTGGAAAAGAATTTCGTCAAGCTGATGGCTCGCCTCCTAAACCTCGCCAACAATAGAAGCCGTGTAGCTCTTTACACCTTCAGCGACCGCCCTCAGCTTGAAATTACGTTTGATGGATACGAAGATCGTGCGGCATTCGAGTCTGCTGTAAATAATGCGCCTCATCTTCAAGGTTCCCGCCGCATCGACAGAGCGTTTGAATCTGCCGCCCAACTCTTGAGGACAAAATCGAGGGATTCCGTTCCCAAGTATGTCGTTCTATTGACGTCTGGCATGCAAACTCGCACTGCCGACACCCGCACTTTGGAAGCGAGCTCCCAACAAGTGCGATTTTACGGTGGTAGAGTATTTGTTGTAGCCATTCTCACTGGTGGATATTCAATTCGAGACTTCTATCCAGCTGTTCAAAGACCCAATGATGCTTTTCCCATTACATCCTTTGTTGATCTTCTTCCGCGCGCTCCGGCCTTCGCTTCTCGGATGATGGGATCGTGGCGTAAGTAGATTTAGTTGTCAGTCGTAAATTACCACTCCAATCCCAGGAAATTTTCTTCCCATCTAAATTTCAGGATTTTATAAGATGCGGATAGTTTGCGACATCTCAGTTGGCAAATTTGAAGAATTGTTTTAAACGTTTTCTCAGATAGCAATTCTCGCATATTCGCAATAAGTCATGATTAGTTTCTAGTAATCAAGGGATGTGTAGTAAATTATCTAGATTTTAAATATCAACGTCAAAACCTTTTTTGAACTGTTCCGTTTTGTTTTTAGCTAGATTGTTTGTTTATAATTTCTCTTGTTGGTCTGTGAAAACAAGAAGCTCATTTTGAAATGGACATTTTGATTTACAGTCAAAATTAATTCCACGCATTGTCTTCATCGCATGCTTAATCCGTAAGGGATACCTAATTAAGCAGTCCTAATTTCTCTTGAGTTTTTATTATTTCTGGTAATCTGCCAATAAGCTGTTATTCTCTGTTGGATTATTTTTTGGTCTCTTTTTAATTTCTTGTTAAATTTCTCTCTTCTTATTCTTCAGGTGCTCCAAACGTTCCCAGCTTCGCTGCCGACATTGCTTTTATTTTGGACTCCTCTTCAATCGTAACTCCTTTCCAATACTCTCGAGCAAAGCGCTTTGTTCGAATCCTCTCAGAGTACCTGAATGTTTCACCCGGCAAGTCACGTGGCTCCTTTGTCACCTACGGAGAATCTCCTGTAGTGGTCTTCAACTTTGACGGATACAATTCACATTCAGAATTCAGAAACAAAGTGACCAATGCTCCGTATTTGGGCGGTGAACCTTCTATCAGCAGCGCCTTAAGAGCAGCAGGAACTCTGCTTTCTGACGCACGGGGTTTGCATCCTTGGGTGACTATTCTTGTGACTCCGTGGAGGCCGAAGGACATACGGGACACTAGAAGTTTAGAAGCTGCCGCCCGTCCTTTGTTAAATCGTGGGATATGGTTGTATGTCTTATCCATCGGAGAGAACCCCTATGTTGGCTGGCTGCGTCCCATGATTGTGGAACCAAGAGACGCCTTCTCGGTGGTTTCATATCGTGATTTGCCCGCGAGTATTGGACCCGTGGCTAGATATATAACGAATGATAATTGTAAGTACATTTGTTACAATGCACTGGAAAGACGCAGTTCTGAATCGGGTCGTATCAACGTCAAAATAGAACACTTTCCTAGCATCCAGACTGAACCAGTATAAGTCCAAAACCCTAACAATTAGATCATTGCTATTCTTGAAGTTAGTTTGTTTTTTTTATAAATTTCTATGGTATCTGAGTCGTTTCATATAATTTACCCTATCGGAGAAATGGCTCTACAAATGGATCGTGGGAAGATAAATGTAAAAAGTGTGTCCTTGTCTTATAAACCCCTGAAAACCTCCTATTATATGAATTTATAATGAATCATCGCAGTTATACACACAACTTAAGCAGTTGTGAAATTAAAGCCTGAAAAGAATTCAGACCTGAACGGGATTCGAACCCATGACCTTTGCACCGGCAGAACTGTGATAATAAATCATAAATTCATATCTTTTTCCGCAGTTCAAATATATGATCTTTCATGTATTCATTTCCAGCCTCCTCTTATGTTATACAAACGTGTTTTCGATTTTTTTTTAAGTTTTCTTTCTCTTTCCTAAAGATCTCTTTGGACACTCCGGATTCCAGTTGGACATCTTGTTCCTGATGGACACTTCATCGGGCGTCGATTTAAACGACTACAAAATACAGAAGGGTTTTGTCCAAAGAATCGCACTGCACCTTGGTGTGTTCAACGGAAAATCACGTGCGGCCCTCGTGGCTTATGGTGTCAATGCCTCAGTTGTGTTTAGCTTTGGTGGCTACAGTTCTAACTCCGAGTTTCTTACTCGAGTAAACGACGCTCCGATCATTGGAGGCGAGCGTAGAGTAGACAGTGCTCTCGATACTTCAGCCGCATTGCTATTAGAGGCACGATCAGTCATGCCAAAGGCAATCTTCCTTTTGATAGCAGGGAGACAGAGTAGTGATGTAGATTCCATACCGATTAAAGATGCAGCTCGACCACTTCATCAGTTAGGAGCCTGGGTCTATGTCATGGCTATTGGGCAGACTGACGTCAGCGAATTACAAAAAGCTACAATAAGACCGACTGACCTTTTCTTTGCGAGGTCGTTTTCGGGTCTTTATGGATTCATAGCACCTGTGGCTGGATACGTGGCGAACACTTCGGGTAAGGAAAAAAGTGAAAATTAAAAAAAAAGTTTATCAAACTTAAGAGTACCACAAAGGTCGATCTTAGTTCAATTTTCTTTCCTAATTTATATAAATCATTTTTAAAAAGTTCGAATTCTCATCCTGTCTCTACTATCTGAGCAACATACTTACGCTATTCATATCGCAAAGTGGAAAAATCAAAAAGGAAATAAGCGAATATGCAAACAAATAAACATGTTAAGAACAACAATGGAACGGGAAACACAAACAAACAAATTGATGAACAAGGAAACACAGTTATTTTTAAACAAAATCAGGCCATTATTTTTAGATGTCATTTGGGTTTTAGCTTTTGAAGTTATACTATACAACCGTGCCCGTTTAAGGATTACTCTACTAGTTTCTACTGTTTTCGAAGGGTACTAAATGATCAACCGCCTGTGGTGTAAAACCGGTTGCAGCTAGGAAAAACAACAAAGTCGTTGATTTCAAATTCAGTTATTGTTATTCATAATGCTTTGATTTTTGTACCAGTCATTACAGGTATATCAACTCTGAACGCCGACATCGTGTTCGTTATCGACTGTTCTTCAGATGTACCTTACCGTGAATACGGAACCGAGAAAGCCTTCGTCAGATCATTGACAAAGTACTTGAACGTTCAACCTGGCCAGTCTCGCGTCGCCCTCGTTACATACGGCAGTCGAGCAATGCCCGTCGTTCGGTTCGAGAGTTCACGGACTATCGTCCGATTCTTTTCCGACCTGACAAGGGCGCCATACCTTGGAGGAGGACGAAGGGTCGACATAGCGCTGGGTATAGCCATGCGTATCTTTGGAAACGCGCGGGAAAATGTACCCAAGGTCGTGCTTCTGTTTATGGCGGGAAAACAATCGCGAGTTACAGGAGCCATCTCGCTGCGAGATTCAGTTAGGCAGGTTCACCAACAAGGAGTTTTATCTTTCATTTTCCGCATTGGATCACAGCCAGAAATAACGGAGCTATACTCAGCGGTCGACCGACCCGAGAATGTCATTTCTTTTTCAAATTTTGCTGCAATGGACGCGAGGGTACCGTACGTGGCAAGGCACATACCGTTTTACTCTGGTGAGTCAACATTTTCTTTTTGTTCTTTGAAACACATCCAAAACAATTCACGCAAGTAGTTATATGTAGCCTTAAGAATCTCCGTACATTATTTTTCTTTTAAGGAAACTGCTTTTTCGGCCCAGGCTGAACATTATTAGTTCTGCCGATTTCAGGATGGAAATATTCCTATACTCTATTCTCATATTCTTGCAGAAAAGCTTTTAGCATCGAACACACTGATAGTGCTGTTACGTTTTTGTTTTTTTTAGCTACTTTTGTCGTTTTGAGAAAGGAAACATGTATTGCTTATTTTAGAAATTTCCGACACAGAAAATTATCTATTTCTGAAATTCTTGTTAATTTCTTACAGAAACGCTAGAAAGACGAGTCGAACTTTCGCATTTAAGATCTACACCACCTCAATGTTGAATAGTGAGTTTTTGAAATAAATGTTTAGACCCCACACTTCGTTATCCTTTGGACAGCGCTTACCTATCCACCCTTTGAAAAACAGAGACCAGGACACCGATTAGACATTCTTTTAAATAATACTTTTCGTTGAAGGAAGTTGCGTGTCTTTTTGACGGTTCTGTGAGAGCAATAGACGATGATATGACGAAGATCTAAAGATCATCGTGTCTTGGCGATAGGCATTCGAAACAGAGCTTTGGGTGTCTTTCCTGGATATCTCCGCTCAACGAGATGTGACACCGAACTAGATAGATGCCACGAGAGGCACCTCGAGATTGACATACTAAAATTTTTAAGCCTTTCGCCCTAGGTCCTACCTAAAGAGCGCTCCTAAAAGGTATGATGGTTTAATATCCCCCGTCAACTACTGTATAGGGACTCCCAGGGTCCGTACGGATCTTGTACGGACCGTAGACAGTGCGGGTGTATTGGACATGTGTGGGGTGAGGGCGATCTCGGCAACATTTTTAGTTTAGGTTGAAGGACTAAACCTATAAATACATTCTTTTTATGTAACAGTATTTGTTTTAAAGATATCGAGGTTGATAGAAGTGAAACTTTTGGAATACGTCCAAATCGGAGATTTTGTTAGAAACATATTTTGCGTATTGATAGAAAATGAAATGCAATCAAATCAAATAATGTTTAATTCGACTTTATCTTACCATTGAAACGTATGGAGAATTCGCCAAAAAGTGGTTCACCAAAACTAGTCAACGAAACAGGATTAAAACTAACTATAAAATGAAACAATTAAGCATGCGCGCAATGTACTACTGTGATAGTTTATTTCTGGTCACATCATGTCCCGGCATGGTCAATCGAACTTAATCGAACCAAGTTGGACTCCCACAAAAATAATTGGACAACTCAATCGAACGTTAGTTTCCGAACTCTGGATCGGATTTTTGTAAAACTTGTTGAAAATCTATAACAAGGTTTTCGGGACTCAATTTGTTTCGGTACAACAAAAGTTCCGTGTTTTTGAAACCAAGTAACACGATCTTTGTTCAAACAAACGTATTAATTCACCGAACACAATCGGCAACGAACACAATTTAATGGAATTAGTTTGATTGGGTTCAGTTTGTTCCAATGAGTTAAATAGGTTCGGATATCGAACTCAATCAATGTTTGAGTTCGATTGTCGATGCCGGAACATTTACACGATAATATTCTAATATAGACTGTCTGGAGTTAGCCTGCAGTGCAGGCGTTATTTCAGTGCGGGACGCTATAGCTACTAGACAAATCGGTTCGATACCGCCATCTTGGATTGTAACTGTTGCTTGACCGGTAGAGGATTGGGGCAGAGGCGGGGTGGGGCTAGGGATGTGAAAAAATAACGCGTATTTTTCTTCCCTTACCCCTTCCCTTTTGCCCATTTTTTCCACTTAAGGTGGCTCTATATAGTATTTCGCAAAGCTTTGGATATTACATGTGCATAAATAATTTCTCCCTTGACAAATGTTTACAACATAACACTAGGTAGAAGGTCTAATAATAAAAACCTACAGCCTTAGACTACGTATGGAAGACAC
>OMLO01003108.1_pt1 | contig 13676 bp, 16 predicted proteins | sample 1674811 | NCBI WGS metagenome assembly OMLO01 (sample SAMN06265003, study PRJEB25207) | coral metagenome | isolation source: Coral host | place: Mexico:La Bocana,Puerto Morelos, Mexico | collected 2008-11-13
AGTGAAAACAATTGCGAATAATTAGAGTGATTTAAGAAGTTGTGAACACACACACGCAAATCGTTTGAAAACACGAAAATCCTCCTTGGCGCGTTTGCAGTTTTGTTGGTTTTGCCTCAGCCAGGCAGCCAAATAAGACTGGCACAGTCTAGCTATTTCGCAGGCTATGGCACCATGGCACAGGCTGCATCATGCTGCAGTGTAGGAAGGGCGCAAGGTGGTGCGTATCTAAAATCCCTTCATAACACGATTATTCGTCCGCGGAGAAGCTACCACTAGGTTCCTAAGTACATCCTATTATTTGTCTTGAATTTCCTGGTCGACACGTATAGGCTCGCGAGGCGGGATGTCTGAGAGCCTGAGGACAAAGTGCCAGGCCTGCCCTGTGTTGATCGTTTCCCGTCACAGGACCTTGCAGCCTCATTTGATTTAGTCAACAGTTCATCAATCTTAGAAATTAACGCTTCAGCCAAGCCATGCCAAGACTTTCTTTTTGTTCCGAAAGATGAGAATACAAAGGATCTGTGGCGCATTCTTATTAAAATGGCATCCAGCCGTTTCACGTGCAATTTTCACCATCAATTTTCAGGGACTGTGTTAGTCTTAGGGAGGGTAAGCGGTTCCAACACCCACCCTGGTCTATAAATGTGTGATAACAACTGGTGCACAGCAGCCCCTGCTTTTTTGAGGCAAGGGGTAGAATTTCAGCAAACAGCAAACATGTGTATATAGTCAATATAGAAAAAAACAAACAAATACTCTAAATATATGTATAAACATACATATTTATCTATATAATTATATACGTATGTACATCCTGCAGATGCAGAATGAAGTTTTTAGTACCAATGAAGCAAAAATCACCATTATGTTGCCAAGTACAATTAATTACATCAAGAATGAGTTTGTATCTCTGAAATTTCAACAGTTGTCTCCTCACTTTGGGTTTTCTCGTCTTCAACGGGCCTAGGTCTGGCATTGGACATGGCAAAGAACTATGATTTTGCAGGTTCCCATCAGAGAATTGCAGAGCCTCGGCAGCTGCTGGAGAAGTTGATTTTGGTTCCTTTGAGGATCATGCCGCAACAAGAACAGATCAAATGGATCATGAACAAAACATAGTTCTTGTGGCACACATATGATAATATTGTATCTACATTGTTGATCATTGTTGTTGCTTGATTCTTATGATGATGATTTGGTCTGACCCATCCATGTCCACGACACTGTGAGCCCCTGATCACTCCACATCTATCATCATGAGGCAATGCAAGGACAAGGGCCACATTTCCCACCCACAAGAAAAGCCACAGTCCACATCCACAGGGGGGGGTAGGGGGGTCAAGACAAGTTTCTTCATGTCGCACGTAAAATAACAAGTCTCGTTCATTCCCACCCGCCCTCCCACTACATATGTAAACACGTGTTTTTGCCCACAACATGAATACTGATGATGTTTGTTCACTACCCGCCGTTTCCACATATCTTCTCTTGGAAGTTGATTTTTTTTCGGTGCTTGGGGATCCTTTGCTCAAGTGCTTGCCGCAGCGTCACTTTTTTTCCTTTCGACACACACATGAGAAAACCCCTTGGTCAACATGTGTCTTTCTTCCAGCTTTGAAACTTCCTGGTGATTCCTCCGAGGCGCGTTTTCCCTTGGGAAAAGAAACGAGATCCGGCAGGGGCTGGCAGCATCACATGTGAATTCACACTGACTTGTGAACCCAAGACACATTGTACCTGAGAAAACACAATGAAAGTGAACCTGAGGAATGTGGCAGGATTCCTGCGGCGCGCGTTTTCTTCGAAAAAACAAACGGAATGTGGGAGCGGTCGGCTGCGAGTCAAATAAATTTATAGTCACATTGAACGCAAGACGTGCGTTACTTGAGAAAACACATTGAATCTGGAAGGGTTTCCGCGACGCACGTTTTAGTTGAAAAAAGATACGGATCTGGGAGCGGTTGGTCGCGTGTCATTTGAATTTACAGTCACAGTGAACGCAAGACGGATTTTGCGTGAGAAAACATAATGAATCTGGGGGGGCCGGTACAGCGCGCATTTTACATGACATAGCGAGAGGCGCGAGAGGGTCCTGTAAATTTACAGTCAAGATGGAGGCCAGGCGCGTTTTACATGATCAAACACAGCGAGAGGCGCGAGTGGGTCATCCGTGGCATTTAAATTGACAGTCAAGATGAAGGCCAGGCGCATTTTACATGAGAAAACAAAACGATTTCTCCGGGGTCGGCGCGAGAAGGCGGAGGGAATCTATATTAATAAGGAACAGAGATAGGAAGAGTTGGAGTAGTAGTAGTAGTAGTAAGAGTAGTAGTAGTAGTAGTAGTAGTAGTAGTAGTGGTGGTAGTAGTAGTAGTAGAAGTAGTAGTAGTAGTCGTAGTACTAGTAGTAGTAGTAGTAGTAGTAGTCGTAGTACTAGTAGTAGTAGTAGTAGTAGTAGTAGTATTAGTAGTAGTAGTAGTAGTAGTAGTAGTCGTAGTACTAGTAGTAGTAGTAGAAGTAGTAGTAGTAGTAGTAGTAGAAGTAGTAGTAGTAGTAGTAAGAGTATTAAAGTAGTTGGAGTAGTAAGAGTAGTAAGAGTAGTAAGAGTAGTAAGAGTAGTAGTAGTAGTAGAAGAAGGAGTAGGAGTGGGAGTGGGAGTGGGAGTAGGAGTAGGAGTAGGAGTAGGAGTAGGAGTAGGAGGAGTAGGAGTAGGAGGAGTAGGAGGAGTAGTAGTAGTAGTAGTAGTACTAGTAGTACTAGTAGTACTAGTAGTACTAGTAGTACTAGTAGTACTAGTAGTAGTAGTAGTAGTAGTAGTAAGAGTAGTAGTAAGAGTAGTCGTAGTCGTAGTAGAAGTAGTACTAGTAGTAGTAGTAGTAGTAGTCGTCGTAGTCGTAGTCGTAGTAGTCGTCGTCGTGGCAGTAGTAAAGTAGTAGTAGTAGTAGTGGTAGTAGTCGTCGTCGTGGCAGTAGTAAAGTAGTAGTAGTAGTAGTGGTAGTAGTAGTAGTAGTAGTAGTAGGAGTAGTAGCAGTAGCAGTAGTACTGCTACTACTACTACTGCTACTGCTACTACTTCTCCTACTACTACTATTTCTTCTACTACTACTTTCACTAGTTTTACTACCACCAGTCTAGAAAGAAGTGTGCGAGGGGTCTTTGGGGAACAAGAAACATAGAACATCAGGTACACATCCCAGCCACTTCTTCCGCGCAGCAACAAAGATGTTTGTTTAGGGTGATTTCTGCAATTCCTACCTTTCAGGTTCCATGTTCAAAGGCTTTCTGGTTAGCGCATATACTTGTTTGTGCGCTGCAACAATCACAAAAATGTGTTTGCCACCTTCGCGAAGAGGGATCAACCTTGTTTGCCACTTGACTTGTGAAGGTTGATGATTTGAACTTGTTTGCTCGTGGCTCATTTTTGGGTACAAGTGCCCTTGTCCCAGATTGAAGAGAATACCTTTTTCAATTTCCTTGATGGCTGCGACCAGCTCCAACAAGATGCAGATCCTTCCTCCTGATTGGAGTCTTCTCCAGACCAATTTACCTTTGGACCAAGTTGACTGGGAACAAGTCAAATACTACATCTTTGAGCGGTTCACTACTCCTCCTGCTTCCTTTGTCAACTTCCAGGGCCGAACACTCATTGCCCTTGTACACCAAGCCGAGACCTGCGAGCATATTCTCCATGCACCTGGCGATTCCATGCATACCAACGCCGCTTGGACATGTCATCAGCCCTTGCATAACAAAGCCTGAGAAGGCAAGGTCAGAATTGACAAAGCCTGAAAAGGCAAGGTCAGAAATGACCAGGTCAGAAATGACAAGGGAAGATCATAAATGATATTGTTGATAAGTTTTGAAAAAAGGTAATAAAAATACGTGGATTAACTGCAGTTTTTGAAAACAAAATAGTGAAGGTTTTGGAAAAGCAAAAAAAGGTGAAAACTTTGAGGAAAAGCATTACAAAAGATCGGGGAAACTACTTTGAAAGGCAAAAGTTCAGAAAGTCTAGAAAACAAAAAAGTTCAGAATTTCCAGAAAAGAAAGTTCAGACAAAATGTTTTTTGAAAGGCAAAAAAGTTCAGAAAGTTCAGAAAAAAACGCAAAAAGTTCAGAAAAATCAGACAATATGTGTTTGAGAGGAAAACAAGTTCAGAAAGTTCAGACAAAAAGTTCAGAAAGTTCGGGGAAAAAGTTCAGACAAAATGTTTTTGAAAAGCCAAAAAGTTCAGAGAGTTCAGAAAAAAAAGTTCAGAAAGTTCAGAGAAAAAAAAGGTTCAGAAAGTTTTAGAAAAAAGTTCGTTTTTCTTGTCCAAAAAGTTTTCAGACAGCATAGTTCAAATAAACTTCAGAAAAACAAAAAAAAAGCAAACTTGATTCAAAAAAATATCTGCAGGCGTTTGAAAAGCAAAATAAAATGGTACTGTGAAGACGGGTTTCTTATACTTAGATATACTTTCACTTACAACCTGCTTATAACCTGCTTACAACCTCTGCTACTGGAGATTAAACTTTGTAACTTTTTGGCGAAAGTCAGGTGGAATATTTATTTTCCAACTTTTGTAACTTTTTGTTATGTTTGTAACTTCTTTTTAACTTTTGTAACTTTTTGGTAACTTTTTGGTAACTATTTTCACTATTTCCATTTCACAGCGGAAAACATTGTCGTTGGTCAGAAACTGTCGACTTTTAGCTGGGGAAGTGTCTACCAAGCACTGCGCTGGTTATAAGTAGGTTATAACTAGAGGTTCTAGTTATAACCTAGTTAGCCTAGTTAGTTTCTAGTTAGCATGTCATGTTTATCTTTGCAAGTTCGTAGTTTAAAAAAAAACAGACTGAAAAAAAACAGACAGGTGAGCGCAGAAGGCACCAGAAATGCAAAGCAACATTTTTATAACTAGAAACTAACTAGAAACTAACTAGAAACGAACTAGAAACTAACTGGAAAGAAACAAGGATCCAATTTTGGTTTGTGAAAGAAAAACATGGAACACAAATCAACATGCAAGCCAAAAACAATGGCAAAAAAACAAGATGCGATGCAATGAAGACATGCAAGGCAAGAAACAAAGAAAATTCACAAACATGCAAGTTGATCGGCTTCCAGCTGCATTTTTTCAATGAAGGGTTGTGATATCAAGATTTGTGTGAAACCGCCAATTCGGGATCATCAAGTTCACATTGGAACTGAGTTCAAATCCGATCAACATCTTTGTATTTTCAAAGACGCTAGTAAAATGGTTTGTGAATTTCAAACGCAACACTGCAGCCTGACAAACCACTTTGCCAACATCTTGAAACAATGATGTAACCAAGCACCATTGCTTGGCATGAATCACATAGCAAACAGTGCCGACAAAAATTGTATGCTTGGAACATCGAATCCTTTTGGGACGTTCGAAGAGTTTGCAAGGCACCAAGTCATGGGAACGCAAAGATTCACATTGTGCTTCCCACATTCAGACCAATAGCGAAGCATGCCACACGTGGTCATCACGGACTTGGCCAAGCAAACGTGTGCCGAGGAAGCTTTTGAAGCATTTGTGCTTGCTTTCCTGAAATGATTGGTGGAGCAAAGAGGGGAAACAAAAACAAAAACATGCAAGGAATCAATCCCAGAAACAAAAAAAAAGGAAAAATGTTTGCCCTCCCTGCATAAAAAAGTGTCGTGTGCTTCACAATGCATGTACTTTTTGATGGCCAACATCGATTCAACCAAGTGATGGCGTTGATGGTTCTTTGGCCTTGTTTCATCAGGATATGCCACATTAAACGCACGTTGATGACGATCGACTTGAGAAGAAAACAAAAGTGCATCGTTCTCAGTAACTGTAGTAGAGTACACCAAGGGGCGGATCGTGCGGCACAGTTCGATGCACGCTGAAAAGCTGGCAATTTCGTCTTGTAATACATTTTTTCCAACCAGCAAAGTTTGGATGGCAAACCAAATCAGCCAAATCACAGATGCACACTCCCGTGCAGAACCTTTGTACACTGGACCTTGAAAAAGCTTGTGGTTCAACAATTTCTTGACATGTGCGGTTCTAGCAGATGTGCCAGCAGATTCAAAGCCAATGCCAAGCAAGGCATCTGTCAAGATAGCAACATTATCAAATCGATTTTGAAAAGCCATCATGAAAAGATTAATTTCTGAACTCATTGTTCCATTGGCCCAAAATATATGCATAGGATCTCCCAACACATGGCTTGGAGGCAACCGATCTCGTACAGCAGGATCATTCCAAAATCCATGAGGTCTGAAATTGATACCAGATGATTTCTCCAATTGTTCCAATCTTTTTTGGATGTGATGGTTGCCAACTGATCTATTGCGCTAAATATTTCAGTGTCCGATGCAATGATTAATTGAGAGAATTGTGCGCAATTAATTTCGTGAAAGAAGCCAGTCTGATCCACAGAAGCATAACCTTTGGCAACAATGTTTTTACACCGAACACAGGGCTTGATGCCAGCTGCACCTCGAAGATTGAAGGTAGCCCTTTAAATTTGAGCTTCAGCGTCACTAATAAAATATCCTGTGTGTTGCAATTGCAATCTGACCATCTTTCCACCAAAGAGGCGTAGATCCATTCCACTTTCTGTTTCTGCATTCAACCGCAAATTGAGTATCGCAGATGTAGCTTGAGCGTGACCAGACTTGACTTTGTCAATCAATCCCTTTCGTAAAGCTCCCAAACAAATCCAAGCATTTTCGCGATCAAGACAATCCCATTCCTGGCATCAAGGAACATTGAATCAATGCAGTTTCAAATTAGTAAAAGAACAAATGCAAAAGAAATAAAGAAATGTATAAAAGCCAAGATTCGATGAATGATCCGTAATACAGTGTGCATTTGGATTGTTTCAACGGTCCCAACACATTTCCAGCAATGCAATCATCGTGGTACAAACAAAATGTGAGTTTACCACCATACCTTTGCAATGAGTCATCAATCAGCTTCGAATACTCCTGTTGTTTGCAGAATTGTTGTAGAAGCTTTTGTGGTTTGCCCACCAGAAACGGTACATGTTCACCTTCATCAAGTGCTTGTGGAGTAACTTCTTGAAGGCAATTCCGGAAAGATTGCAAAAATGCAGTCTTGAACTTGTAGAATTTGTTGACTTGCTTCTCACCAGACATTATTTCACAAATTTTTGCACATGCACTTTCAGATGCGCCTGGCACCAACATGGCCTGACGCACCCGTTCATTGAATTCTTCGTTTTTTTCTTTTGGGCATGATGAGTGTAGAATCTTGAGATTGGGCCAAAAGGAACCAAGTGTTTGAATAATTTGGAATATCATTTTAGATACATCAAAAATCATGCAAATCTTGAAAGTCAAAATTATGCAATCCAAAAACGTCAAACATGCAATCCAATATCATGTCAATTCACTGAAATCCAAAAACATGTCCATCATGCTGTGAAATTGTACAGCACGTTAATCAAAATCATGCAAGAGTACATGTAGCAAGTCTCCAATAGTTGACATGAACAAGCATGCAAGTCCCAAAGCATGCACAAGACAAATCATGGCCAGAAGGTCAGCAATATTTCGAGTCCAATGACATAGTTCCATGTGATATTTTTATGTTGACCAGTTTCACATCATCAAGCTCAAGCATCAACACCAAAAGCATGTAAGCATGCACATCAAAGCAAAACATGTTTCATGCAATCGTGAAGCAAAAATCATGCAATCATCAAATATTGAAATCATGCAAACAAAATCTCATCAAAGAACATGAACCCAAGGACGTGAGCATTAGTCTATGTGCATTGTTGTTTTTACGAAAACTTTGTTCCTGCTTGGAATGAATAAATAAATCAGCAAATAATACATGGCATCGTATGAATTGTTTTGATTTGTGTGCATTATTTTTTTTGATTTTAAAAGCAAATCAATGAAAGTGGTTGCATGGTTTTTGTGATTTTGATTGCATGCTTTTGTTTGACTGAAGATCACCAGGATTTCATGGACTTGCATGTTGTTTTTTGAATTATTTTGCATGTTTACCTCATATCATTGGTTTGCATGATTGCTTTGCATGATTTTCTTGTATAGCATTAGTGTTCTTAAATGATGATTCAAACCTTATTGGAAGATCCCTGACTTTGAATGTGTATGCATGTTTTTTGTTAATAACTTACAAAATTATTTTTTTATGTTTATTGATGTTGATATATTATATTTTACTTAATAAATATATTCTTTTCCCAACCCATCTTTTGTCCACTATGCTGGCGAGGTGTCCTCAGAGCTTTCAAGACGCGCTAGGTCTTTGATTCGCTGCAACTTCCTTCGAAAGCGCCGCTCCGTCAATAGCTTCTGATCTTCCTACTCCTAAGTTAACAATCAAAACAAAAACATGCAATGATCATTGGAAAATGTGCTAAATTTTTTAAAAACATGCGAACATGCAATTCCAAATCCATGGCATGCGACGCAAGTTTTTTTATTTGAACCAAGCTGCACTTGCATGGTGACGCTTCAGAGATGCAACCTGAGTTGGGAAGCACAGTGAATCTGTCTGAGCAAGACAATATTTTTTTATGATGGAACCAAGTAACCCGTCGATGCACAGCTTGATTGTGATCCTGAAGCGTTTGGATGTTGGCATCCTTGTCCAACAACCAATCCTGCTGAGCTTGCGCCTCCAGATCAGGATGAATTGCAAACAAAATGCAACTATTGCAAGAACATACAAGCCTGCTTCAACAGGTCGTCGTACAGCTGTGGATCCTGGCAACAGGCAAGTGAAGAATCATTTTTTTGCGGTTTAAGGTTTTTTATCCTCTCCTTAGCAGCATCAACCTTCGTCTGAAGTGTCGAGACTTCCTAAGTTGAAGGAAAACCAGCATTTTTTTGTCCTGTTTACTGTGAAACTGTGACCTGTTGCTTTCAAGAGGCTGCTTGTAGAGTCACTGCATGTTGATTGGCTGCATCCAAATCCTTATATGCCAAAAAAAGTGGAATCATTCAATGCAGTATGCACAGGGTTTGCAAAATTCAAACAAACGGAATGTACTATGTATTTGCCACCAATGTTTGAAGAACCTGGAAATACAACAATGTTTTTGCTCCAATAAGAGCGCTGATTTTTGCCATTCAAGAAACCGACTTCAGCTGTTTGTTCGCAGCCACCAACTTAGACTGCGCTTCCATCAGCCTGAGAACATCCTGGTACAGAAACATTGAGAAACATGCAAGTTCATAAAACAATATTTGAACATGGAAAAGGAAAGAAGGCAGAAAGCAAAAGCATGCAATCAAAACTCCTGTTTGTGACCGGCAATCAAGGCTTTGATCCCCTTGGATAATTGGAGCAATAATATGCATTGCAAGGTATGGATTGAAAAGCATGTTTTTGAGCAATCAAGGAATGATCATTAGACACCAAGACACCTCTTCATGAGCTTCCACCATTTGATCCATCATCACATCCTTATTCTTTCTTTGGATGGCATCTCACAATTTGTCAATATGTCAGTCATCATTTGAAGTTTTTTTGAATTTCACAACCATAAATTCATGTGTAAAAATGCCAAGGCGCTGGACCAGTTTGATCCACCCCTCGAGACTTGTCTTCCATGTCAGCCTCCTTAGATTCCGCAAATCTCAAGTATGTATACATATGCAAATAGAATTATATGTCTATAGACATTGTATCAGTCCATCACTCAGAAGGGAAAATTAACTGGCAAGTATAAATGTTTTTTATTCACATCAGTAGTACAATGCTGGAACTGAATGAGAAAACAATATTTGTTTTAATCAGCAAAATCACGCAAACAAGAATCTGGAGTCTCCACCTTGGGGATTGGTGCTGCAGCTGGTGCTTTCGACGTAACTGGAGGTGGTGGTGGCGCCGGCGGCAAAGGCAAGTTAATGATCTTCAGCAAAAGCAAGATTGAAAAATACAAAAACATGCAAACAAGAATCAGCAGTGTTTTGGTGACCCCTTCTTGCGTTCCAGTGATTCGTCAAAAGCTGAGATAACACTTGTTCACCATCTGCAGCATCCACGTAGAGAAAGGTATACTTGCCTTAGATAAGAAAAGGATCTATTTTTAAAAATCTTTAGGTGAACATTATGCATCATGATGAAACAGTAAAATGCGATCAAGATACCACCGTCTAAGCCATGATCTTGCAACCGGTATTCTAATCCTAGACCCGACAAAAAGGCCTGGAGGTCTGAGATACCTCCCCAGCTTCCATTCCTACCAACCCAGATTTGAAATAAGCCATTGTGGCTGCAGAATTCTATCAAAAATCAAAAAGATGTTTTGCAAGCAAGGTTGAGGATGGTTTGATAAATATGTATGATTGGTTTTATGAATTTTTATGTTTTTTTGAATCTTTATGAATTTTGTATGATTTTTTCATGAATTTTTTTGATTTTTTTGAATTTTTATGAATTTTATGATTTTTGATTTTTTTAATGAATTTTATGAATTTTTATGAACTCTATTTCCTTTTGTATTTAAAAGGAAAAGGCTATTGAGTTCATAAAACTTCATAAAAATTCATGAAAATTCAGAAAATTCATAAAATTCATGAAAATTCAGAAAATTCATAAAATTCATGAAATTCATGAAATTCATGAAAATTCAGAAAATTGATGAAAATTCATAAAATTCATAAAATTCTTCGAAAAAATTTTAAAAGGTTTTAAAAAAAAATTACAATCACTAAACAATTATATTTGTACGATATAAACCTGAAATAATAGTTTATATTAGTTAAAAGAATTTAAAATACAATTTGTCAGTAAATTCAACATAGAATGAATAGAAACAATGAAAATCCTTTTTTCATTCCATATATAGCAACTGAACCAGTATGAAACATCATTTCTCACCCTTCTTTCATATTGTTTATGAAGGTAATACAATACATTCAACAAAACAGATGAAACTACATTCTTTGTTCCAACACCACGGGTTGATTTGAAATACATCCTGAATGTTTTGCATAACCCTATGAAGACACAAAAAATGAACTGGTTGCATAACCAATTTCAAAAAACTGCAGAGTTCCTGAACACACATTTCCAATCTGGGCTCAAAAAAAATACATCATGATTTTCCTGCAATACATATCAATATTCAATACGTATCAATGTTTGCAATTCAACTTCGAACATAAAATTGAACCATGTCCATTATGAATTCAGAATGCAAATCAAACATGCAATACAAAATCACGCAATGAAAACATCAAACCATTCACATCATGCATTCTGGAATCATGCAATGATTTTATGATCAAATAACAAAAAAAATCAAAAGCATGCAATGCAAACAAACTTGCAAATTTATATGCAAGTCATCCAATAAAAAATCATGCGATCATAACAGATCACTTCAAGCATTCCATGCAGAATCACGCAAGCAAGACATGCAAACCATGCAATCCAACGCAAGTGTCAAAAACATGTCAATTATGCAATCCAAAACATATGAGGCCAAAAACATGCAACTCATGCAAACCAAAATCCTTAAATTCAGACTCACAAAAGCATGCAATTCAATCTCAAATGGTGATATCATTTAATTCAGACGTCTCCAAAATCATACAAGCAAAACATGTCAGTCATGCAGTTGACAAACATCAATAAGATAACATGCCCTCCATGCCAATGCAGAATCACATCGCCACATGTTCCTGAAACCAACATCTTCCAATGGCAACCGGGATCTAACCTTTGTAAAAAAAAGATACAAAACGAACACAAAATAAAACAACACTTCCAATGGTGTAACTTGTAAACATGCAATTTGCAATAAAATAAAATTCTTTGTTTTTTGGCGCTCTGCAGATAACAAGGTTTATCCAATGCTTCTTCCAGCATTAATGGAAATGCGAAACTACGGCATGCATTGCAGACATACCTATTTTTCGCAATAAGTGATCCTGAGACAATGTCATAATAAAACAAAAAACATATACTGAGATTGCATTCTTTTTTCCACCACAAAACTTGATTTGACTATACATAGAATAAAAACAAACATTTGAAAACAACTCAGGGATCATTCTGTGCATCTATGAATTTACTTTTCAGTCTTACTCTTCTGAGCCTTCAATTCTTTCACTTTGTTGTTCTCCGCAATGGTTTGAAGGACCATGGCCTGTTTCATCTTCACTATAGTCCTTCTTCGCATCATTGACCACAGAGACGACCATTGTGACTTGATCCATGAGGGGTTGCATACCTGCCTTTTCTTGAGCTTTGCGAAAAGAACTTCTTGTTTGCCAAAAACCCCCCAAGCATGGTCAATGTTTGCAGTGACTTTCTTGCCCTACTGCGTTGGCATCAGCTACCGGGGCGGAAGCTTTGGCCTTGGGCTGGGACTCCTTACCACATGCAGATTCCACCCAAGCGTGACGCTCATTGCTTTTGGTGGTGGTTGCAGTGGAATCCTGGAAGTATTTGTATTGCTTCTTTCCAAGGTCAGCCCATGCTTTCACTGGATGATCTCTTTGGTCCAAACCACTCAAAAGGACTTCCAATTCTTTTTTGTGGTCTTCATCATTCAAGTCGAGGGCTTCTTCTTTGGCAATCTGCTTGTCTGTCATCCATGTGCTGGGAGGGTCTCTTCCGTTGCTCCTCCAACCATGCAGCCCTCTCAGCCTTTTGCTCCACTGGGATCTCCACACGTCTCCTTGGTCTTCATCCCCTCAGCCCTCTCAGAGCTTCCTGAGCTCCGTGCCCCAGTTCCTGCCGATCCTTTCGGCTCTGCTCCTTTTGTGGGTCGTTCCTTCGGCTGGATTCTTCTCCTCCGGCTTATTCGGGATCGCTTTCACCCGGACCTTGGGAGGTCCTTCAGGCGGTGTCGGCCCTTTGCCTTTCACACCCGACCACTTTCACCACCATTGGAGGAGTCATGGGCCCCTTGCCCGGCATAGCTTCCACTGTCGGACTCTTGCCCGGCATAGCTTCCGTCATCACCGGACCTTTGCCCTGTGGCATCTCCATCACCGGACCTTTGCCCTGTGGCATGTTCCTTTTCAAACAGGTGATTTTCAGGTTCTAGGTTACTTTTCCAGAGTGTGATGTTTGTTCACGATGGTGCGATGATGACAAAAGGATACGACACCACAATCAGTATCACCATCATCATCATCATCATCATCATCATCATCATCATCGTCATCCATCAACCATTGCACATCAGCAAAAAACACCACATGATCACTCATGGAAAAGCACACGCATACACACATCTCACAACCATATCTGCTCCAACCATCGCCTGCAGTCATGGCATCCCACGCTTGATGCTCCTACGGGTTGCGGGGTTTTTGGGGGTCAGAAAACCACTGGAGCCGGGCCATCTATGTGATCCACGCAAGACACCCGGGCCTTACTTTCCATGAAAGACTGGGTTGGTTAATAGGTATCCGGATTTCGTGGCCTATGATAATCCCTTACCCCCTGGAAGTTTAACAGCTCGCCCCTGAAAATATACCATCCCAAGAGGAGACTAGTCTTCCAAGCATCATTTTTCAGGAGCTGTGTAAACTTTGGGGGTGTATATAACTGGGTACGTTTTTTTTCATCCCCTACATGTTGCGCAAATTTTCCCGGGACGTCAACGGGTCACTGCTTTCGGTCACATCACAAACACAGAAGCGGCCAAAAATGGAAGCAACCAAT
>OMLO01003109.1_pt1 | contig 13671 bp, 7 predicted proteins | sample 1674811 | NCBI WGS metagenome assembly OMLO01 (sample SAMN06265003, study PRJEB25207) | coral metagenome | isolation source: Coral host | place: Mexico:La Bocana,Puerto Morelos, Mexico | collected 2008-11-13
ATAAATTACTTTGACGTCACAGAACACGATTTGCGCCAGGTTTTCGTAGACGTTCCCTCCCTCCCGTTTTTCCTCGGGGGGTGGGTACGGCTACACGTAGGCTATGATCCGTGGGACTCCCAACTTGTTCCTTGTTTCTTAATAGCCCAAGGGGATTTGGCGTATGGGCATAATGGCTTCTTCCGGCGCCCAAACATTTATTGAAAAATGATTATAAGATAAACATTTGCTGGTAAACAATACGTTCGGCACGCAACGTACCGTTTCTGTGGTGAAGGTCTTTCTACTTTTTGCAGCCGTGGCAGTGAACTGAACCATGTTATGACCATCAAATAGAATAGTTTTTCAGGGTGACGTAGGCCTGAGTATCGAAAAGCCTGTAACCCTAGCTGTGACGTTTTGGCCGCAGGACTCATCTTGGAAACATCAGGCAAAGTTTTGAAGCTGTAGCGCGCAATTTCATTAGCATTTTTCCTCTACCGTAACGTTCTCAAGTTAGTTCGTAATGCTTATCAGCAGTTTTTCTCAATCGTAACGCACTTCTTCGATTTTGTTTACGTTGCTTTCGTTGTTCGTCGCAGAAAAGTATTAGAACCTAAGCAAAAGTAACGTTGAGGAAGGCTCTTAGTAAAAGTGAATTTATATTTTATCTTTGACGGGCAGAATTTGTGGAAGTTTATTTAGTGCGTCCATCGTCGAACTTGTCCAGTTTAAAATAATGTAATGACGGTGTCCAGTTCTAAAAAATTACACGTCGTGGTTCACCTTCTCCAAAATGCTCAGAATATGGTCATTTCACTTAGCTGTTTTGCAGATTATAACTAGCAAATGGGCCATTAAGATTCAAAACGCACGTGCATAGCGACCGTGTGAAGGCACCGCTGCCGCTGTCGTGGTTTGCTTTAGCTCCACGTTGACTTTGCGACCTAATAGCTATTAAAAGATTTCTTTGAAAAAAAACTGCCGGCTTTGAGGAAGGAGTAAGACCCAGATTTTCGAAATTTTCAAACCAAATACAAATTGCTCGGATAAGGTCATAACCCCTGATAAAAACTGATTACTGTTTTTTTGACTCATCAGTCAAAACTGCAATATTTTTGGGTCATTTAAGGGCGTTAATTAGGTTTCGTTGAACTCATGTCAACGGCTGCTGAATTAGACGCGATAGAAACATGACTGTTTTGTAAACTGAGGTCGTCTGCGTATAATTCAGTAATTTATGTTGCGATTTTAGCATCATGTTGGAGCGTCTGACTGCAGAATGTAGCGAATGGCAAGTCTTTATATTATTGGCACACAAAGGTTCATTTGGTAAGACACAAGATAAACTGTCAACATTGGCTTATCATCAAAAAGACATCTTACATTCCAGAATATTTCAAATACATGCTGTACATACGAGATCTTTAAGCGATGCAAACAAGGCTTAAACATCTATGTCAGCTGCACAGACCTGATGTAACTATTTCATTGAGTCAACATCATCTTAGTTATCCTTGAATCAAATTAGCTTTTTCTGACGGGCAGCGCCAGAAAAAAACTGCGCGTGAACGTTGAGAAGATCGATCGAAATCAAGCTGTCTTCGTATGCATAATTTAGCCATTTGTCTTGAAGAGTACAAGATTCACTTAAACACCTGCTCGTAACACTCACCTATTTTGTATTGCTCTTTTAAATTGCTCTGTTCAAAGGACAAATTACGTTTGTTTCATTGAAGAGGTTACAAACAGCATTAGGAGACCAAAACGAAAACGGCGACCTACGTGTGCCCTGCGCATTCCTGATGAAGAATTAACTCAGATTAACTTGATTAAGTATCATATCATTCTGCTAGGTGCTAGGCTCGCCGGGTTACAATCTTGCTCCTCTTTTCTTACTGTTCTAGGTTTTGTAAGGAACAAAAAAAATGGATTTGTCAAAGTAGCACAAAAAGATGACATTTGAGAGAGAGAAAAATATACACATGGAGAACTGAAACTCTTTGAAAGAAAATACATTGATCTTGCCTTACTATCTTCTTTTATCGTGTAATCTTGAGAAGAGTTTTAATTATGCGGCAATAAAAGGTGAAGAAAAGCCAACGGTGATTTATTTTGAAAGCAAGTAATTTGAATGTCTTGAAGGCTATCGTCAAGTGTTTGTACAATCGTCAAACGTTTACAAATCGAAGAAAGATCAATAGAAACAATTACCCAGTAGTGTTACCCAGAAGTCTCAATTTCACCTATTTTGTAGACTGTCCTTTCGTGTGGTGTGGTTGTTGGCTATCAAAGCAACAGGTAAAACACTGTAACTAACAACATATGTTACTCATTTAAGACATCTAAGTATTTAATCAGCTAAGCACAGTTTTGAGAAGTTTTAGGCGATACAACTGTCTTTGACTTCTATGTTTACACAGGCGAGTTGTGTTTTAATTCTGTGCCAGAAGATATCGAGTCCCCGCGGCGGTATTGCCAGAAAACACCGGCAATTTAGAGTCACTATTTGTGCTCAGCTACTTAAATTTAACAACTGTCGCTTTAAATTTCAATTGTCATTCTGGCTTTTACAGCTATTGCATTGCCAAGTGGGGAGGTCATTTTCAACAACGGGTTCACCTCACCAAGGGGTCACGATCAAAGAAGAATGGACTGGTGATATGACTGGAGGTAGGCCATGAGGAGTTATGTTAATAAGAATCCTGCTAATTTGTCATGATCAGCTAATCCTGAATGAAACCTAACACAGAACATTTTTAAACAATAGGAAAAACAAACAATCTAGTAAAAGCCGTTGAAGAGAACAGGCCAAAAATAAAACTTTGTAAGAAAGTAACTTTGCGTGAATTTGAATACTTTTGCTATGTGTAATGCTAAGAATTCTACCTGTTTGCTCTGCACTAAATAATATCTCAAAGTCATCTTCCGGAGGTATTTGAAGGAAATTGTTGGTGTCAACTTTACATTCCTGACATCATATCTGTACAACAAAGCACTATGAAAATTAAAACCGCTAAAACGACATCGGAAAATGAATGACAACTAAACCTGTGATCCGGAGTTGCTGTGCATTATGTGATGCGTTTCAGGCGTTTGTGCATTCTGACCGGTTTGGATGTACTTAAAGGAAACAGTATTTTTTAATTCACAAGTGTGTTTTTAGTTATTCAGTTCGGCATACATATTTCCAATCTATTTTGGCTTCGATACCATTTCTAACCGTAAATACGAAATAGCCTATTGCGTTGCGTATTTGTACACGGTCTCTTCAATGTCTTATTCACATTTCTGAAGAACTGATGTCCTAAAGGAGTCTCTGTTTTGTTAATTCGTAGCAGGAAAGTTTGGTTTGTCTATCATGACCAAGAATCTTTGAGTAAAACTATCAAAAATTAATGTTATGAAGTCTGCTTTATAAAAATATTTTTCTCTGACTTGTTTTGTAAACATTTTAGTCGTTTTATATCTTTGATTGTTTTTTTTAAACAAAGAAAATGCTTTTAATGCGAATCCTTGTTTTGGCAATGGAAAATGACCACCATAGCTTTTTTTGACGGGTGAAAAATTACCTGTACATAGACTGGGCAATGTTTGTAAGTCCAAATGTGCGTGTGTGTCTCAACCTCATATACTCATGCACATAACCTTATACACAAGTTTGCTAATGTCAGCCTCAAACGTTTTGAGAAATATAGTTCTAGAAAGGGATAGCCAGCTTACACGAAGTCATCAGTTTCTAGTGTACTATTGAGGCCCCGTTCACACAACGCCGGTCAAATTCTAAAGCTCTGTTTCTACTGTAATTGCTACCGTTTACACTAATCCATCACGTAAACGAAGCTTTCTTGAAAACAATGATCACGTGATTTCCCTGACCGAGGCTCCTCAAACACAAATCCAAAACGATCGGTGATTACAGCTTTTTTAAATTCTTCCGGCGAAGTGTGGATGGACAACATTTGATGCGTTTCCCGAGTGAAGTCTTCAGTTATGTGTGGATGGGGCCTGCCGTTGTGTGGCCCACTGAAGGGGGGCTAGCAATAAAATCAATCACAACAACAAGAACAGCAATAACAACAATAACAACAACAACAAGTGGACATCAACCAAGATAGACAGACAGTCTAAAGTACTGCTTCGTTTATTCTCAAATTCCATTCGCAGCTTAGCAATATAATGTTTTGCTAGCATCATGTTTCTAGCTAATTATATCACCATCTTGCAGGAAACCTTATTCGAAAAAAAAAATAAACCATTGGCACCGTTTGTTTACTCAAAGATAAGACGATAATGTAGGAGACCTTTTGTAGATATAGCATAATGTTGTATTCTATTTCAGTTTCGCAACTAGTTATAGCTCATTGCTAAGCAACAACCAGCAAAGATTTTACCTATAAGCCGCGCATTTTTAATTTGTTCATATAGTTTATGAGGATGCTCGGGCCCTGTTTGCAAAGTGGTAGGGAGACCCTGGGACCCTAGCAAGAGGATTAACTTGGTACACGCAGATTTCTCTTTTTTTACACGATGTTCACGATTCAACACTCAATTCTTTGTTATACAGTCGCAAGTGATAATTTTCTACTGAAATTCAAGTGTAAAACTTGAACTTAGTCGGTCTCTTGCCACAGAACTGAAACAATAACTTGATATGATATTTTTTTTCTAAATATGCAGCTATAAACTGTTTTGCAATTTTCTATTTGAGTCAATTGACTCTGGTTGCAAAACGGAAACAGCAACTTCATAACAATAGTTTGTTAGTATGGAACTAACTTGAAAGGTTATCAACATTTTTCTTTACTGCTTTACAAGAGTAGTGTGTGTCTCTACCAGAACTGAAACAATATTCGATTTAAACTTTTATTGATTTATTTCCTGTGCTATTCTGGTGTAGCAATTTAATTCATGGGCGGGGTCTCCAGTTGCAGAACTGAATGCAAGTTCATAATAATGGGTTTTGTTTCACGTGTATTTAGAGTAAGAGTTCAATGGTCTCACTAAACCTGACTCGAATGAATAATCCAAAGATATGTCTTTAATTTTGATCATTGCCGTTGGTTGAAGGTTGAAGGTTCAAGACGGGTTGAGCACAAGCTAGAAAAGGTCAAACAACCTATTTTCTGTTCTGTATTACGTCATAATAGCTTGTTACATCGATTCCAGCGGGTTCTTTCGCGCTACTAAAATAATTATCAGTACGCCAATACAGAACCTTCTGAAAATGGTAAAACGTACGTACAGATATATATTTGTTCTCCTTTCAAAGCTAAATAAAATTGCTCGAAAGACAAAGTTGTTGTTTTCTCTTAGCGACATGCAATAAAAAATTCTAGCGGGCAAATGCGACAGATATCGCGTAGGATGATAATGATCCACAAAACAATTGGGTAAAGACAGGATAAGCACGAGACTAACACGCATATGGCTCGTGGATTCTCTGATCTGTATCACGTGCTCGCTAGAAAACAATGCATCCTTCTTTTCGCACTACGTCAAATGGTTGCCTTACATTAGTCTGTGTTACATGGATTCGAGATTTTTTCTACCCCTGAAACAGTCGCACACGTCGCGGCTCAATAAGCTGCCGCTATGACACTCATTCGATAATTTGTTGGTCATAAATCAGCCGGCTGTCTGCCAAAATTGGAAGCCTTTGCCGGTAACTTCACACGTGCGTACAACATCGAAATTATAGTTTCTAGCGTACATTGTACCCTAACGGAAATTGAAATGAATAGACAAAGAAGGTTACAAAATGTGAGCTTAAAGAGTAAAACTATGAAATGTAAAAAGCTTACCACTTTTATGAAAGCCTCCAGCCTTCTGCTGTTTATATAGTGAGAAAAAATCGGAATATACATTGTATGCTGTTGAAAAATAACAGCATGATTCTTATTATTTACCTTTCTCTGTTAGACTCGATAAATGTCACCGGCTTTTGATTTTCTGCCCGCAAATGATCAACTATGTAAAGTAACAAGATTCCAAAACAAGCAATTTTATTGTAGATTGCTTTATAACCTTCCAGAAAAGTCATTAGCGCTAAAAGCGACCCAGTAAAAAGGGTGACAGCCCTTTAATGGTACTGAAAGCATTGTTTTCTGATTATTTGCACTCATTTTCGGGAAGTCGCTAACAATTCACTTTAACTGTCTTCCGCCTCGCATTGATTGCTGTCATTCTGTGTGTTTTGTGCGCTCTTTTAAATTAAAATCGTTCTTAAAAGTCCATTTATCTGCATGAAACGACTTCTTTGTTGAAGTCAATAATATTCAGCTCCAGTATCTTTGGATATCACCTGCTCCATTCAAAAGGCGTCGTTGATTGTCAATGTGGAAAGTTAAACACAAAAATACGTCTTGACGGAATGAGTCTACCAGTTTCATTACGAAATGTAATGATGTATATCTTTACGAAGTCTTTTGCAAAATTAAATTTTTGAATTTGCTTCGATTTGCTTTTATGGACCACCCAGTCGGTAAGTAACACATATAGACTTTCTCGTTTTGATTCATTTCCTTTATTTGTTAAGTGGCAGTCTTCGCCAAAAAAACCTAACTGAAAGACTTTTTAAAAAGTTGTAAAACCGAATCTGAACCGCAGTTTTGAAAAGCGCTTTGTTTTGGTTGATATTATTGAGGCAAAAAATGAGATTTCCTGCCTGAAAAATATAGACAAAACTATAAAACCACAGCTAGGTTTTTAATAATTTTGGATCTTAAGATCAACGGATATTTGTGAGAATTGATGTGAACTAGTTAAAAGGAAATATCGAAATGTCGAATATTTTTTTTTTATGATCGAAATTCACTGAGCCATCATGCGGTTTTAAAGTGTCAAAATTATAATCCAAGCCGTTCACATTTATTTACATGTAAGATGATGAAAGCACCCAAGAAATCTGATAGCATAATCCTACCGGCTTTACCCGAATGCATTAGATTGTTTTATTTCCCTATAATCAAAAAAAAAATAACTTATTTGAGAACATATCATAAATGCGCATATTTGAAACGAGTTGCTAGGTGTTAGGAAATTGTATGACAAGGTGGAGGAAAAAATTCAAAGACTCACATTGACAAGGACGACTGTTTCTACAAAGTATTGACAAAACAATTTTGAAAAACATGAAGGCGAGGCTTATTGATTTTTTTTAAGCTCTGGGTATTTATATATGAACATCTGCATCGTCCTTACCGCAGATGATAAACGGTCAACTTTTCGCTGCTGCTTCTCTTTGTGGTAAGTTCAAAACATAACTTAGTTGTAGTTTTGTTCATGGTTTTAAAGCTTTTGAAGAACAGATCAGAGAAAGCAATTCTATCTCTTTTATTGCAGTGAAAGAGGTTCAATATGTTTTTTTGTGTCAGAATCTCTATTTGCTGTCAATGAAATCAGTGTTTTTTGTCACCTTGAGAAGGCAGAGCCGCAATATCGTGGCCAAAGAGTACTCACCTGACAGATTGAGAAAAAAGCCTTAAGCAAGCATGCGATAAAGGTGAAAACAACAAGAGCAAAAAAAGATCATCGTGGTTCTTCGAAGTGCCAAGTGTATTTCATCTTGAACATGTCAAAAATTTCTAAAGATATAGTGATGTTCTAAAACTGTTGGTAGCTGTGAAAATGAAAGAGGAGAGCGAAAACGATTCAGTTGAATGATTTTCTATTTTGCACAATCTTCAAATCCTCCCCAAAATCACAGCATTTGTCAGTCATCTCAAGCAAACAGAACAGAAGTAATGTCAAACGCTGAAGTAAAATTATGATAATTACGTTTCCTTGGAAGAAACTATTATCTGTCGAATTCCAAGTCATTCATGAAAGCAATTGGAAACCAAACCTTACACGAAAGCTCTTTTTATGATAAAATTAATAGAATTTGTTTTTAAATGTAAAAGATAATTTAAGGAAATGGCGTTATTTAAATACTTTAGGAAATCAGATAACTTCTTAGGCTTTCATAGAAGGTTTGTTGTTTGATTTGAAATGTTTTAAACACATCCAATTTGAAAGGTACAGATCAGGATAAGCCGCTATTTGCTTAAGAAAATGTATTAGCACAACTGGCCATGTTTAAAAAAGAATCAGGCCAATCATATGTGACGTTTTTGTGTCAGATATATCCTTTTCGACCTCCCTTAAATGACAAATATTTCCCCACTTATCACCCGCTAAGGTCGTTCTTACCTTAACAATTTACCCCCAGCCCCAAGTGTTTGATCGTAATATACAATTGCCTTACGACGATTTTGAATTTCGCGGTTTGAACTTGGAAAATAAAGAGGGACATAAATGAAGTGAAAAATTCTTCCTAATGGACCCAAAATCCTATAATTAAAAGTTTGATGTAAATTTTTTGAAAAAGCCAATGAATTGCTAAAAGTTCGACAAGTGTGATTCCTTGTCCGAAATCTTCATGGAAGGTCCGCATTGCGTGCATACCGCTCTGTAATGCTCCAACGTTGAATGTTTCGCGGCCTGAAAAAATGTTCTCGAAATCACGATTTAACAAAGATTTGTGGCGTAGCAGTACATAGTTTAAGACGAAGTCTGAGAGAAAATCGAGCAATTTTAGCTTTAAATTTAATTGGCAAAAATCAGTAACAGAATAATGTAATTTTTAGTATTTTACAGTCCTTCACATTTTCTGAAAGCTAAAGATACAAATAATCTCCTGAAATAACACCTTAAACAATTTCTCGTGGAAACGAGAGAAGATAAATTTGAAGATCAGAAAAATTGTGCTAACCCATATAAAATTCCATCATCATTTTCATTTCACCAGTACTTTCAAGTGTTTGAGACGAAGTTCTAGTATTTGATTTCGACGTTTGTTGTTGCTAGAAATGATTTTTTTGTGGAGAAGGTATATATCACAGTCGTACAGAAGCTTTCGATACGATGTAAATAATCTAGTTACAAGGTTTCGTCAGCTCGCTACTCGTGGTGTATGGATTCTTCCTTAATCTATTTGCCCGGTTTTTTGGTTTGGAAGACAAACCTTCTTCTACTTCCATTTTGCTATTTTTTGTTTCTTCAAGATTGGAATACAACAGCGTTAAACAAAATAAGCCACAAATGTAATGAAACGATAGTAGAAAAAAGAATATTTAGTAAAAAAGTTATGTGCTCTTTGATTTAATACATTAGTTTTAGGATAAAAAGGTATCCCTTTTATAAGAAAATTTAGTATTAGATAGGAAGGAGCAAACATATATATATCGGCTGATGTTGCACTTCTTAGTTCAGAGCGAAATAGAATGAAAGCGTTCTTTTAAATATATGTGGGGAGCAGGGATGGCGCTCGCCTCCCACCAATGTGGCCCGGGTTCGAATCCTGGATCCGGTGTCATAAGTGGGTTGAGTTTGTTGTTGGTTCTCGTCCTTGCTCCGAGGATTTTTCTCCGGGTTCTCCAGTTTTCCTCCCTCCTCAAAAATCAACATTTCTAAATTCCAATTCGATCGGGAATTCAAGGGCCACGGGTTTGTCAGTCGCATGACTGTTAAGTGCTACCCTCGTAAAACAAAGTTAATTATTATTATTATTATAATTATTATTATTAAAATAGCTTTCTTGTTGGCTTATTACGTATAGATAAAGTGATATAATTTCCAATAATGGTATCCAGTTATAAAAGTTGAGAAAAATGTCCTAAAATTCATTCTAAAACTACTTGATTTTAGGTATTATTAGGATGGACCTGTCACTATTAGGTAGTTCAGTAATGTTACCAACTATGAATCTATTTCTTGCATCTCAAATGCTTATGTGAGAATGATAAACGCCATTTATGGCCGTCAGTTTATGGAATAGTGCCTTGTTTTTACATTGATGTAAGGACTACACCTAGATATTTCACGTCAAAGGGAGCATAAAAGTTTTCGAGAAATCCTTGATAAAACAAACGAGTGTTATTCCTTTTCTTCAGTTCAAGGAAGTTGGATGTTTCACTGATTCATTGTTCCTTTCTCGTTTATTCCTCTGTGCAGAATTGACTGGCCGGAAACTTGCCTGACACGATCCTCAATTCTGCACAAGAAGTGACACCAAATTAAACCGGAGGTATGAACGATCTACACGATAACAGCTCCTCTGCAAACATTACTGGGCCGAGTGGGGCTCCTTATCGTAGAAACCAGACAGAAGAGGTTATAAAGGTGGTAACATTTTGGCTCATCATTATCGTTGGTTTAATGGGCAACTCACTCGTCATCACAGTTGTGAAGATGTTTCGCAGCATGAGAACAACCACTAACTATCTTCTGGTCAACGTTGCTTGTGCTGATATCACTACACTTGTACTTACAGCAATCCTCTATATAATCATGCAAGGAAAAGGTCCGGTACATTCCAGAGCACTTGCCAGTTTCCTTTGTAAGTTCATCTACAACAACACCATCTCGATTATAACGCTTCTGGTGACTGCGTTGACCCTTACAGTCCTGGCCCTCGAGAGATATAATGCTCTGGTGAAACCAATGATCATATCCCGAAGGCTCACCATTAGCAAGATTGCTTACGTCATAACTGGAATCTGGTTGGTTGCCATAGCGTTGATGATTCCGCTGTTTGCAACTTTAGATTACGATCTAGACAAGCGGTCTTGCACTCATGGTGACGCGGACTATGAAATGATGATCTACATTGATTGCTTGATTGTCATTCTCACCTTGGTTCCATTTACGCTGATTGCCTTCTGCTACACTCAGATCATCTATGGCATGTATTTCAAGAAAGCTGCTTACAGAAGCAAAATTGAAAGAGGTCACGTGCACGAGGAAACGAAAGAAAAGAGAAGATTAGTGACATTGCTTATCTTGTTGACTGTAGTATTTTTCATAGCCTTCATTCCTTATGGTGTTCTGCTAATCTTAAAAGTTAGCAAAGTAAACCACATTCATGTATTGTACCTCCAATCTGGTTCACAGTATCTCACGCTGTTGAACTGTTCAGTAAATCCTTTTATCTACGCGTTCCAAAGTTCTAGCTACAGACGCGCTTTTAAGCTCATTATAAAGAAAATGCTCTGTCGTGACGTCACGTACGAACTTTCTGAACTCCTGGAGATGCGCACGCGCACTTCCGTACGAAGTGTGTAGTGGGGTCTTCACCGACCTAACAGCTAGTGGAACTTAATGTGTCTGAAAACTTGCGCGGGTTTAAATTTCCTAAGCAAAATCTAAAATTAGTGTTTAGGTCTTTATGTTTTAGATGTAAAGTCAGTCAAACTTACATTATTTGATTAGACGGATTTATATATAAAAGTTTCGTTTGCGAGTCTATTTCTTTAATGGATATACCAGTAGAGGAGTGATAACATAAAAGGCTTTACAAGATGGAATGTGTCCATTAAAGGTATTTTATTGGTATGCCCGCGAAATAAACAACTGAAAACGAACAGCCGCATTTTTAGCTGCGATGTTTTTCTCGGTATATTACAAAAAGTGGAGGTTTGGTAACTGCTTGGAGAAAATACGAATATTAAGATATATAAATAGACAGCGTGAAACCTATAGGCGATAGGGCATATGTCCTCATTAGTATCTATGCTGCAATTTATATGAGAAAACGTCCTAAAAGCGGTTTTTGTAGGCTACGAGCAATGCCTCTTTCCTCTCGAATCATTGAACAAGAAGATATTAGTGTTTGTGTTGCAAGTTACGCATCATGGTTGGTGTAACTCTTAAAGTTTTAAAACTTTGGCAAAGAAACTTGCATAATATATTCCAAACCCAATGTGAAAACCTAATGTGATTAGGCCGTAATATGGGATTAGCCATCTAAGGTATGATGATTTGCTCAAAACGGTAGAAAACCACCTAAACTGGCTCAAGATATTTAAAAGCCACCAAAAGAGCTACAAATATTATCTAAAAAAATACTGCTAAACGTTATAATTCGTTTTATTAATATAGAAAATCAAAGTTTCTTATGCACACTTGATGAAATATGGTTGCCATGGAAACATTAAGGCACGTAAGCAATGACCTGTTAACCATAATTCCAGATAACAGATAAGCGAAGGTTAACAAGTTTGGGGCTCAATGTTTTATACCTGGAAGGCTATAAGCGTTAATGCTAGTCTCAATTAACCCAATAGCGTTGGGTGCCTTCGAAATGATATCTGTTAATCTCATTATGATAGGAAAATGACAGATATAAGGCTAGGTAAATGGCCACCGTAACTACCGAAAAATAATTACTCGGCAAATCGTGTCATTACAATAAGCTTTGCAAATTGACAGGTTCGATTCACAGCAAATGGATGTGAGACTGAAAAAGTCATAGTTATATCCATAGAGTAAAAGGTTTTTTTTTTTTATTGTTTACAGCCTCACGGAATTCGCTAACAATTCTAAATTGTTTTTTTGTTGGTCTGAATTGTGAATGAAAGGGTTTTTGAAGTTTGCTGTTGAAGTTCTGTATTTCAAAAAAATAAAACCCTAGCAAAGTGAAGTGAATTGCAATATTATTCGTGTTTATCTGTGTGTTTTTGCGTTCATGATCGAGTCCAACCATTTTTGACATATTTCATAACAAATAATTTGTCAAGTTCAATTTCAATTAAAATTTCTTACCTTCTTAAATCAACTATGTGTATGCTTACATTGTATGCTCTAGTAATTGCATGCATGTAGTACAAGGGCTGAAAAACGCTTTCGTTGCTGGTATCTAATAACAATGTGACAGAATATGTTAAAAAGAGAACCTTTAAAGTGTCGTAACTTCGCGAGCCCATGGCTTGCTTTTGTCAGTTACTGGTTCTTACAGCCAAATGTTTCAAAAAGGGAAATGAACAAACATGGTTTATTGAAGACAACCATACACCGCAAAAATTTGTTTGCGATGATTTTTCAATGTTTTTGAAAACCGCCCCAAAAGGTAAAAGGCAGAATCTTACAGTTATCTATATTTTGTCGCGTTATAATTAATTGTGAAGAGGATGAGACACTCGTTTAGTGATAATTAACAATAAGTCGCGGAGATCATCGCGGCTATCCACAAAAAATATAAATATACATACTTTTCATCAGAATTTCACATTTCCATTTGGTGATTAAGAATATTAACTTCAAAATTTCTTTAACACAATGTGGTTGGAAATATGGTTGCCATGGAAACATTAAGGCACGTAAGCAATGACTGTCGACCATAATTCCAGAAAATAAATAAGTGAAGGTTACCAAGTTTGGAGTTCAACGTTTTATGCCTGGAAGGCTACAAGCGTTAATGCTAGTCTCAATTAATGGAGGAGTGTTGGGTGCCTTCGATACGATATCTGTTAATATCATTATGATAGGAAAATGACAGATTTAAGCCCAGGTAAATGGCCACTGTAATTACCGAAAAATAATTATTAGGCAAATGTTGTCATTACAATAAGCGTTGCAAATTGACAGTTTCCGATTCATAGTAATGGATGTGAGACTGAAAAAGCCTTATTTATATCCCTGGAGTGAAAGTTTTTTTGATTGTTTACAGCCTCACGGACTTCGATAACAATTCTAAACTGTTTATTGCTAGTCTGAATTGTGAATGGAAGATTTTTGAAGTTTGCTCTTCAAAGCTCTGTATTTCAAAAAAAAATCTTAGCAAAGTGAAGTGAATTGTAAAGCCCCAGCCAAACGATCGCAACATGTAAACGCAACATATCGCAACATTGTTGGGCGCAACATGTTGCGCGC
>OMLO01003110.1_pt1 | contig 13668 bp, 7 predicted proteins | sample 1674811 | NCBI WGS metagenome assembly OMLO01 (sample SAMN06265003, study PRJEB25207) | coral metagenome | isolation source: Coral host | place: Mexico:La Bocana,Puerto Morelos, Mexico | collected 2008-11-13
TAAAACATTCTAGGAAGTGGGAGGGCCACGATTTTTTTCGCAAAAAAATTCCAAAATACCCCGGCCCACCCCCCCCCCCAATAAAAAACGTACCTTCCCTAATGACATTGAGTTATTCTAATATAGAGAGCTGATATAGTCTCTTTTGTTGTTTCCTTTTAAGGTTGATGAGAGATGTTTGCATTTTTACATTGAACGAATGGAGATGCAAGTTTTATTAAAGAAATAAGAATTTGAATATATATTTGTTGGGCATATAAAAATTAAGAGGCAGGGAATTCGGCGCAAATATATAATTTACCTATTTTTATTTTAAAACAGTATAAACAACAAATAATCGAAAAGTAAGATAATTTGAATTTAATAAGTTAATATTATCGTCTTTAATTTTTCTATTCAGGTTCTTATTTATTTCAAGCACGGTTGTGGGAGGGGTCTTATCTAGCGGCTCCCCACGGGGATTCGTGTTCTCTTGAAAACTTTCGAGTTTTCTTCCCTGTTCCCCACAAATAAATTCCATTGTCCCCTTAAATGTTCAGTCCCCAACGTTCTCTTTGATAGTAGAGAGATCTCTTGTTCATTCATGTTAATTAAAAAAATGTTATGTTTATATATCCCTTGTTCTGGGGGAGGAATGATCATGTTCCCTTGCTCCCCCAGCCCCTGGGATGTCCTCCATATATATCCGTGTTCTCTTGTAGTATTCACAGGGGTACAAGCGATGGTTGTTGTGCTATGCAGTAGGCTGAATAAAAATAAAAATATATATATATTTTTCAATGTTAGTGTTGTCCTCTTTTTCATAAACGTTGAGCTAACATGCGAACGGTTGATACGTTTTGATGTCCAGTAAACACTAGAAATAGCGCAGTGTTTGCTTCACTTTGCGATCTGCTGCAAAAAAGCTCGTGCAAAGTGCCCCCACAGCCAATCAAAGCAATCACTTGGTTTCAGAGCGTTTTCCTGCTCTTGTTGCCGGTAACCTGCTCTTGCTTCAATTTGTTTTTCTGTAGATTGTGATATGATCCAACAGTAACCCTTTTCACGGTTAATTTTTCTAATTTGCATTACAATGTAATCTTGTGTGCTAGGGAATTTCAGGATTAAAACTGCAAAATAGCCCGAATTTGCCTCACATACATGCTAGATTATATTGTGGCCATTACGCCACACGTGCAACTAAGTTTTAAAAAAGTAGATGAACTCTACTCGTTTCACTTTCCCCGTGTTAGCCACACGTTGCTCGGGTTCTGTGGTCCGAAAACGATTAACCGCGGCGAAGTATCAAGGCCTAGGAACTAGGCAACTCGACAGCCAAAACTTTGAGGAGCTGGGTTTTCTGGGATAACTAGCGAGAGCTATGATTGGTCAATAGTTTCGAAAACGACAAACCTAAACTATCCTAGAAATAAAGGGTGAAAGTTTCTAAAGAAACTGTGGTGCTGCGTCGGTGGGGGTAACAAGGTAATTTGGTTATATCAACTAAGTTGAAAATTGGCCACCGTAACGAGAAAAAGCTGACGTTTCGAGCGTTAGCCCTTCGTCAGAAATACCCAGAAATACTAGCGCCCAACGAAAGCTTGTTCTTAATCCCCCAACGTTTCTGGGGTGTTAAATGTAGCAAACTTCTAAATAGGAGGGTATCGGAAAGGCTGTTGAAGTCAACATAACTGCAAAACGAAACAGCTTTAAAACCATTTTTAATGCAATAAAAAACTATTTACAATGATAATAAGTTAACAACTCTTTCAACCTATCAATAAATACTTTTCAACATCTCAACACAGTCCATGCTTTTTGACGTCACATAAACAAGGTAAACATCGGTCGGTAGATATTCGTTATGTGTACATGTCAGTGACACCTGAATGGCGTGATACGAGTGTCACGCAATCTTCTGTATCAAAACTAACAAACGGATTGATCTTTTCGTTGTGAAACTAGGCTTCATAATTATCATTAAATACATGTCAATTAAGTAATATTTATCTCTGAAATACTATAGATATAATTTATACAGCAATACGCCACACAAACTTTAGGGTAATTATCTTTGGAGGGACATCTTTGCTGCACGTGACCATTGGAAGTCATGAACACACAATACTCATACAATACACTTGTCTTAAGCTTGTCGAGGTTTTAGGACTTTTCAAAAATTGACCCCTTGATATAAATGGTACTAGATTTCCTCTCACTTCCCCGCTATAGGCTAATTGTAATTCACACAACTAGTACGAATGATAACCCAAATAACTGTACTGCAAAGAAGATTACTGAGCCATGCTCATACTAGTATAATGCTAACCTCAAGCTTAACATTTAAATTCTCATTACATTCTTCATATATTTTCTCTAATTACCCTAGGGAGAATTTCATTCCAAGTCAAAACTTTCCGAGAAGATTGGGTTCTATATTATTTTAAACAGAGCTAAGTTCCTCCCAGCTTGTTCCACAAGCACAACTAGTGTATAACCTGCCTCCAAAATCTTTTGTGAAAATGTGTTCACAAGCTAAGAAATTGATGCTAGTGACTAAAAAGTTCCAACAGAAACAATACACTTCATGAATAACAAAGATAACAGAATATCAACATTACTGTCCCCAATTTTGGATGTTCTAAACTGGTTTTAAAGCAAAAAACAGATAAAGTGGATTCCCACAAGACAGCCACTTTGTTAACATCACTAGCTCTTTTTGTTTGAGACAACCAAAATCTAAGTCAATGACAGTTTTAAATTAACAACTCTCTTTTTAAACTCAAGCAGATTTTTGAGGCTCTTGGTTGTTGGATTTTCTGGCACAGTTAAAAAATCAAAAAACAGACAACTATAATTATGTAAGTTGATTGCTAAGAGAACTTCTGTTTATACTGATATCAAATCTACTCCAACCTTTACCATATAATATATACTCTTATCAGCTTTGAAACATATCCATCTAAAAAACGTAAATTTGTCTGTTTCTAATCAAAACTTTCACTCTAAAAAAAAGGAACTTCATACTTCTGATAAGTACATATAGGGAAGTAGGCCAGAGGTTGTTTCAAATGTCTTGTGTACTAGTGTTTGTATTTTTAATGAGAAAATAAACTGTTATTGTTGCTGTTGCTGGTTAAACATATTAAAAATTCTACAATCTTAATCTACAGTGTATTAGTCTCACACAGAGAATGAATACTCTGATCACTTCTCAAAGGGAGTTAACCACTTGTTAACATTTACTCAGTTTGATGTTTAAAGTGCCCATAATGTCAAATTTTTTTTTGCTCATCTAATTCCACATTCCACCTAAAGAACTTCTGCGAAAAAAATTTTCAATTTGGATAAAATGCAATTTTTTTACAAATCTTTACTAAGTTCAAAATTCTATTTTCTTGCGGTCAACCCCTGCCACTGATCACAAGAGTAACGTGCTCAAAATTACCACGTCTGTGACGTAGATTCAGGAACCTTGCTTGACCTTTAGTTCACCTTTAGTGCATATAACTACATGGGTCGTGTGCGAGTCTTTTACGATACTGTAAGCTTTATTACAGAGACAACTCTGAAGCAAAATTCCCACTTGTTTTCACGACAGGTAAGTCATGACCCAAATCACGTGTTCCTGAATCTACGTTACGACTCACTTCAAACTGAGGAAGACTGGTGCGAATGGTGGACCAAAATGGCGGCAAATTTGAATGTTTTCAAAAGATTATAAAAAAATCGTGTTTTATCCAAATCGAAAATTTTTTTCGCAGAAGTTCATTAGGTGAAATGCAGAATTAGATAAGCAAAAAATTTTTTTGGACATTATGGGCACTTTAAGTTTATCTTTGGTTACTTTAGATAATAGAACTGAACACTTTACAAACTCTAAACAACTGTTTGGATATACTTTAGATTGACCAGCTTGTGTTGGTATGGCTTGTATCTTTCTTTTGTACTCTTCTTAGCATACACTTTGCACTCTACTGTATACTTCCCATTGTAATGAGGTAAGGATTGCTGAATGGCATTCAGGTCACACGACTGCTCTAACAAAATAGTTAATAGAGTCCAGCTACTCTGTTTCCTCTCGACTCTTCAAACTGCATTTGTCAAAAGTGCTACTTCATGTAAATGACAGACTGTATACTGTGCTGCATTATTAATTCCCACTAAGGCATATGTACATGAGACCAGCTCTGATTGTCTGCCGAGGTGTCTACAATGCAGCTTGTAGAGAAATCAAGTTGAACTGATAAAAATACGCAATGTGTATATGAGGCAATGAGTAGTACATAGAAAATTCTGGGTGTGTTGATCTGATCTTAGAATCTCAGAAGAACTTCTGGTGTGTTGATCTGATCTTAAAATCTCAGAAGTCTTTGTGGTGAGCCACAAAGTCTTGCTCTTGTGTGTCTTTCATATCATACTCTGGAATCATTTTAGCCCAGAAGCTAGTATTGGATTTTCAACCAAGGGTCTCTGATTTGGCATCCCAGTGAGCCTCAGCTTGTACCATTCATCTTTCCTAAGCATAGTTTAGGGAGCCACTTCGAATGCACAGGTTTTGACTTGAGCAAGTTAGATGTATACCTACGCTATAACAACTAGAATGGCGAACAACATACTTTTGTGTCCATTTCAAGTTAGCATTTTGTACTTGTGAGAGGGACCATTTAACACTTACACAGTGTTTGCTTATAGCTCAATGCTTTTTTTCTGTTTCCTTGACTTCAGGGTAGTAGTTCTTGTATCTCAGATGCCATGCTATGCTTGTACATGCAGTTACAGTTCTAAACTGGTGAATGATGTTGCGTGGGATGAAGTAGATGTCGTTATCGCGCAGAAGGAACTTGGAATATTTCACACCTTCTCTTCGTAGCTGATTAAGTTTTGCATCATCTACCCAGCTGACACACTGGAATTATAATAATAAAACAATATTATAATGTATACTATGCATATTATCACTACATGTATTACTAAGTTTGAAGTCAAACAGTCTGTTTCCTACCTGTTGAATTGGAGGTTCGTGAAGATCCAGCTGCAATTTCTGAGCCAGAAAATTAAAGTTTTCAGCACTAAAACACACCACATCTTTGCAATCTCTGTTGGCAGAAGGACTAGAACACAAGAAATTAACTGTTGTCAAAATTTGTGGACGTACATTTAATATTCATCAACAAAGTTATTAGAAATTAAATTTCCAGGGACTCGGTTCTCTAAAATTTTTAGAGAACTGAGTCCCTGGTTAAAGCAGTTACCGGTACTAGCAACCACAGTAAAATATACCGGTTAGCAGATATAACAACAGGTTCTGGTAAATGTTTATTTACATGTAAGTACAAATCAAAGGATAAATTAACATAGCGCATAAAACCTAAACTATACACTGTAGCTTCACATATAGTATTGACTACTTATTAAGCAAGAGAGAGGTCTTTACAGGAAAACCTCAAACAAAGACCTTGTCTAATGACTGAACAATAGTGAAGTCCAAACGGCAAGGCTGAGGTTTGAGATTTTTTCATAAAGACTGAATACTCGAAGTTAATAAGATGTTTTTTATATCACTTTTTGCATTGGTTTTGTGGGCTTATAATTAGCATTAATTACGGGAACTGCCTTAGAATTAGCCAATCGGGGTGTGTGTTAAATCAGCTACAAACACAAACCATCTTATAAATACAAGCAACTGAACATGGAGGTGAACTAATTACAAATACTGCAAATAACTAATTAATGAGCTACTAAAGATAATCAACTACTAACAGTATTGATGATACAGGCATGCATAGTACATACATAGTTTGTCACAACAGAGTGCTTACATTTCTCCACAATGCACAGCTTTCAACACTCCAACAGCTGCAGTAGTTTGTCTGTCAAAACCATGTCCAACATGGTCAGCATGACATCGTGTTCTGTCTTCAGCAAGAATTTCTCTGGGTTCAGAGGCTCTAGGCAGGTACTGCAGGTTTTGAAGTTCGTTAACACCAATTCTTGAACAAAAAAAAGAAAGAAAAACAAATCATACTTGACTATACATCTGTGTTGCTGTTTTGTCATCCATAGTTAGTCCTTTATAAATAGCTGTATTGCATTAACTAAGGAACTATACCCAAAACAATTGGTATTAATTTTTGTTCAGTGCATTGTACATTCAATTCCTTTGAAATTTTAAGGAAAACATGACGCGCATTTTAGCCAATCATCCGCAAAGGTTTAGGCAGAACTCTCAGAGTGCCCTACATGACAATTTTTCAAAATCACACCATTTCAAGTCACAATGCCCACCTTTGAACAAGCAATTTCATGATTTCAATGATTTTCAAAGATCCTGAATATGTTTTTGGAGGCTTACAACAATACTAAAGATATTTAAGGTAAATATGAATGTAATTTTATGGTTAACTTGAAATTAGAAGCCAAAATGTTAGGTAAATGTATTTATGTAAGCCACGGCACGTCATTAGCAAAATGAATGCATGTTGTTCAAATTTGACCAAGACCTTGTTGTATTGACGGAGACCTTTATCATTCAGTCAATACAGCAAGGCCAAGGTTTGAGATTTTCCCGTAAAGACCAAATGTTTCAGGTAAAGAAAATTGTTTCTTGTATTGCTCTTTTACTTGGCTTTTGCTGGCCTGTAATCAGCCAATGGGCGTAATGGAAGAATAATGTCCTAGTATTAGCCAATTAGAGCACATGTCATATCCGCTACAAACACAAGTCTTGTGTAAATACAGTATTTGTTGAGATACTAAAGAAATGAATTATATGACATTTTTGGGACTTTTGTTAAGACCCTGAATGAGTTACGGATGCCAAGAGATAGTTAATTTCCATGCAGGATTATTGTATGCTAGCCTGAAGACTTTTTTTTTAGACTTCTTTAGCTGTCAGGCACAAAATGTATAAATCCTCAAGTCAAATGGAAAACTGCAGTAAACCATGCGGGAATGATGATAATGTTTGTGGCATATATAGACATATACACGCCCACCATGTGCTAAGAAGCATTCAATTTACATACCTCCGCTTTTTGTATGGAGATTTGGACTCTGCTGTAGGAACAACTTGCTCTCCTGGTCGAACCCACAAAATTGGACCATCATTGCTTTTGTTTCGTTCAGATAAATTAAGTGCGGAAAAACTTCCCCATGGCATCGTCTCCTTTAGAAACAGACATTGTTCAAGAAGGTCCAGAAATTCTGGGAAATACCCTCCACTTTCCTCTTGCACAGTTCCAACTAGGCTGAACTGCAGTAAAGGTCCTGATCGATATGTCCCATGAGAGTAAGAAGATTGCACTCTCTGAGAAAACTCCTCCATTTTTAAAGTCTCAAGGTCCGACTTTTTATACAATGACGAGACCTTGACGGTCAAATTTGGATGGTTCACTTCAAAATACTTTACGAGTTCAGGTAGATATGCTGCTGCATTGTGAACAATTCCCATTACATTTTTCGGTACACCTTCACTCTTTTCAGCAAAGACTTCACGGAAAAAAAGTTTTACAAACTTCTGCAATTTCTCTTCTCGTAGCACAGCAATTTCATCTGAATAAACATGGAGAACTGAGGCACCCCCATTAGCGTCAACTTCAGTGTGAATAAGATGCGACAGACGAGTCTTTTCTTTGGGATTTAACCTTATAGAATAATCTTGGTCATTGAAATTCTTTTCCTCTTCGTAGCTATGATGGTGATGGTGATGGTCCTTGTGTTTCTTCTTTTTCTTCTTCACATCTGATCCTCCATTGAGTTTAGCAGCACCGTTGCTCTCATGATTTGCATCAACTGAAGAAAGCCAAGAACAAGATGAATTAGTCATGTTTCTATACTTTGACATTAACATCCTTTTCTTTCTTCTCACTTTATACATTTTTCAATTTGTCAATTTGTATGTATTTTCAACTTACTATGGTTCTCGACATATTTTTATTTGTCCACATGTATGCATAATAATTGAATGTCTAAACAATCGTTTTTATATTGTTGCATATTTTCTTCTACAAGAGAACACCATAGCTACATGTTACAGACTCAATTGACAAAACAGGGTATTGTCACTTCTCAACAAAGTATCCAAGCAATACTTTTATAGTTTCACTTTTGAATTCATAATTTTTATTTTAATTACACCCACAAAATCTTATAATTACATGTAAGAGAATTAAATAATAAAGCAAACAGGGTCTAGATGCCCCTAATGAAAAGCAAGTGTTATCTGTTTAAATACTGAAAATGGCTAACAACATCAGTGGCCTCAAGGATGGCACAGACACATTGCAAATGTGCATGTACGTACTAATCTTCCACAGAAATGCTTATCAAAGTAAGGTAGTTAAATTAAATCTTAGTAGTTTTAATTCTATTCAACACAGGAACACTAGCCTGTATTCCTTTATTAGACACAGATTATCAGGAAAGTGGAGACCTGTAACTGTCATTACCTGAATTTCTCTTGATTTTCAGTTTCAAGTCATTGTGTGAAATTATCTCTGGTGCAGAGGGAGTAAATTCACACTTTCCTGCAAAGAACAATTACAAGCCATTAGAGAACAAACAATCTACCTATTCAAGACAAACATAATGCATGTATCGTGGTACAGTGAAATCACAACAATTTACTTCCAAAATCTAATATGTTGTACCTTTGAAGTGTTATTTTTCAACTAGCTGATAAATAAGTATCTAAATCCCTTATTTACCATAGTGGTGCACATGTTCTAATCAAATAATTACAAAAAAAAAAATACAGTGGACAAAATATTGTTTGTATCAATTTGATATTGAATGATATAATTAACTTGGTGTCTGGTCATTTTGATACAAAGTTGTTTCGATGTAAATTTTAAATTCAATTCAATACAAACTGAAGTCAATTTGATACAACCTCCATTTAAATGTACCTATTGTAGTTCTTATTTGCTGTAATGACTTTATATGTGCATCGAATTGACCTCAGTTTGTATTGAATCGACTTAAGATGTGTATCAAAATGACTTTGATTTGTGAGGCAAGAAACAGTGTGGCAGATCAAAGATTACATCAAGGTGAACCATTGAAGCTGAGTGCAAAGAACTGGCCTGGACTAGCTAGAATGAGGTGGAAGAGCAAGCAAAAGACCATGAAGGATGGAAGATGTTACTGGCCATCTTACACTGCATGCACCACTCAGATGAGCAAAGTGCATGAGTGTCCAAAAATTACCATTGATACATTGTAGTTGCTAAATGCGAGACAGGTATGATGTACTGTTAATCATCCTTTCTTCCCTCTCATGAGAACCTATCTAAGGTAGTTCTCATCTTTAGACTCATTGTTTTTGTCTAACTTTTATTAATTGACTAAGAACAATTTTTAAAGCTAAATACATACCACACTACAGTTGCATTTTACACTGGCATACATGTAGGCAATGAAACTCGGCTTACAAAATTACCCACAGACGAAAAGAGGAACGGAAAATAGAAGGATTAAAAGAACATTACTTCACCTGCAAACCTTATAAATACTCGCGCCGTTAATTAATAAATTAAGCACAAACTTGCGTAAGAACGTACGTTGCGATCGTGGGGAACAGCACTTGATGCTCACTTTCAAGATGACACTTTCCCTTTCTCTTTTGTCTGAAAAGTTCTAAAAATGTATTTTTGAACACTGTTTGTTGCTAGTGTCGCAACACGATGCAAAACAGATCCAGCTTCGTGTTTGGAGAAAACACGTGCAGCTTTTCATGAATGCCGAATTCGGAGATTTGCTTTAAGTGACCATGCATCGGTAGCAGGAACCGCCAGTCTTTAATCTCCGACTGGAGGCTACAAAAAGATCCAAGCTTAAATCCTCCACTGTATGCCCGAAACTGTCGATACAGTAACGTCGGTTGCATCAACGTAACAAGATTGTAGCTGCTCAAGTCAATAACACGGTTGAAATTAAGCTTACTGCTTCCTCTACTTTACCACTCTTAAAAGTTTACTTTTGAGCGGATTATTTGGAGATCAAAGTGTCCAGCAGTCTTTCCCTGTTACAATTTAATAATCAGATGCAGCTTAGTTCACAAAATTTTGAAACACAGCGCAACGTAAATGCCGGTCGGCAGAACAAACAAAATTGTGCTTGTTTCGTTCGCCATAATTCCTTGCGTTAAACGATTTAATCTATTCTAGATTAACAAAACTAACGTTGAAAAGATATCGTACCTTCTTTTTTTATCTTTTTCAAGGTTGTCTTTAAGCTGTTGGTTGCTTTGGTCGGCGAAGGTGAACGAGAAGGAGATGGTGACACTGAGGTGATGTTCCAACTTTCCTCGGACGAACTCAAGCGTTGCGTTTTACCTGAATTTTCGAAAATTAGCTGAGGTTTTGTCTCTGCTTCAAAACTGATCTTTCTTTTTTTCTTGACATGCTCATCTTTTGGTAATGTAAGGCTCGATGTCTTCTTCAATAATGGAGATTTACTTTCAACCGTCTCCTGACCGTTAAGGGCAACTTCCTTCTGAGTCGCCATCTTGGAATTTATATTATGAGTAAAAAGTGACGTCACACACAGAACTCCCACCACTCTTTTTCGCGCGGAATTTTTACCAACATTTAGTCGAGAGAAAAAAACAATGTAGAAATTTAAAAGTTTCTTTTTAAAACTGTCTTTTCCTACGCTTTTTTCCTTAAAAGTCTGCAAGAAACAATGTTAAAAAAAGAATGGTTAATTTTTTTAGAAATGCCTGATGCAGGCAAATCTGACCCTTACCCGGACAGTGAGCATTGAAATAGTCACACAAACGAGGCTTGCATGTGATAGTGAAAATAAACATGGCGCCGGACTTAAGTACGGGGAACTAAGGAGTTGAGAAATGCTTCTCTTCATCCTCGAATGTCTTCATACTTCTCTAATTTCTTGAAAATAGAAATGAAACCCTGTTCAAGAAGTCGGATATGAAAAATGGCTGCTTGGAGACCGACAAGCGAAGCAAAATATGGAGTTGGTAGGTGATCGTTGACAATTCCAGTTAAGATCCGCATTTCAATTTCTGCTGCTATTTTATATTTTGAACCTAAAAAAGGTCACCAGAATTAACTTGGAGCTGTTGGTTTTATCTCGCAGTTGTTTATAATTTTGACGGTAATATCCTTCATGGACTACGGTTAACTATTGGCGAGACGGTGCATATTTTGGAAGAATGCGCAGGTGAGATTTGTCTATAAAACTAGCAAAGTAATATTATTAATAAGGCTTGCAAATATTTCCTGATTGGTTTATCTTGTTATCGTGATGTGTATTTATTGATTTTATGGTTTCCGGATTTTCTGTGGCTGTTTACGGATTTGCAATAAACGTTTTTTAGTAACTTGTAGGAGATTGTGCTAGTAAATCAGAGTAAATTAACTATCTTATCGTAATGTGTTTGTTTCTTGTGTTCAATCGCTTACCAGTAATTGATTATTGAACCAACTTCTCGATCATATCAATTATTTATCGGTCGTGGCTGATTATGTACGGTTGTATGGATAACTTAAAATTTCAAATCGATCATATCTTTAGTTATTAATCGCCTAATGCTGTATTTTTATGATCGACAGGTTGGTACCGTGGATGCACTTTGCGAAATAGAGCTGTAAAGGTGAGGCTTCAGCAATATGATGATTCTTTTTTGCGGGCATAATAGGTTGTTTGTTAACTTTAATTCAGCGATTGATTCATTCAGTTTGCCCGATCTCAGGGATGAAATATCGAAAGACTCCCAACTGAATTATATTAAGAGTATTTGCAAATTTTACAAATTGTGGGTTACAAAAATACAGACTGTGGGCTGATCAAAATAATAACATTTATTTATTTTACATTAATTTGCGTTTTTGGCGTTAGGTGTCTAAAAAGTTTATTATGTGTTGTTCAGTTTGGTCAATAGCACTCTGACTACATGAAGCTCTGATTGTCATTTTTTCTGACAACATAAACAATGCATTGCAAAGGCTTCTTTGTTTTATAAACATGGATTAAATTCCATGATTGTCATGTCGATAACAAAGATATGTTTCAAAGCATTGCTTTTCATCAACTTAGTCACACTCTTAGGGTGAGAGTAGGCTGGGGCTCTTGAGGTGAATTTAAAGAAAAGTGAAACATGTTTATTTAAAAAAATTACATACTGGAAATACAAAAATTCATACATGTACAGTTGTAGGTTGTGGTAGGGACTACACTGAATCACATGTGATAACTTGTCTTGCACTTCAGTACTCGAAAGACACAAACATTAAATATTATGGTTATCATAATAATTTTCACATACTGGTAATTTTAAAACAATAACATGTATCATTTTGTTGTTCAATTTTGCTTAATACCTGTATTTTTGTGACAGGGTATTTTTCCAACAACTTTTGTTCATCTCAAAGATTGTTCTGTGGAAAATGTAGGGTAAGGTTTTACAAGTATTTTTTCTGCAACATCACAAGGATTTCCCAGCTTATTGTACTTGTAAGATTAAAACACTGTTAATATTAAAGGTCTTTGCTTATTGTAACAGAAAATCACTTTTTTTCAGCATAATGTCTGCACATTTCTTATAAGAAAACCCTGTTAACCCCCTGTTAATATGGCCAAAGGTAACATTATGAAATCCAACCTGTATTTATTCCTTTATAATTATACCCTGTTTATTCAGCCACTCAAACTAGTCATTCAGTTTTCCATAATTTGTTAAAAATGGTTGTGCTGAAGCTCTCTAGTGAGCTCAGTGGCACATGATGTACCCATCTCACTTGAAGCAATGTTGAAACACTGACTAAATGCTGGATAATTCACCAATGTAGCCCAACATTTTTAATAACATTTACCTCAAATATATACTAAGTACTGTGGAACCCTGATTTTGCGATCATCGATCTAATGTTACTCCCGATTTAACAATCAAGTTTCTGTGTCCTGGCTAAAGTTACAGTAAATTGTATGAAGTGGTGCAATGATATTCCCGATTTAACAATAAAAATCTAGTGACCCAAGCATTAAGTTTTTCCTAGTACAACAATAGAATTAATATCACATACTACAAAAGAGTGACAAGCATTAGCAATGACACAGAGTTTTATTAAATTACAGTAATCCTTTGTCCCATAGGGTATAAAACTTTTCTTTCAACAGTGTTTACTTTCACTGCATTGAAGGTGCTTCTCATCCTTGTCCTCCTTGCCTTTTAATAGTTCTTGTAGCTTGATCAGCTACTGTAAGATGGTTTTTTTGTGATAGAAAGTGTATGTCGCAGGTATTTCTAGGGTAATTCCTTTGTTCCTGCATTTTCCAGCTACTGTGACGTAAATCCTCCCTCCCTTCTTTAAGAATAAATGAAGTACTCACGACATTGTCAAATGCACGTGACTCCCAATCACTTCCTCCCACTTGCCGGACCGTTTCCCTGGCACAGCTTGCAATCTTTTTACAGCAGTAGCATGGGTATCATAAGAATTATTTGCCTTATCCTTCTTCAAAACAATAACAAATCATTACAAAATACAGAAAGGGGTACTTTTGGAAAGACCCATGAACAATTAACACTATGGTGATGGCATATAAACATTGAACAGTATGCTTGATGGCCCAAGTTTTGGTTTTGCTTTATATACTCCACAAACTTTGGAGGGACAATGGTTGTGTTTCGGTTGTCCCATTTCAATTTGACCATTGCAATCA
>OMLO01003111.1_pt1 | contig 13668 bp, 8 predicted proteins | sample 1674811 | NCBI WGS metagenome assembly OMLO01 (sample SAMN06265003, study PRJEB25207) | coral metagenome | isolation source: Coral host | place: Mexico:La Bocana,Puerto Morelos, Mexico | collected 2008-11-13
TATTTCCTGTTTTTCTAAGTTCGAACGTCACAGAGAAATTGTCACCTAGAGTTTAGATTCCCTGTAATGAAGTTTACGCGATTTATTGGGAAGATAGGTTCAATATTCAGTCATCTTATTTCGTTGTATTCTGTGGAATTCTGGTAGCGTCTCGACAATGGCATCAAAGGCATATGATTGGACAGCTACTTCAGGAAGGTCTCTTCTAAAGAGGACAGTAGACATCGACTTTGTTGCGCTGCAACTGAAAACAACTTCAGCAGACTTTGCGGGAAACAATGAAACTAGTTTCTACGTGGCAAAGTTTGCGACTGATTTGGATTTACAAGACATCTGAATGGTATTTTAAAGCATAGGCGCACGAGCTAGGGGGGGGGGGCAGGCGAGGGTAGCTACAGCTCTCCCCTCAGTTACTGAAATTATGTGATTTTTTGGTCAAAACACTCATGGTTCGGCAACGAAAACATTACAAGATAATGCTGCTGGAGTGATTTCTAAACTTCGTTATTAGTTTCTAGTTAGTTACTTCTTTATAACTTTTCCTTTCAATAGGTTTTAGGTTTTAATAGATTGAGTCTGATGACAGAGGTCATTGAGTTTGCAGTCTTTCAATATATTTTTTTTGAAATTATAGTAGTAATGTTTCATTAGGTGTGGAAATTGTTGGCCTTTTTTGTTTGTCATGGAATTTGAGTTCGATTGCATCCTGATTTCAACACTCACGCATTTGGGCATTGCGTAAATTTTTCGGGCGGGTAAGTAACATTCCTAGTAGAATTTTAACATGGAGAGCGCGAAAGGTTTAAGAACGGCGCTGTTTAAAGCAAAACATTGAACTTCTGCAACAATTATATTATATATTTCTCCGTTAATTTCAGTACATATTGTTATCCACAAAGTTGTACTCTCACTGCAGATATGCTGAAGTAGAACAGTTGATAACTATAAGTTTATTAGGAGCTCGTGTGGTGACTCGGCTCCACGTCAGATAACCGCCTGTTCAAAAAGACTTTGAGCTGTATTTTATATGAACGGAATCTAATTGCTGAATTAACTGCATGTATTCGTGAGGTTTGTATTAACGGCTGGAAGTTTTAAAGATCATTTGGTTTTCCTGCTTCAAAATAAAAGCGAATCTCTCTTGGTGGAATCCATTTTCTTAGATCATAGGAATAAGGAAGCTAATTTATCTCGTTCGTTCCATGTTTTTAACTCTCTCTCATTTGGGTCGATAAACTTATCCAGCTCGCCACATCCAATTTAAAGAGGCATCTTCACAAGTCTATACAGTAATAAAACGGAGCATACAACCTTGAATCTTTTCATGTGTTAATTAGAACTCGCTTGCTTAAAACGTTAATGGGCCGGTACGGCGTGAGATAAACTGCAGTCTGCCCTTACCAGAGAAAGACCAGCACTGATCAACAGATAAGCAACGATTCGCAGGTAAAAATGTCGGCAGTGACCATATCTTTGTGTATTCACGCATTTATTCTCTAATTCCTCAGTTAATTCTGTTAATTCATTGCGGAACTCAATTTTTCTTCGCTGAGCAGTCAGTGGAGGCTTAAATACCAAAAAATGCCTAAGTAGCATAGTCGGGGAATCTAAGATACATGATAGTTCGCATCTTGTTACAATTTATCAAACTAGTTACCTTTATATTGTTCTCAAAAATTATTTTTAAAAGCAAAACCTTCAGGGAACAAAGACGCATCTTCAATTATCGAGGAGTCCTCTTCAAAACGTTTGCCATCTCAGGTCTGTATTTGATAAAGATTATTAAATATTCTAAAACCTTTCAGTCCGCAGCAGTACTTTACTCCCTCAAGTATTAGTTAGATGACTCTTTAGATATCATTCAGTTTGAAGCTCGCATATTTTAAAGCGTTTTATGATTGTGGTGTGGTTTGCATCTTTTTAACATACAACCCTCGTTGCTTCAAATCTAGCGAAGCTTCGTGAGTCTCTTTTAGGCTTAATTCATCGAAGATTAGAGAACCCCTGGTCATAGGGACACAAGCAAAGTACATTTTTCAGTTCTGAATCAGTTTTTTTTTCTTTATTAGTTTTAAAACCATTTCTCTTTGAAATCAGGCTGTTTTTCATTGGCCGAAGCACTCGGGAACAAGCTGTGACGAACGATTTTCTCTTGCCAGTGGCTATCCTTGCTAGAAGGAACCAAACTTTAATAAAGGTCAGCTTTTTGGCAGCTAATTGAGAGACTAAAGATATTTAAAAATTAGAGTCGGTACTGAGACTTTAAGCTCCAAAAAAAAAAGAAATACTTCAAAAGCCATCAGCGACAATTACGTGAGAAGTTTTAGAGGCTTCGAACGGCAATCTCTAGTTGCTCTTGAGTCGTTTCCAGAACGTCGTATTCGTTCAGTTTCTGAACTTGAGTCAGAGCCAAAACAAATCAGTCCCAAAAACAACTTCACCACTGAGTACCAGTCACTGAAATTTGCGTTTTTTCTCTTGTGCTGTTTAAAGTCTGTTGAACTCTTTGTAATTCCATTTAATACGCATAGCTTGAGATACTTGCGCTTTAGAATTTAAATTCTAGAAGGAGACTATTCGATCATGAAGGGATTATATTCGTTCCCTCCCTTCCCCTGGGTGAGTTGTTAATCCATCAAAGGTAAAGTCCCAGAATTTTGCCTGATTTGCCTGTAATTTGAATCTCTTGTACTCAGTTATGCTGCTAGCACGAGAGAGGCGCTTTAAGAGTAAAGATTGCTTGCTAGAGCTAAAGCCCACTGCATAGGTCTCCGCGTTTCCAAAGCATATAAATTGATCGCAGTGGAACGTAGGTGTCTTGTGATGGTAATGTGTATGTTATAAGTATCGAAATATCCGAGAAAAAAGTATGCATTGACGTTTGAAGGGAACGGCGAGATCTGAAAACGTTCCAAAGATCGAAAACGGGGCGCGGGCATGCGCGTATGTCACTCACCCGCTACAGCAATTTGATTGGCCAGTCACATATCGTGATAATCATCTCATTTATTGTTTTCATTGCTATGTAAACCAGATGCCTCTGTTTTGTGTTGTTGTACGATCTATACTACAGCACCAGCCAGCAAAGAGATACTTCCTGTTTTTCTTGGGCTAAAAGTCGCGGAAAAATTTCCATCTACTATGATTAAACCAGGTGGTGTTTTGCGGTTTTAAACCTAAACATGTACCGTTTTGTTTTTTAAACTTATCTGCACGTTACGCCATCGGTAGCGGCCTTTTTTCATCCTGTTTAAAATCTCCGATATTAACCCCGTACTTTTGCCGGTGATGGTGCATGTTAAAAGTTTAACATGTTTGTAAACTTTTGTTTATGTCCGTTGTGAAAATGGGGCGCAGGTTTCAAAGTTTGTCGTATGGACCTTTGCACCAAGTGAGCTTCAAAACTTAATCTGATGACTTCTCAAGGCCGAAAAGTCACGAAAAAAGACGTTGTTCAAGTTGAGGTGGAAAACTAAAATGACATTAAGCTTTCACAGAAAGTGTAACAATTGGCAAACACGCCAAGCGTTCTCTGCCACCGGAGTTTTTGCAGTTTCTTTTTCCAGTCCAACGCAAGGATATCTTCTAGTAAGAGAGTGTGTAGAGAGAAACATTGTGAGGATCGGACATGCGTCTTGCCCAATAACGCACCACAGCACGCTTCTCATTAACCCGTGTCTCCCAATGCTTAATTTGGACAGAAAAAAATTGAAAATGTTCTTCCCGAACAACGCATTTATCTGTGCTCTCCCCTTAAAACTGTGGCATTCCTCAATTTTAGTCTTAGATAATTTCACTGCGCTTTTTTTGCGCTTTTTTCAGAACTGTTTTCCTATCACTTACGACTTAAGACTTGCAATTTATTTAGTTACTTGGTTAAGGAGTTCAGTTATTTTGAAATAAAAGGTAAAATCTGTATGCAAGCCAAGCGAGCTTATATCGTCACTGTTGCATGAAGTGACTTGGAGTATTTCTGCTTCCCCCTGGATGGGTATTAATACATCGCAGAGTTACCCCCAGTATTAAACTCATTTTGTCAAAATTTCAGGTCAATGGTGAATCGATGATCCTGAGAAGGTCCTTTAATGCGTTTATACACATCTAGCACCTGTCTGTTTCAGCGCTGTATGGTACACTATCAATTCGGGAATGAAACTTGAATAATGTATAAAATTGTAAAATGATATTGAACATTGGCTTAAAATTGTGCTGAAGGAATATTGAGGTTTCGGATCTAACCCAGGAAAACTATATATTTTTCCCTGGAAGAAATGAAAAAATCAATTTCTACCATGAAACACGACAGGAATTAGGTTTGGTGGATTATCATTTACAAGAAATGCACTGTCACAGGAAAGTACTCGAGAGAGACGTAACAGGAAAACAAACTACTGCCAGTTTTACATCTTTCATGTTATTTTATTTGAAAACTCTTGTCTCATACTAAGCCAGTAGAAGCCAGCCTCGCCAACTCTTCTCAAAAACATTTACGGGCGTCGCCCTTACTCCGATCTTTCTTGAGAGCAAGTGGTTGTACCCAGGCTTCTGAATATGTTTACTCAGTTATTTTGCGACCTTGAGTGCGGGTCGTGAACCGATAGAGTCCTTGATGCAATGTTCTCTCGTAAATCGTATACCTACAAGCATTCACATTGGGCAACTGCCTCTAGAGGTGTTTCCCTCCAGCGGTGAGGATCACCTGTGCTGTTTGTTGATGGTATGTTTTTTTCCTTAAACGTGTCACAGTTTGTCAATATACTCTGCTTCATCAGAGAGTTATCAACAATTTCGACGCATAACAAGAAGGAACATTAAATTCTCTTTAATCATGCTCCCGTTAAACAAATTGCAGGGAAATTCATCAAGTAACCCTGTACGTAGGTAACAGTTCCTTTGAATCTCTATAGGTTGGCTTCCATTGAAATTAAAGTCAATATTTCGGCATTCTAACCTCCAATTTGTAGAATCTGTAGACTTCTCTCGTAACTTTCATGAAAACTATCAGATATCAATTCCATGTTCCGTAAATTGCTTCGCAACGATTCTGTCGGTTGCAACTGATATTATTTAGAGGAATGTTTTCAAGTATTGTCCTGCGACATTGCCTTTAAACTCGTTGTTCATCCGTTTTGAACAGCCTCGACAGAAGGATGCGACGATCCTTGGATTGCATTCGGTAACGTTTGTTTCACCAGTCCTTGCCAACCCGTGTGGATGTGGTCGTATCTCTCACGTAATGCAACAGTCTGGTGTAAGAGAAACAGTCAATCCACGATGAATGTACCAACTTCTAAGCACCTACAGCCGCAGCCCGAAGGGCAGACCTCCATTGTCTCAAACCAAGTCATTAGATGATACGTGTGTCCGCCATGACCGCAAGCCACACAGAAATTGCTGGCACCTGGCACAATAAAATGAAAACGACAGTTGTTTTACACACGAATCTGTAAATTATAGTGGATACATAATTAATGAGACTTCTGCTCGTAGGTGGGAATCATAAGAGAGTCCTTTTAGCAGAAAAATAATCGGTGCGCCAACACTGAGATATCAGTGATTACGACAATAATACGGCATGTCTCTCTAACAGCGCCATCAGATCAGTCTTTTCTCAAGCAAAGCTAATGATTAGTTAATTAAAACGGCTGGAAAACAAAACTGGGCTCCCCGAGCTCGTTAGTGAGCTATAGCCATTTTTCAACTGACAGAACTCAATATCAAGGAAAAAACCAGCATGTTTTCAATATGCAAGTGTACAAGCGTGTGCTAGCGACGCCATAAATTGTGCGCAGCTAGGATGCGCAATGCAAATATAAGGAATCACCATAAAGTATGGAATATTTACTTGTATCTACTAGATATATGTACTTATTACCTCTGACAGCAACATGGCATATAACACACTGAAGTCCTAAAGTACAACACGAATAGCATTGAGCTCCACGAAGCGTGACCTGCGGACAGTTGGGACAACGGGTGCTAAACTCTACGACAAAAAAAGAAACATTAACGAATAAAATCAATCGGAAAATTGAGGACAATTTACCAAAAGACCCTTCTACCAATTAACGTACCCAAACAACTCAACTCCTAAGCCACTGTAGTGCTAATGAAGTCTTCTTACAACGTATTAAAATGTACTGCAGACGAGACGCACCTTGCAACCTCCATGCCCCCTCCCTCCTAGAAATGAAAAAGTCCCGCAAAGTTTTGTGGCAACAAGTGTCACACGAGGAAGAAGCACATTCAACTGTTCGCAACGAGCTGTGGCAACGCCGCGTCAATTTGTCTGCGCTGCTTAGGAGTGTTCCGTGTACCCAAGTACCCTTCGTTTCGTCTGCGCAAAAAGCATTGATTCAAGGGAAAAATGCCCCTCGTACAAAAACACACCTCAAATATGATGACTGAAAACTTTTCCAATGTACTCTACATAATCAAGCTTCTTTGCCAAGATTTTCTCACTTACCCACTCCATTATGCGGTTGTTGAGGTTCACTTAAGAATTTAATCACTTCCGCTCTTTTGCCCAGCAGATTCCAGCGGTACAGAACATCACCATACTGCTTCATGTAGTGATCGTGTAATGGAAGCTTTGAAATATCAACAAATCTGAAAAAGAATGCAAAACCATTTCAAACGAGAAGTTAGACTTGTGTCAAGATACTTAAAGTCCTTTTTCTTACGGAAAAATAATCTCAAATCTAATTCTAAGGTTGAAAAATATCAAAACATTAGTAAACTGATAGCTTAGTATGGTTATGAGCGGAGAAGACTAAGAAGGACAACATAGGACAAATTGAAAATGTCGGCCAAATTTATCAATATGCGCCGTTAGTTCAGTTTTTACCCTCTCTCTGTCACGTATTGCTACGTTCGCATACTGTTGCGTGACAGGAAGACGATGCGCCGTTCGTAACGAAGCTCGTTTAATGCGACAAGTGGCCTGCAGAATGAACGTACCAGGAAGGGGAAAAAACAAGCTAAGGTTGACGACACTATGGCTTCGATTTCCACCTAATAGCACAACTTAAAAGTAACAAGAGGTTGCATTCGACCACTTGGGTTTTAAAACAATTTTGTCAAAGATCGAACATCTAAACAACAGCTCCTTCTAAGTCGGCATATCGCGAAGTTTTGCAAGGCGCAGTCTCCATCCAGGTTGCTGTAAGAGTCTTCCTACGAGTTCAAGAGGAAGCGAGATTTCTTAACACACCTACAGTCTTTCTCGTATTGTTTTCGTTGTTCTTCGTGTGGATCCTTGGCGCGAATAAACACAGGTGGAGACCATCCGCCACTCAGAGGCAACGTGATCTCGCTCCACTGTTCATCTGCTGGCGACAGATCACCCACGTGTTCTGCGACATTTCCGAGGGACTTTGGACGCTTTATAGACTATGGAATGACACAAACCAACAAAAAACAGACGTTGAATATAACGGAGAGTAAAGCGAATGCTTTCATTATTTTCTGCGGTCTACGATAAAGCTTAATCGTATAATTCTTCATTCTTTTTCATGAGCCTAAGGGTTCAATGAGGCAGGCATTCAACTCCGGTTTCCGTGATATAAAGCGGATGAGGGATTTCCTATTCTGATTAGATAGGATGTTACTAAAATTGTTAAAATGTTTCTGAAAACACTTCCATAAATTAACAACCCCCATTTCAGGGTTGCCTTGTGCCTCTCTACCAAAGCGAGGCCTGGTGTACAACCATTGATAAGAAAATGAGCTTAATTTGCATGTGAGAGGATGGGCACTAAGACTCGCTTTGAAAAAGAGGCTAAAGGTAATTCGAAAATGGATTATTGCTGCAGATTGTCCAAAACATTTGCGGCATTGTGAGGCACTGTGAGAGCAGAGTGTTTTGTTTTTTCCATAACACAAACAAGAGGATCTCCGACTAGGCCTCAAACCCGGAACTTCTGGATTCGGAGGTCAGCGCACTAATAGCCGTTGGGGACACAAGAGCGTGAAAAACAGATTTATATTACCAAAGTAAACAGTGTTTTCTCTACGCAAACCTCGTCGATAGCTACGTACCTGGAAAGGGGCGTCTGTATTGTGCGGAGAAGAGCCATACGTAAAAGACTTGCTTGAGGTGATGATTTCTGGCTTAGAGAGGATCTTAGGCGGTTTGAAGGAGTCTGGAAGAGAGTGATGAGCCAGCACGCAAGACAGCATTCCTAGCATCTGGATATCCCGGATGCTTAAGTAATAGTCCATTCTGTTGATTAGAAAGGCAAAGGCGATCGACAATTTTAATACCTAAATTCACTGCTGCTACAGTGCCACGTCGATAGACGACGTACTCAGTTAGATTGAGTTTAACATGGCGAGCAGGAAGTAAAGTTCAAAGATTGCATGTATGATAAGTTGGTTTGAATTTCGTTAGTTCAAATGAGGCAACCAGAGCCCGGCCAATAACAGTAAAAGGAATATAACGCAATGAACCAATCAGAACTCGAAACAAAACATGCAACCGACGCCAAGCGCGGAAAAGATGTAACCGGCGCTACGCACGGGAAAAAATACAACTGGTGCCCAGCGCGGGAAACGCCAGCAATCTAAGTCACGAGTGACGTTGGGTTTGCTCCTGATTGGCTAAAAACTAGGCATGGTTACTCTGATTGGCAGGGTACAATGTATTACAGTTTCTTCCTTTCGTTTTAGAACAATTATTAAAGGATACGCAAATAAATAAAACATACTCACAGTGAACTGACCATCTTCCGACCAAAAGGATGTAATGCCCAGGGCGACTCATCCATCGAGTCAGAGGGCGCGAGCTTCTTGTCGAGGACTAAGCTCAAGAGAGACCAAGTCTGAACCAGATCTTTGCGGCCGATTGTCATGGCAGCTGATAAGTTCTTTTTACAAATTTCACTGATATCATTTCCTTCAAGCCTGGAAGACAAATTTAAAGTAAATGTTCACAACAATGAAGAATGGAAAGTAATAAATGAATTGTTCGACTCGTCGTTAGAACATCTAGTATTCTGCTAAGATTCTGCTATTTCTTTTGTTTTCTTTACTTTTGCCTCATGAGGGCAGATTAGGTCAGCCCTGCTTTTCATTGACAAAAACGCTTGACAGTCAATGTTATGTAAGTCAACTGGTCTGTTAGATTGCGTGACTGAACGCAAATAAGATACAAGTGCGTCTTTGTCACGGTACCGTACAAAACGAGTCACACAAGAAGTTGGCACTTACGTGTAAGCTTGTCCCAGTGACTGATGAATGGGCATCATGACGCTGACGTCACGAATCACAACGAGGCCAACATCGCTGTTCCGTGAGGTGCCCCCACTGTACTTTTGTCCCTCTTGCAGATCCTCTTGCTGTGAGACGGGAACATCCAACAACAAAAAGAAATGACAAGCGATAAATTTCTAAATTCTCTTTGTATTTTTTTTTAAAAAATCAACCAGACGAGTTATGAGGATTAAGACCTTTATCACAACGTTTCTTGACACAGCACAAAAAAAAATAGCAGCCATGCAACCGTGCTCGAGAGATGGCAAAAAGTATCCATGAAGCTCTGCATCTACATCCGACAGCTGATAAATATGGAGAATTACCTCAGGCTCACAGAAAGGAAATTGTGACCTCTGTAAATAACAATTGTAGCTAAATTACTTGGTCCTACGCAAATAAAGACTCGAAATTGGTAACAAGGCCTCAAAATGTTCTTTTAATTCTAAATAACTCTATATCCATTGTACACTGCACCCCAGCGAGACTGCACAAACAGGCTCCTATTTCGTAGCCTGCGTAGCAGTCTTTTCCGTTTCCTCTTGGCGGGAGAAAGCGAGAAAAAGACTGTTACGCAGGCTACCTATTTCGCTAACCTGGCTAAACGTTCTGTAGAGCATGGTCCTTGAGGAAGACTGCTGACCAAACGAACTAAATGTATGACTGTGATGAGATTTGTGAAGCGAGCTGTTTATGAGGGGCGGAAGGGCCGGGCCACTACTGGGGCGAGAACTGTATGCTGAGAAGGCCGAGAGAGACCTGGCGAAAAGAAAACAGGAATGAAACAACTCATTCACTTCCTCAGAGCCAAAAGTGCCTTTCAGCCGGCGGAGACCTGGCACGAGGAAAAGATGGCTCTGGAGAGACCTTTGTTGAATAATATAATATTTCATACGTAAAAATGACGAGCTTTACCTCGGAGTAGGCTCTCCACCAGACCCTACGCGGCCACTATATCTTCCAGGTAAATTAAAGCAGACCAGTAATCCTGGGATATTATAAAAAAAGTTAACAATTTAGACACACAGGTGGATCAAAGTAAAGGCAAACAGCTCAAACTCCTTAACATCTTAGAGGCAATTTTCCTACCCGCTCAGGTTTACAAGCGAGTTTGGTTATCAAACATTTTATTCACTCGATTATAATAGTCCCTTCTCTTTAATTTGTTGGGTTATACTAAGTATAAAAACTTTACGACAACAACAACAACACCCCCAAACAAACAGTTGACCAACTGAACCAGAGGTAAAAACGCGCGACAGGTGTCAAGCGCGGGAAAACGTGAGCTGGACAATGGACGAGGAGATCTGGGAACGAAATTAGACAAGTCAAGCTGTTTTGACTGGTTTCTCCTCTATGACTTTAACGTATCGGTTCGGAACCAAGAGATTGGTCGATAAAAATTGGAAGTTCCTCAGGGAATTCGGAACTAAAGAATTTGTAGTCTAATGGAACAATTCATGACCAAATCATTTTAAAACTGAAGGCAGGCATTTGTAATATCGCTTTTGTTATATCAGCTTACCACAGGCACAGAATTTGGCGCCAGATGTGCGAGGAAAGGGAATAGCTGCGTCTGAGTAACTACCATATGAGACTGGGTCGAGCCTGGCGTGAAGTTGGGGAACAGTGGAGGTGTATTGGTCCATGGGTTCGTCTTCTTGAAACTGTATGGATGAAAAACACCACAAAAATATCAGCAAAAGGCGGTCAAATGTGCTTAGCTACACGTCGCTACTTCACAGGCATGCCACTTAAACTGAAAGAAACTGAAAGCTAGACAACAATTCTGACAAGTAAATAATGGCAAAGTTTCGCCTTTTAGCGAGTCATAAATTCTTGAAATTACAAGATTACAGGCTTTACTCGCTGCCAAGTGCAGGGCGTACCCATCAGCCAACAACCTACTCAGTGCTTCACAAAAGTGAAGCAACCTTCGTTGCCAGCGGTCTTTAAAGATACTGAAATTTGTAACAGGTTTAAACCAACTGCTTTCGTTTTAGCTCACCGTTAATTCCTCAAGATGGCTGACGAGTTGTCGGAGGCATGGCTCAAGGCATGTCTGGTTCAACTTCACATGAGTCTGGGCTGTTTCACGTAAAGTCTACCAGCAAGAAAGAACAACAACCAAGAAACGTCTTTTACATAGTTTGTCTCGGAAGCTCTCACTAAGGAAAAGAGTTTACCAAACAAGGCTTCGACCTCAGGATGTCCAACCTGATTCAGAAGTATTCGTGTATCACGCCAATAATGTAATTCAAGGATTTTCATTGGCCATCATGGCGTGTGAGCCATCATACCATGCTCTACTAATATGATAAGCATACGAGTGATTTTTTTGGGTGTTTACATTTTAGTTTTCTATATTTCAGGGCGTTTTTAATAAAACAATTATTCCACTCGCGCCTGTTGGATATGAGATGGTTATAGCAAACCAACATTCAACGCGCGCTCAGGTAATAATTGTTGAAAAAAACAGGTAGATACGGGTATTCTGGTTATCTACCTTTGGCTTATGTTGTATAGTTGTGTCAATAGATTTGGTGTGAAGACATCCAAAAGACAAGATGGTAAAACACGATCTCTCTTGCTTTATATTACTTTTCGATATTTACCTTGTGTCTAAACTGAGTTATCTATCTATTGTACAGAATCGCATAACTCAGAGAATTCTTGCACCCTGATTGGTCACCTAGGCGAGGAATTCAGCTTGGAATCGCGATGTCAACTGGAATGACTTTTCTCGAGCGCGCGTTTAATATTGCAACATTCACACAGACGTAAATGAAACGAGGTTTTCTTTCATTCACAAACAAGGCTATGCGATTCAAAGAAAATTCATAACCTGACTCGTGTATTCCACGTTAAATTTCACTTGAAAAACTGATATCGCAGTCATCGCTTCACGTTTCGCGCGCGATATCGGTATTTCGCGTGACATTTCGTGGAAGTGCCTCGTCGGGTAATGAATTTTCTTATAGAATAAAAGGCAGTTGCATACTTACCTTCATGAGTTTGGTCTCAGTATTGAGATCAATGGAGGTATCATGTGTAAACTCAAATGATGGCATGGCGTTGTTAGGATAGTGTTTTGGGAAGTTTATTACTAATGATACAACATTAGGACCATTGGTGACATTCACTGTACAGCTTCTATGACCAGCGTCCATCTAAAAAATAAATAATTCAAATTTGAGATTAAAAAGTCAGCTACTAGCCTGAGTTTTTTCCGCCTGTTGAAGTAATGGGGAGTTTAGGTAACCAGGACGGCAACGCCGAGGACAATGCTGATTAAAAAATGTTTTATATTTCGCTTACGAATCTCGCGGTACCATAAAAAAAACATTTACTTTGTTCATAACTGTCAAAACTATCACGAAACTAAATCTGGGACACAAGGATAAATTTCAAAAAAGAGTCATCGAGGTTCAATTCCTCCGGCCAGACAACGCAAAATTTGGTCATTTCACGTTGTTGATTTGCAGAGGACAGCAAAGAAATGAATCAAGAATTATGAATAAAAAAAACTAAAACGCACGTGCACAGCCATTGTTCTGATCATAAACCTTTTGTTTAGTGCCGTTGACGTCGTGGTTTCTTAAACTCTCTCTGTTTCCACTGAATAAGGACAAAATTTTGATAAACCGAGCAAAAGACTCTATTTTCGATAGAACCTAAACAAACAAACTATATACCAGCGTTGCAATGGTAACACTAGACTATTTCTTTGAAATTAAGTCTTTTAACAAAACAAAATTAACCTCCAATCAATGATCAACATGAAACGAGCTAACATGAGGGCAACGCTATTTCGACAAATTTGCCACTAGGAATAGTTTTTGACCTTTCAGACGTTTTAGAAACAGGAGGAAAAATGTCAGTTGTAGCTTTAAATAGCTTTTAGAAAAAAATTTTTGATTTTGGCAGCGTTCACACGACGCCGGAAAAAACGCAGCTTTATTTCTACGATTAGGACTACCGTCCACACAAATCCGTCACGAAAATTGGCAGCGCTCTTGAAATGGGAAAGAATTTGACAACGCAAACTTTCGTTTTCGAGTCGACGGCAAAATTTTTAAAAATGGATCTTTTCGACAACTTTTCGATAATCATGTGATTTTCCTGCCCGAGTTTTTCTCAAACAGATCCACAAAGACCGGTGATTTCCATCGCAGATGCGTTTTTTGCCTTGGCGTGGTATGGGTGTGAAACATTTGACGCGTTTTCAGAGTGAAATCTCCGGGACCTCAGTCAAAGAAACTGAAGGGGCTAATGGCAATTTAAGAGAGTTCCATTTTACCTGTTCAACGATCACATTAGGGATGTTAACATTGATCAACGCAAACTCCTGCTGTAAGGTGTGCGGTTGAATGGCCATGTCAGGAATCACTTCAGCTGAACCAATAATGACGGAGT
>OMLO01003112.1_pt1 | contig 13667 bp, 9 predicted proteins | sample 1674811 | NCBI WGS metagenome assembly OMLO01 (sample SAMN06265003, study PRJEB25207) | coral metagenome | isolation source: Coral host | place: Mexico:La Bocana,Puerto Morelos, Mexico | collected 2008-11-13
TGGGAAACTTCGTCAATTGCCAAAGCAGCTGCTGGAACGGTAATTTTTTCCACCTTTGTTCTTGTTTTACCTTTAAGCCCCAAATGTTCGACTTTCATGGAACTAGTTGCATTCAGACCGATGCTGTTATGAATGGTGCGGCCCCCAAATAAACGTGCGCCAGCATTGCTTGGACATTGTCCTTCAAATCCTCCACGGCCAAAAAAACATTCAATCAAGGGCTTGATGGCTCTCAAAATGGTGTGTGTCTTGCCGCAGCCGCCACCGCCTAGAAACATCACCTGTAGGTTTTCACCATCCCACGACGATGGCAACAGTTCACTGCCCCCATGTTTGGACCACATTCTCTGCAACTGCCCTGCAACCAAGGAAACTGCATCAATCTGTTCATCATTCAAGTTTGCTGCCTGGCACAAGTGCCATCCAACCGCACCCGGTCCCCGCAGACGCAAGGGTATAGGAATTTCTGTGACTTCTGAAGGTTCATCACCTCTTCGCATAGCCGCAAGGGATGCATCAGCCACATTGACAGCTACCTCACAGGCAATTGCCACTGATAAAACAAAATAAAGAAAAATGTAATTCCAAACACATTTTCCTTGACATTACTTTCATTTTTTCCCGCTGCCTCGTCCTGTTGCCTCACAAAGTCTTTGAACCGCTGACGCTGTTGTTCGATTGCCACAGCAAACCCGTCGGCTTTGTGTAACCCTACATGTTCCTGCCAAACCAAATTGCCTTCTCGTGCCCCGGCTAGTTCGTTTTTGTCGAACATACGATCTCCATACACAGCATAATATTGTTTCAAAGTCACTTGATGCCGAGAGCTATGTTTCGCTTCCAGCGCAGCCATCACCTCCTCTTGCCGCAAAGCAAACTTGACAACTGCAGAGGTGTCCGTGAATGGACGCAATGACTGGGTTTCAAAAATAGAATCCCCTAAATCGTCTTCAACAATGCAATCTTCTCCCACGCCACCAACTTCTTGTATCTCCTCTGCAGCATGCTTTTCGCGCCTCACGAGCACATCACAATCAGAATCCGTATCTTCATCTTGAACAGTGGTGGGTTTCTTGAGGCATTTACTTTCGGCTGCCAGATCCAAATTCAGGGACGCCGATCTTGCCAGGCGAGACATGAATTGCTTTACGCTGCATTGATGATCATGGTGTCCCCAATGTAACGACTCGCAATTTGATCCACACACGTGTTGATCATCCAGAACCCTTTGTAGACAAAGATAAGAAATAACGCCTTGTATCGCTTCCTCTGGCAGACCAAGTTCACGAAGCCCATCCTTCAAACATTGCCGCATGGCAACAGCTCTCCGGCTGCATTGTTGCACCTCCTCTGGATCCCAACCTCTGAACAATGTTGTGTCCTTCAGCACCAACAATTTCCCAGCTGCTGATTCCAAATCATCTGCCTCCTCAGCTGCTTGTTGCAATTTGCAGTTATGAACGCGCCAGCTCATCTCAAACAAAGCCCGCCCCTTCAGTTTGCCCAAATGACAGGCCTCCAGGCCCAGCAATGGATTGAATCGACAGACATCATGACACATCCCCTCCCCAGGACAGCTAACAGGAACGAACAACAAACCCTTCATCATCCCGTTGTCTTCTGCATTGCTCTCCAAACTGGGGCAGTTAAAATTGCATAACCGAGGTATGGCTGCTTGGTTACGAATCTGTTGGCCATATCGAGAGGCCAGCGGATAATGGCACTCAAATGGAAACACCTGTCCTTGACAATCATTCAATGGCACTCTCCGAACATACATTTCATAGCCAAGAAAATGAAAATCTTTCAGCAGCTTCCCTCGATGCGCGTAGTCATCTGCTGCATTGGTTGTTTTGATAGACATCACTTGTCGGGTAGCTGCACGCGTTGTTCGGCCAGACAGCTTGCCCGATGACCGCTGCCTGTTTTCACCACCACTTGCATCCATATCTTCACCCATACCTTCTTCCGACTTCTGTTCGTCCATACCTTCAGCATCTTCATCTTCCGTCTCATTACAGTCCTGCTCCCCTTCCTCTGAGACAGCATCTGCCTGCACGTTGATTGCCACCATGTCCAACTGCACGTCATCTTCTACCATGTCAGCAACTGTTTCTTTGTCAACCTTTGCCTGCAAGCATCTCTTTGCGGCCTGAGCCATGAAGATGATCTGCCGGAAAAAGACCTGGTCAAAAAACGATCAAAGTTTAGAACAATTAATTGTTTTCATTTGCCACAAAACCAACAACTTCACGCCCCGTTGAGAAAAACAACACGTTGGATGATGTGCAAGCCAAGGATCAGTCTGAGCAACATGTGACTGCAACATATCGCCTCCTGTCATAATAATAGCGCATAGTTCCGTTGCCGACTGCCAGTAGCAGCGATTCGCCGCATGCGCAATTTTCAACAGCGTTTTCTTAGCAGCAGCCTGCAATTCTACAGCGGACATGTCAGGTTTCTCCATATCCCTCTCCGGCATCGAAACATCTGCCTCCAATCGTTGCATGGCATGTGCCATTTGTTCAATCACTGATTTCATGGATTGCAATGGCTTGGCCACATATTTGGTGATGTAATGATCGCAATTGTGCATAGCTCTGAACATGTGCGCCAGAATGGCGGCATACTGTTGACCGATTCTCGTCAGCCTGCGGACTCCCAAGAGTCGTAGCCATTTTGGCTGCAACAGATCACTCCCAGCATGTTCCTCTGTTTTTGCAACTGGAAACAAGTCCAGAAACTGCACATCCGTGTTGCACCGGCCCAACACTTGTTGCACATCAGAGCTAACGCTAATGAAAGGATGATCTCGGCGCAATAGCGTCCTTCCAAAGGTTTTTGAATTCACATCATCATCGATGCAAGCTGTAGCTCTGAGCATCTTGCCCCTTCTTCTTTTGCGTTTTACAACTGGCCTTGCTGGGCCTTGCAAGACAAGTTCCACGATATGAAAAAAGCCCGCACGGCACAAAGGAGCTCGGTTCTTCTTAACTTGTTCTGACTTCGACAGCTTATTTTTCACATACTTTACACAAGACTCAACACACCGATGCATCTGATTGAACCCAAAGCATTTCCTGACATCAGCTGCAAAAGCCTTGGAAAAAAGCCGTGCGTCTTCCAACATCTCCACTCTGCTCATGAACGTTCCATTTTCTGAAATGACATCGGCACTGCCATCCGGTTTCCTTGCCCAAGGAGGTTTCAAACAATCTACACCGTCGAGATTTTCACACGCAATAGCACCACTGCTACAAGACACCAAGCGTCCACAACTCGCAGGAAGACGATACAATGGAAGTTGCGAGTTCGTACAGCCGGTTAAAGGAACATCCAAGTGCCCCCTTTTTCCCTACTCTCGATATTAGCCAGGTGCTCTTCTTGCTCCATGTGTCCGTCCAAATCAATCTCTGCCGTTGGCAAGTAAACACGCTCTTGACCGTCTTCCTCCATCCCACCATCAAAGCGGGTTTGCCTCTGCTGCTCCGCACTGAACCCGAGCGGCGCTAAAGATAGACCCAAGTCCTCTGCGGTGCTTGTGCCACTCTCCTGCAACAAGGAGGAAGCATATTCCAAACCCTGCCTGGACCACTCTTGCAAAAGCGGTTGCGCTTTTTCATCACAAGACATGAGCAGAGTTTTGATTCGAGCAGCATCCACAGTTGTCAGACCATGTAATTTGATATGAGCGTGCTCAAAACCCCGTTCTTGAGATTCTCCAGGGCCCATGCACGCCACAGGAAAAGGAAGTAAACACGGTCGCAGAGACGCACAGCAATCGTCTTCTTTTCCGCCAACTGTTGGCTTTGCAAGCTTGTGCCTGCCCCACCAGCAATCATCAATGCCAAGCACATGCCTCACATGGGTTGACAGCATGAACAAAAAGAATTTGCTCTGGGTTCGAGGGCTTTGCGCCACAAGTTTATGCATTTGCCTCAAAGAAGGCATACATGGGTTGTCCTGCAATAAATCAATTTCAAACTCTTCCGGGTTTTTGCCCGCATCAACGAACAACTTGTAAACCAGCTTGCTCCTTGTATCAGCGAAATTGAAAGTCACGAACAGAGAGCAAGGGCCAAACACAATGTTCATAGAATTACCTATGTGCCGCTGCACCATCTTGCGACCGTCAGTGCCTGGTATGTTGGCAGTGCATACCATGAGATTTTGCAGAACAGCTTTGAGAGCAGAAGAAGTCTCACTGTGCAGCATTGCATCCTGCACAGTGCCCCTGCCACCTGTGAGATCCAAAGCAGCCAAAAAGTCTTCAGACGTTGCTTGCGCAATCAGTTGCAGATCTTTCCCAAAGCCAGCCCTCGTCACCAAGGCCCGTGCGCTAGACAGCAATGCCAGCCTGCGCCGCACATCAGCAAAGATAGCAATCATTTCTGGCGAAGCAAACCGGTTGTTGGTAGGAGCTTTGAAATTGCTACCTTCCCCAGGTATCGTGTACTGCAATTCTTGCCTATTGACAAGACAGCAAAAGACTTCCTCAAATAAAAGTGGCCTGTCCCGGGCTAGGTTAGGCACTCCATCCCCGTAAACAAACTCAGTGAAGCAAGCCGGCCAAGTGCTGGCTTTGTAGAAACTCAACGGTTCATTTGTCGGAACTGCAAGACCATAAGAATTCACCGCCTGTGCAGACTGACTCTGCGAAACTGCTTCTTCCACTTTGAGTTTGCTTTCTCGACCTAGCCTCTGAACCGTGCTTTGCAAATCAACAACAATTTCCCGGCAGACCTGTCTGCCGCCTTCATCCCGACATTTAAAGCTTTGCCCATCATGCGAATGTCTCGCAGTGCTTTCATTTTCAACAACTTTAGCGGCTTCCTCCTGCAGCAGACCAACTTTTGCCTGAACCGCAGCAAACATGCTGCTTGGATCTTCCACCTGGGAATGATTCACTGCAATGCAAGTTTCAGATACATCCTTTGGCGAGTTCTGCTCCTTGTCCTCTGCGCCAGCATCGCTGCATCCACTTTCCTGTTCTTCCTCCTTCTCCTGTCCTTGTACCGGCGCTTGACTCTGAAACTCTTCGCCAGCAAGCCCAGGAAAATATTGTCGAACCTCCAATACCTCTGGCAAACAAACCACACACTGCTTCAAGACATCCGGCACAGCTTCTTCTGGCAACTCTGTCTTTGCCCTCTTTTCATTCACTTCAACCTCTTGATATGCAGGACAGACTTGTTTCCGGAAAGCAACTGCCTTCAGATATCTGCTTCTGCAAACGGTTGCCCACTTTGCCGATTCCAAATTGTCCGTGTTCGAGCCAGTGAAAGCAATGACAAGGGTATCAATCAAATTCAGGGGGTCAGGTGGCAATTCCATACAGGGTAGTCCTCCGGTTGGTTGGGCCAAAAGAACTGAATTGCCAATCAAGCCTATTTGCCTCTCATCTTCTGCAACTCCTTTCTGTCCAAGCAAAACTTTGCGCCAACATGCACGTCCCAATGACATCAACCATTTTTCACTTTGAGTCAAATCGGAGAAAAGAACAGGCAGCCGACCAATCCACATGTCATTGCACAACGCTCGGGGCGGCATGATGGGAAAGCTGCGGCAAAGGCAGGAGCTGCACTGCCTGCAAAGCCACACCTCACCTCCCTGATCAGCCACGCCCGCGCAACCATGCTCGCCAGATAATGGGCTCCTCTGTCCAAAAGTTTCACTTTGTACCTTGATAACACGTGTGTGCAACAACCAAACCATATCTGGAAACAAAGGATGAATGATGCCGGAAGCAAACAGCTCGCCAGCTGGAATTAAAGGCCATCGCCCGCAGTATCGCTTGACACTCAAGAGCTTGTCCACCGCCTTGACGTTTCTCACCCTCATCACTGCATCGGTGCCCTGCAAGATGTCGTGGTCACTCTCCGCAGAAAATTCCGAATCACTATCTTCATACCGTGGTTCAAACCGGCTCTCAGCTCCAAACAAGTCAACCCGGGTCAGATCTTCCAAAAATTCCAGACAAGCACACACAGCACATGCCCTTTCTTGCCGCTGCTGAAACGAAAGCGTGTCTACAGGCCAATCGTTTACACCACTGCCAGGAACACTTCCTACAGTCAGCTGAGAAGTATTTTGGATCATTGCCCGCTTCTCTTCTCCCGAAAGTCTGCGATAGCCTTGTTTTTTTTGAATAAACAACACCCTTTTTCTATATTCTCCAATATTGCCATGCTTAGCAGCACAGTGTTTTGCCAAATCGACCGCGCTCTTGTATTTGCAGCCGCATAACCAGCACACATCCGGCAGAGAGGTCACCATGCTCGACTCAACACTGCGCAGTTCCAAAGAGTCGCTTATTTCAGCCCCTGGCACATACAAGCCAAATTCTCCACCGCCCGCAAGCCAACACGGCAACTTCCTCACATGCCCGAAAAACTGGTGCTGCAACGTGGAACGAGACTGCAAAGCCCAGATCTTTAGAGTATGCCATTTCAACGTCTTGTAACGATTTGCCAAATTCCGAGCAAAACAGTCCGCCGCTCTGCGTTTTTCCGCTTTCCCTGGGTAACGTCCATTGGCACGAAAAAAATCAAGCAACTGTAGACAATATTGCTCGATCACCACAGATGCGTCCCCATGCGTCTCCTCTCGATGCGGTAAACTCGTCATAAGCCAGACCAATGTTTTCCTTTCCCCCAAAACCAGAAAACTAATTTTTTCTGCATCTCTTCAGTTGCTTCGGCTAGCCCTGTTGTACACGAGATGATCCCATGAGCAACCAAATGATCAAATGCATCTTCTAGCGGTGGCTTGCATAATGCTTCAATCGCCTTTCTATCCACCATTGCCAGCTGCTTGCCTCCGCCCAGCCAGCCGTGCGCAATTTTCCGCACATCCCGTAATGGTTTTTTTTGCAGTTCCCCAAGCATACCATTCCGAACGCGAATTTTCAAAACTTCTACTGCCCGCTCTTGTCGCAAGCGTTGCCGTTCTGCTTCGTCAATTGTTGACTGCTGCGCCGGCTTTGGCCCCGGCGCAAACTGTAGTTTCTGTTGCTTTTGACTTCTATCAAGATCACTCTGCACCGAAGCCACCCTCTTGATTCCCTGTGTCCGTATCGAATCTTGCAACTGTGCTTTGTCCATGGTCTTCGCCTTTTTGTTCCCACCAAAACCCTCTGCCTCACATCTGGACGAAGAGGCACTGGTCCCTTTTTCCACAAGATCTTGAAGCTGATCGACCGACATCTGTTTCAATTTGTATTTGCTGGAAAGTTGTTTTTCATATGCTTCTTCTATCAGATCTCGTTTTGAACGAGGCCGTTTCTTTTCCGAACGTTTTGCCACTTCCATCTCCTTATCTCGCGCCAGTACAACATCAGCATTCTCTTCTCCAAAGTTTTCCTCTGCGCTGGTCCCTTTTTCCACAAGCTTTTGAAGCTGATCGACCGACATCTGTTTCAATTTGTATTTGCTGGAAAGTTGTTTTGCATACGCTTCTTCTATCAGGTCTCGTTTTGAGCGAAGCCGTTTCTTTTCCGAACGTTTTGCCACTTCCATCTCCTTATCTCGCGCCGGTACAACATCAGCATTCCCTTCTGCAAGAGATTTATGAGAGGTCACACTTCTCTCCTCTGAACTACTTCGTGCCGTACCAGAGTTTTCCTCTGGCAGGCCAAATCGCTTCCTCAGCGCTGCCCTTTGTTTTGGTTCCACAACAGCCAGCAGCGAAATAATTTGCCTCTCCTTGTCCACGGTGGTTTTGAATGCAAATTGTGGAACAGAGGAATCACTTTCGAACTGCTCCAGCAAACCAGCCTCATATAAAGAAGACAAAGCTTGACGAGACACCAAGACTTTGCGCACATTGCTCTCGCCAGGTATCTCTAGCATGCCAGGGCCAACAAAGGCCATTAAGTATCAACCCTTTCCATGATCAAACCTGCTGTCATGTAACAATGCACATCAACATCTCTCGCACTCCCTCTATAATCTGTTTTGCAATGTCTTGACCATGTTGCAACTACCTGTCACCGTGTCGTGCTGTCCTACTAAAAAGCCAAAATCACAAGGCCAGCAATCATTCCCACACACCCTGGCTAAAGCATACAGCTCACAAGACTCCGACCCATTCAACCATCCACACAGTCAGTCCTCGCTTTGCTGCCAGGCCCTCAGCAAACACCTCTGGCCACCCCTTCACATAAATGTCGTTCTTGTCCGTCGTCGAACTAGCGGTGGTCATCGTCACTTGAGCCAAATAATTTGAACCAGTCAGAAGACACATTGTCTAAGCCGACCCTTCGTCTGCCAACTGGACCCATCACTCGAGCCAAAAAATTTGAACCAGTCAGAAGACACATTGTCTAAACTGACCCTGCATCTGCCAACTGGATCCATCACTCGAGCCAAAGAATTTTGAACCAGTCAGAAGACACATTGCCTAAACCGACCCTGCGTCTGCCAACTGGCCCACATTATCTATCATATGTAAACACACATACCCAAAGAATCACCGGCCATTCCAATCATCGGTTCGACTGGCGTCCTCCCTCGCCAGCGCCAGACCCGAAATGGTCTGAACTAAACTCACGTAGCTTCTCCCTGCCATCTGATCTTTGTGCATCCACAACGGCCAGCGGTCCGGGATAGGAAAAAAGCAACAGATGATTGGGATAGAAACAATTGGCGTCCTCCCTCCCTCCCTCGCCAGCGCCAGACCCTAAATGGTCTGAACTAAACTCACGTAGCTTCTCCCTACCATCTGATCTTTGTGCATCCACAGAGACCAGTGGTCTGGGATAGAAAAATGCAACAAATGATTGGGATAGAAAAACTCCCTCGCCAGTCCCCAAATGATCTGAACATGAAATTCACACGGCTTCAACCCTGTGTCCCTGGCAATTTTCATGCTAAAACCATGGTCGAACATTACTGTACAAAGCCAATACACTTTTAAACGCAAAAAAAACAAAAGCACCCTGCATCGAGACCTAACTACCAGTCATCGTGTTGCCAGGTTTGATGACCTTCAAAAAGCCAGTTCGTGCATTTGCAAATATTTCACAGAACAATGACAACCGACCTGCTCGATAATGCAAGCCAATGAAACGATACAGAGGTGACGATCGGATATCAATGGATCGCAATTGGTATAGATCAGCCGCAACGCCAAACCAGTCTCTAAAGTTTGGTACCCTAACCTAGTAGCATGCCTTTGAGGGTGCGACAAGAGAAAGAGACCACAAATTTATCGCAGTATACCGCAAAAGCTGAACTAGAAGCGCCCCCCCTGAACTATTGCGCATATCGTTTTTTTCCCCGTGGACTGGATGATTCCACCAAGAGTCAAGAGGTTGCCTGCACCTAGAAGCAGGAAGAATGGAAATAATACGAAACAATGCTGACGTAGCTGATGAAATGGGAAGGGGTATGAGATCGCGGCGAAGCAGGTGTAAAATGATTTTGTGCCCTTGTATCGAAGGTCCGGGCTTGTGGTACATCGTAATCCAGGAGCATCTTAGCCTCGAATGTAGCTGGGGATATGGGTAACGGACCCGTTATACCAAAAAAGGGGTGCTGGTACAACGAAAAAAAAGGAAACATCCTGGCCCCAAATTCCCGCTGACAGCTTCACCGTTATCGTCACAATGCATAGCACGGAAGGGGAATACGACAGGGAAGCGAGATAGGCAATGATGCTGCGGCGGCTGGAAACGAGGGATGGCATGGAAAGAGGCTCACCGGGGCTGAGGCGTGCAGAAATATCACGAAGGAGGACCAGGAAAGGGGTATGAGATTGCAACCAGGCAGGTGTAAAAGGATTTTGTGGCCTTGTATTGAAGGACCGGGCTTGATACATCTTAATCCAGCGGCATCTTAGCCTCGAATGTGGCTGGAGATATGGTTCACAGACCCGTTATATCAAAAAAAGGGTACTGATACAACGAAAAAAAGGAAACATCCTGGCCCCAAAATCCCACTGACAGCTTCACCGTTATTGTCAATGGATAGCACGGAAAGGGAATACGACAGGGAAGAGAAATAGGCAATGGCGCTGAGGCGGCTGAAAACGAGGGATGGTTCGGAAAGAGGCATGCAGAAATATCATGAAGGAGGACCAGGGAAGGGGTATGAGATTGCGGCGAAGCAGGTGTAAAATGATTGTGTGCCCTTGTATCGAAGGTCCGGGCTTGTGATACATCGTGATCCAAAGGCATCTTAGCCTCGTATGTGGCTGGGTATATGGTTAACGGACCCGTTATATCAAAAAAAGGGTACTGATACAACGAAAAAAAAGGAAACATCCTGGCCCCAAAATCCCACTGACAGCTTCACCGTTTTCGCCGATGCATACACGGAAGGGTAATACTACAGGGAAGCGAGATAGGCAATGATGCCGAGGCGGCTGGAAACGAGGCATATCAAGCTCGAATGTGATTGGGTAATAAGTGGTGCTTGGCCAGTTATAGCAAAGCAGGTGTGGTGACAAGAAAGGATCAGAAAAGGGGCGCGAGATTGCAGGTACGAAAGGCGTGAATGATTCAGTTCCGTGGTATCAAAACCCCAGGTTTGATATAACGAAACGAAGCTGCATCGCAAGCCGATAAGTGGCCGCTGGAGATGTGGCTCTTGGCAGGTTGTATCAAAAAGCAAATGCCCACGCAAAATCAAGAAGAGCAAAAGCAAAAGCGGTCGCAACAGTTGTTGGAATCTTGACCCAAAAAGGCCACATCCAAATTTGGTGTCAAGATTCATTCAATTGAAAAGCATTACAAAACCACCCAAAATAAAACCGGTTTGGAACACAAAAAGACAATGTTGAGAGCATTGTCCGCTGTCAGCTTCAAGGCTTCATTGCCGGATATGAAATCCCCCCTCAAATTAACAAGTTTGGGTTGGTTACCTCGCGACAAATGTTTTTGGGGCAAACACACCAAGGTTGGCATGCTACACATGTTCTATTCATCACCGCCTTGCACATCAGTTGTACCATTGATGCACTCGCTTGAAGGCACAAAAGGCCACGGCACCAGAAACAAATTAAGATCTCCAGAGAAAAAAATCACTGCCAGTAGTCAGTGCTCGGCCCGCAGAATGTTTGACTGTACAGTCCTGTACCTGACCTGGCCGTCCTTCAAATATGGCGCAACACATTGCACACAATCAGGGAAACAGAAAAGTCAGTGAATACGCTATTTAATGAACTAATGAAACAACGAATGAATGGAACAGCATGATGGATAAAAGCGGAAGGGAAATGCCCAAGATTGAGCACATGAATTTTTTGAAATGAACGAATCACTCAAAATATGAAACAAACCATAACTAGAGCAAAGTGCAATGAGAATTACAAAGGTACGCACGATTCTTGTCATCGTTTGTGCAGAAAAGTCACAACAAATCAAGAGATGATATTTGGCAATCATCTGAAAAGAACTTAAATCATAAATAATTGTGTGAAATAGATTCATCGGAAGGATATAATATAATTTTGAATGGATAGGTGAAAGAACCGCCACACTCAAAAAAACGCCATTGGTTCATTGAATGGTGAGCTGTGGTTGATTGTTGAGAATTCAAGAGTTTGTCTACTGGTATTTAAGTGGCATACCAAGAAAAAACTCACTTGCAGTGATACTTTCAGTCAGTGATTCGATTTATTCATCCCGGCAATGTTGCAGCCGACGCTATCAGCCAGCATTCAGTGCGATCATCCTGTGCATTGTGCGGGCACGGTTCGAGAATTTGAAAACAAAAGGTAATCGTCATCAGATCACATGTATGCTAACCAAAACCACTGTAATTGCATGGTTGCGAAATCGTGTTTCTTCTATTTCTTTGATCCCACAACAGTGTATGTGATATCTCCAACAACACACTGATGACGCTTGCTCCTCATGGGTGGGCCAGGTAGTGAAGAAACGGACAACAACAGAAAATAAACAATATAATATATTTCTTGAGCTGAGCAGGTTTGCATGAAATTGTAATAACAAAATTTGTAATAATAAATATACATATATATATATACCCTACTAGAAATGCAAACAATACAACAAATTAATATCAACACACGCAATAGTCTGGTAAGTGAAGCTCACCACAAGTTCAAGGATTTTCATTCTCCTGAAATTTGTTTTTCAGCGTTTTCCCATGGTTTTTAAAGTTTTTTTACCGTAACCAAATGTAACGAATCGTCAAGAAACACTTGGCCTCCAAATGAGTGAATGAATTGTATTGCCTCAAACCCAAACAACACAAACATTCTGCGAAACTGATCAAGCCATCATCTCTGGTGATCCAAACACTGCTGAAGCCGACAATTCACTCACGAAAGGCCACGGCATCCAAACATAGCAATCCTCAGCTGCATAGCAATCCCCAGCAATTCCCAAATGACACGAGCCAAACCAAGGTAAAGAGTGAAAAGACACCGGCCTTGACCAGATCGCATCACCTCCAGCCCCGCCTCCATCCCTCGTCGAGAAGCATGCTCTGAAACATCTCATGCGCAACACTAAAACCGCAAGCCAAATTAGCCAAATGTCACAAACAACACCTTGAATGTTTCCCATCCTGTCAAACACCATCACAAAACAAATCGCGTATGCTGCTGCTTGACAAAATGTCAATCCAATCATAACACCCTGGAGGGCAAAATTTCAAACGCCACCCCGCGCCTGAGCTCGTTTCCTTTGCTGCTGCTTCCAATCCTGCTTACAACACAACATTTCACAACACTAATATATTTCGAAACACTGGATGCAAGTTCCACGTTTCATCTATCTATCGGAACCATCCTCGCCTCACAAACTTGACAACTCTTCGTGTCGAAGAAGTATTGTCCGGTGGAGCAGACTGGCGTATATGAATCAGCAATTCATATCAACACTGCACTTTCTGCGGACCGATCCATGAATATACATGATGATCGTGCGGTACTTTACCAGAACAAATGACACTCAGTAAATATCTATTGACTATCACCAAAGTCTTCAATCCAAGAAGGAATCGTGCAATAGGTCATTTGAACCAACCCCACCTTTGCACGACCGAAAGTATCGGTTGTCGCTGTCCCTGCTCCATTCCGACTTCGCATACGGCTCCTCCTGCACCGGTAAGCTACGGTCATGCAACAAATTTTTATACAAATCAACATTTGCAGCCCACGACAAGATCGATCACAAGAAGCAACCTTCGGCTCTGCTTTAGGTCGAAGCAACGCCAAATCATCGGTGATATCCTGGATGGATCGATGAACAGACCGATAGCATTTCAGATTCTCATAACAGTTTCAAACGAGCAACACCCCAAAGAATAGTGCGAAACAAAAGTCATCACCAGAAAAGCAAAGACCCAAAATTCACCAAAATGAACTCGATGGCCCAAAGCATGAGGGATGTAAGCACAATCCATTGGAAATATGGGTGAATCCGTTGGCCCCGAAAAGGGTCATCAGTTTTTGGTGCAAAATCCAAAACAATTGCGCAGGTGAATCAAAACACATGCATATGATAGACCAAGGCAATGGTTCATTGCACCTAAGTCATCTAAATCAAAGCCGAACATCATCATCATCCTCATCATCATCCTCATCATCCTCATCATCATCATCATCATCATCATCCTCATCATCATCATCATCGTCATCATCATCATCATCATCATCATCACCATCATCATCATCATCCTCATCCAGCCTTCATT
>OMLO01003113.1_pt1 | contig 13663 bp, 4 predicted proteins | sample 1674811 | NCBI WGS metagenome assembly OMLO01 (sample SAMN06265003, study PRJEB25207) | coral metagenome | isolation source: Coral host | place: Mexico:La Bocana,Puerto Morelos, Mexico | collected 2008-11-13
AAGATACCAGTCCCCATTCATTTGAACATAAAGTACTTTTGTCACTTCACCTTGCTCATTTTCTGTGGACTGAATTGTAGGACTGCCATTGTTTCACCATACATGGAGCTCCGAACAGTCAATGTCTGCCAATAGCTATCAAACATATAAGGTACACAACACAGTCAAGTTAAGTAAACCCAATACTGTAAACTACCTATAACTAGAATTGACTATGTAAAAGGCTGTTTCAGAGAATAAGTTTCTGTAAACAACGTTACTAAATCAAAAAAGTGAATGACTACAGTGGATTTGCACTTATCTCGAAGTTATTTTCCTGGAATACTACTCAAATAAGAAATCAAAATTGTAATGCAGTTCATCTCTAAATGTCACATGATTAATAACTTCCAAAGCCCAGCTGGCAGAATGATGCATAAATTGAATTGAAATTGAACTGAAGAAATCCATGTGGACAACTAAACCACTCAGCAAAGCTACCTTCTAAGAACGACTTTATTAAAAACATAGAAGAGTTCACATAACACTTTTTAGTTACTAAACAAAATAACCTACCCTGTGTGAAAACAGAGATCATATACTGGTAATGGAGACTGTCTCACATAAGTCTGAAAAGCCTGCAGGAAATTCACTTCTAATTAGCCAACTATTCAACGTGCCTCCCAGGAGACTCAAAATGTTACTTTAACAATATAATTGAAGTTGTGTATGGAAATTAAGAACTAAAAGTACCTTAGCTATGGCTTTAGCCTTTTCTGAAATATGAATGCATTCAGAAGGTTCCACTACTCCACTGTAACCCTCTACAGAAAAACAGAAACATCAGACATCTTTTAGCAATTCAACAAGACAGGAATATACACAGTTCAGAGTGGCACACATGACAGGCAACTTCTGAGGTTTAAGGACAGTGCTTTTCCACACATTCTGCCAATCACTAAAGCATGGTTTACGCACCATGTGCAATGCCATGCTAGGGTTGGCATTAACACAATCAACTACACTACCCAGTGCATGACTAAAATGAAAGCAAAATTTTCCTACTGTGACCAGATGAAGTTTAATGAACCTGTACTTAAACTAAACCAGGAACACCAAAATAGCAGCATATGGCTTACCACTAACTGTTAACATCTTCCAATTGAAAAACTAGCTGTTATCTGTTGAAAATTACACAGACGGCAAAGTGCGTGCGCAAAACAAGGTGATAGGAAGAAATGTAATGCACGCCGAAAAAACTTTCTAAAAAAATGAATACCTTTCAACAACACATGGCTACCCCTACTTCATGTTACGAAATGGAAGTGGCAAGCTTGTTCTTTTTTCTATTCAACATATGATTAATTTCAGTTGTGAACAAATGGTATTTAGACTGTGAGAAGGCTGTCAGAGACAATAAAAGTTCTGTCAAAATGATTTTGTTATTAAAAACATACCAAAAATAGTTTTTTGTTATTTATAAAGGTGTTGCCTTTTTGTATGTAAAGGTGAATGCCAAGGAAATCTATGAAGATATATCCTTTCCTTCAAGGCAAATTATCTAAGTTTGTGGATTCCAATAGCCCTTGCAAAGATTTCCTTTTTTTCACATGGTCCTAATTTGGTGCAAAGAGTTGGAATTTAGTAGGCACCATCCTTAATTCTAACTCTGACGTCTTTAAATAGGCTTGATTCAGTTCCAAGCTCAAAATACATGTAGATGTTCTCTCTAATTTTGTTCCATGCCAGTTTCCAAAACTTTGTGTTCAAAGTTCAGTCAAGACAAGGCTGTAAATTATGGTTTTCTGCATAAGTTTAATCAACAAAAGTATTACAAAAAATTTTTCCTGGCAATTTAAGGACTAAGTTCAAATTTTACAATTCATGTTTGTTGATCACTTATGACCCTAACAATGCAGACATTTTTAACCATATACATGATGCTTCAAAGAAAATTAAAAATGTCTCACCTTTGTAGGAGCCAAGACGGAATCCAACAGTTTTAGCTACAAAGGATGAAGCACAATAACAGTCAACATGTAAGAATTACTTGTAATTATAATGTCAAATTCCATGATCTCACTGACAGTATGTAATATGACATTAAAAACTGGGCTGGATAATTATTGTCTATACAGTAAGACTTAATCAGGGGACGGGAAACAATTACTAAGTTGTGTATTCTAGAGTAGCCTGATTACAGTCTGACTCTGCTGGAATTCTTTATTAAAAGAAGTATAAAACAGAAACTAAGTTTTCCTGAAAGAAAAAAGACAAAATATATAGTTATTTGCTGTCGTCACAATTATCTAATAATTGAGTTTGATACTATAGCAACAGAATCCAATATACTGTATATCAAAATTATTGGGAGATATCAAGGTAAAAGGAGGCATGCAAACAGCTCTCTTCAGCCCATTCATCTCCATAACTTTCCATAACTCCATAAATGTTTGCATTTGCTAGGCCCTATTCACACTTGTACAAACTTATGCATCATCTGCAAGGCTTCTAGTATGAATTCATTGTCACCAGGAATATGCAGCAATTCACTGTACACGTGGTGTAAACAGGGCCTTGGGGCATTGTTCACCTGGAGCTAAATTTGCCAATTGAGCATGTACTCACTCATCATTCTTACTAGTGTCCTACCTCCATCAGGGCCTTCAGCAATAGTGAACTCACACTTATTACGATACCCATCAAGAACAGGCTGAAATGTTTGAAAGGGAAAATTAATGGATGGGATGAGGTCTGACTTCATGTATAGTGTTGCCCATCACATTGCTATGGTCGTACTAAAGGGACCTACAACATTCCATGACATTGTGAATTTGTGCCTGCATAGTGTAAAAGGATAGTAGGTTCTCTCCTCTTGCAGTCACTTCCTTCAAAAACTATTGATTACATGTAGAACCCAGTAAAGACTGGAACCAGAACTCCCAAAGCTTAAAAAAGCATTTATACCAGTACATCCAAAGATGTTTGTTCATAAAAAAAAACAGATTACTTTGTTTTGTGACCATAGAAAATGACCACCTAAGTGACAAAGAATTTATTATTAGCCTGGCAGACACAAAACCCAACTGGTCTCCAGGACAATGTTTGCAAGTTAAGGAATAAGGAATTTCCTACTCACCGATTCCACACAGTCTAGCAGCTCACAACAAATTCCATTCCTCTTAGCACTACAACAAAGAAGTATATTGATTAAAATCCAACTTATAAGTATCAATCAAAGATACATGACATTGTATGGCAATTTACACGTCTAACAATAAGAAACTTGCAATCTAACACCAAAGATACTATTTCATGACATGGCTGTCACTCAAAACTTAAAAGTTTTGAGTCATCTAGCCTGTAGCCCTGATATCCACATCCATAACAAACTTGTTATTTTGAGTGAATTGTATCCATAGCAGGCAAATTCACTCTAAACATCAAGAGGTCATCAAGCATGCTCAGCCATAGCAGGTGTCATTGGCTATGGCCCTTATTAACATCCCTGCAAGGGGTTAAAAATTATACAATAACAGATCATGTACAGCTGGACAACAAATGAAGGACTGTACATGACTTTTAAATAATTCTGTTATAAAAAACATCGAAAGCAACAGGCCACTTTGGACACAACATTTTGAATCATTTGAAATTGATGGCAAAAACTCTGATTCTCCTGAAAAAAAAAAAAATTGAAGATGTTATGTCCCACCTAAGTCACACGATAATGCAAGATAATGTGGCCTACCTTTCCTGTTCAACCCAGTTGTTCTATGAAATAATAACAAAAAAGAAACAATTGGCACATGTAGAAGGGATATATAAACAAAAGAACATAAACATAATACTGTTTTCTACAGGCTGTGATCAGCCAGCAAATTCCTAATACATAACCATTACCTCCATTCAGGAAGCCGAATAACCATGTAAGTTATCTTTCTCTGCAGTGAATGGCTTTGACTGACCTTTATACAACACATTATCGATTGTTCAACAACAAAAAACAAAAACATAAGGTACAATGTACACTTCACAAAGACAAATTAGTTAGAACTGTCTTAACATAAATGTGCACATGTGAGTTTCACTTCCAATAAAGTCTTGCAGTGAAATTATGTACCATATTACTATGCCTTTCAATAACATGCAAGTTACTAAGACCTTTACATGCTACTGCTATCGCTTCTTCTATAACTGTCACTTCTCATTTTTGCTGCCATCAATCATAATCATGACAAAAGAAACAAACAAAATGAATCAAAATCTGCCCATAAATTGGGTTTCTTGTTGAAGTGAAAAGTTTTTTTTTTCTGTGAGTTCTCCTAAGTTAACAGGCACAATGTAGCAGTGGAAAAAAGCGCTCGCTGGTTGTGCAGAGTTAATGTGTCCTCCCTCAAAAGGTGCTGTTAATACTGTTGCTTTTGTTTAAGCTGTTTTTGTTAATACTGTAAATGAACTATTATCACAACAAACCTCACTGGTATATATTTAGTAACTAAACATTCATCACACCTTCAGCACCATTATTGCTTTCAACTTTCTGGTGAGTTTTCCCAAAATTTCCAACATGTTATTTCGCTTGGTCTAAAAACAAAATTGGACACAACAACTTACAGTATGACCACAGAAATTAGAAGCTTTTTTATGTACTAAAATGTTTAGGAAAAACCAGACCCAAACAACATGATTCTTGTCCCTACACAGACTGTAACTAGGAACAAATATCCCTGAAGTAGAAAAAAATGCCACTTGTGCTCAAAATCAACCAAAACCTCAATGCAAATGGACTGTGCAAAATAACATGCAAATCTAATCTTTCATATACAAAATGCTTTAATTACTTTACAAAAACTTAAACCTCAGTAACAGCCACTTCTTGTCAAAAATATCAACCAGGGAGATACATGTAGCTATTACCAAAAGCTCTTAGAAAATGGTTATTTCTAATAACTCTAGAATACAGGATTGCTGAATTTACACTTTAAACAAAACATGTTACCAGTAGTAAAGTGATTGTTACCTCCATTTGCTTACTGTATGGCTGATCCCACAGTGGAGTTACTACATGGTTTAACCTTGCAAACCAAAAGACCAATCACAGAAATATCAACCATATAAATATATAGCAATATAAAGTACTTATTTATCAGGCACATAAACTAGTACAAACTCATTAGTACATGTAACTAAATGTACTATCCATATCCTCCTGGAGATCCCACTTTTTGAAAAAAAATTGGAAAGTACACAAAAGGGAAAACAATGTTAAATATTATAAACTTTCAATTGGAAGATGTATATTTACATCAACTTAATAAATAGGGAATATTAGGGAATATACTTGGGTTAAAATTATGAGCTCCATGCTCGAATGTGATACACAAAGGATAAAGAAACGAGGCAGCTGAATTTCTCACCGGACAGAAATAGCAAGTTCTTCCCCAACATCTTCGTCATCCACCTTTATTCTCTTAGCATCAACATTTGATCGTGCTGCATCTAAAAGCACTCCATGGATCAGTGATCAGATTTTGTAAATTATATGGGATGAATGATACAAAAGAAACCACTACAGAAGGAATCACCCACTGCAACAGAAGGATCACTTCTCCAACCTCTGAAAAATATATTCACCCCGTGCTAGTTTCCTTCTTGTAGTGTACTGACTGTTGTAGTGGTTTTTCAGTTCAAGTGCAGTGACAGTCAGTTTACTCTTAGTTTAAGCTTGCTGGAGTTTTTAATGTTAAGAGTCAGTGGCAATAGCTATGAAGTAGTTAGTTCATGTTTCATTTCTTTGGCAATAATTAATTATTTATTTTGAGGTTGATTACTAACCCTGAATCATCCTCTTTCTTGCCATTCCTTCTGCTCGCTGAAGTGCCAGAGGATCAGGAAGAGGCTGAGCAGGCTAAAAATAGACATCACCTTACTTAGCATATAAAATTCTTTCTGCTTTAAATTACCTCTTAAAAAGTAAGCTTTAATACAGTTTATAGCAGGGTTTTCAAATTTACCCAGTGCATGGTGCAAGTCACTGCTGATTACTTCACGCATTTGCACCAGGTATTTTTCGTACTACAAATTTTATTAATACACAATTCTGTTACCTCATTATAATCACTATCTGATCTTTTTTGGGAAATAAATAAACACTAACAAATGAAAAATGATAATAAGGTTGTTGTCACGTGGTATTTTGACCACACAATTCAAGTAACATTTTTGATGGCAAAATGGCTTAACTTGAAGGCTTGTAAAATCGTTACTTTTAATGCCAGACATCTCAAACTTGGAATCATGTATTTGACAGGTAAATTTTAAAACTAAACAAAAACAAATTTCACTTCATAGGCAAGTCTCCTTTTTACCTCTATCTGGCATTGGATGGAACTGTGCTAAGCAGTTCCTAATTTTATCACTAACAAAACAATAGCAAAAATGTACTGTATCAGCCTCTTAAAAACATACCATATTTACCCATGTATTAGTTCCCAATTTTTGAGGAAAAAATGTAAAATTTTTTAATTTCCAGATAAGAATTTTTGGAAATCTTATTTTGTTTTCCTTAGAATTTTCTTTGAGCTACTACAGATTACAGCAAGTTTCAATGCAAAGTTTTAATAATGGCCTCAAAATTAGTAGGAGTACTGGAAACTGAAATAAGACTGCCAGGTTACTAAGCAGAGAAGTTTGAAGCACGAAAGAAGCTTTCTCTGAGCAGCTTTACGGCTTATTTACAAGAAAAAAATTGACGCAGCGAGTATCTAAACCATTCAGATTTAACATTTAGCGGATAAATGTTGATGTATTTTTACTTAAAGCTCTGATATACGAAACAGATCACTAAGTGAACATATGTTGTAAACTCTGCCGCCGTTTGTTAACATATGCTAATTATTTAACTGGCGCTTGGATGTCAAGTTTTGACCGTATATAAGTCAAGAGTGATTTTTTGGACTGATTTTTAGGTCTTAAGAGTCGACTTATACACAGGTAAATATGGTATTTTTCATTCATTTTTGGTCTCCTAAACAGAATTGGAATTCCTGAAATGGAATTTCAAATTCAACATGTACAAATCATTCAGCAAACTTTTGCAAAACTCTCCCTATTGAATGCGAAACATACCTTAGCAGAAAGTACTTTTCCTTTCCACTTGTGTCCTGATAACGATCTGATGGCCAACTATAAAAAGAATCCAAACAAAAGCAATCACTAGGCTAGCAATAATACGTCTTAGTCAAATCAAATAAATATGTAAAGTGACCTTACCCAGTGTGGTATAAACTATATAGATGTGATTTACTCTTAGTTTCGTGAAAAATATATCCTACACTAGGCAATTACAAGCACTACTAATATCCCTTATTCATGATGTCCGCCATCTTTGTGGGCACTAAGGTGTTTATGGAAAAACAGAAAGGTCACATGGTTGCTCAGGGGGCAAACAGCTGAACACGCGGTCCGTTCGCAGTAATTTTGAATGTAAATACAACTTCGGGTCTGCTTCCTTATCAGCGTTTCGAGTATTTTTCGCGTTTGAGAATGCTAATATTTACGAATTTCGTGAAAAAATAGATCTCTGTTGCTTGATATGGGAAAAGGAGACCATTGTGCCATTTTTGGATGCCACAACGATTGAAGATACCCACACAAGTGAGTACACCAGCTATTTGTGGTTGTCATGTAAGCTTTAATAAAGTAAATACCATATACAGAACAGTTTAAATTACAATGGTACCTTATCTGTAATTTTCTTAAGGTACATATATAAAGGAGAGGAGAGAAAAATATGCTTTTATTGATGCCCTTGTCACAGTTTGTACAGTAAATGGTCACAACTCGTCAACAGGTCACTAAGGATACTAAGGTTTGCTCGAACCATTTCAGGACCTTTCCATTCTCCTTGTGTAAGCAAACCCACAACGCGTAAGGGTCGCTGCTTGTTTTTTCTTCAGGAACACAGCGACAGTGAATAAAACAGTATTTCAAATCTGTACTGATGTGATGAAATTTAACATTGTGTACGTGTCCAGAGTTCAATAAGCTCTTCTCTTGCTTCATGGCCTTTGTTGACAGCTGCATATATGCTTTGACCTCATCCTCTATTACATCTGGAAAGTTAAGACTGCCCTCTTCCCATCTTTCTTGAAGGCTACCAGGAAAAGGAAGGGTGATACCACATTCCATGGTCAACTTTTCCCTTCACCTCATTGAGACATCGTCTTCTTCCTCTCATGTGGTTTTAGCTACCTCTAATTTTAACTTCCATGCAAAATACGCCTCATATTTTCTCCCCGATAAGACAACTCCTCTTTTTTTCAAGAACGTTTTCAACTGATCCACTTTCCACCTAGAAAAGAGCTCTATTGAAATTTTGTTCGTCAAGTTGCCCTCTTCGCATGCCATTTTGAAAACCTTTGCCCCCCGAGAGACCATAAGACCTACCGTATTTCTTTTCCCATCATTCTGTATGCGCGCGTAGAGATGGCAGACATCGTGAATAAGGGCTATATGATCATAACAAATGTTATGTTGCAAAAACTATCTCAAAATGCTTATGTCAGGATTTATAGATGTGGCTAACCAGAAAGTCTTACCCGTCTTTCCTCTTCATTCCTAAAGAAATAAAAAACATAAAATGGTAAGGGTTTAATTATAGCCCAGTTGGTAGAGCACTGCACCGGTATCGCAGAGGTCATGGGTTCAAATCCTGTTCAGGCCTGAATTTTTTCCAGCTTTAATTTCACAACTGTTAAGTTTTGAGTATAACTGTGATGATCAATCATGTCTTCATATCTTTTTCCACAGTTCAAATATATGGTCTTTCATATACTTATTTGCTATGTTTTTTTGTTGTAATGTGTACAGTAACCTGTTTTAATTTCCAATAAACTGCTTAACGAAAAAGGTTTTGCAATATACCTGAATGTGACATAGGCATGGTTTGCTCCTGGTGGTAGTTTCACCTTCACAGGTCTTACATTCAGCCTGTTAGCTATCATTTTCTTGAATTGCTGAAAAAAAAGACATAGTGTCGAAACTGTCCTCCTGAAAAATAATCAATTATTCTTTGACCCCTTTTAAAAAAGTTATTTCTCTTGAAATCCCTTGCAGAAATAATAAAAATCCAATAATTTAAAATACAAATGTACATGTGCACACTCAGTGATCTTGGTGTTTAAAGCAATTTGATTAACTTCCTACCAAGTAAAATTGTGTGATCTAAACAAAAAGAAAATGACTGGCATAAACCCAGATATCGCCAGCACTTCTGAACAGGAAATCCTGCAAATGCAAAAAGATGCTAAACATTTGGCCAGAAAGGTTTCATAGGAAAGGAAATACTACCTACATGTGTGTTTGAAATTCAAGCAGTTTCAGGTCACATCTTTGGCAATCACAAATTTCATGAATCTAAGCAAACTTGACTGCCAAGTCACTCACTGCCCAGCATTGGAAGAAATGAATACCACAGTTTCATTGGCAGCAGTATCTAATACTATTCAACCAAGCACCTCCACAAGTATTCAGGAGAAAGACTTTGTGCAAAGAAACATCCAGTTTTTGCCACAGTCCTGTTCCCATGGAATAATTTCAACTGCTCCTTAATTTTCATTTCAAGTGAACTTAAAACTTTTATTGAATGGTGAAAATGTTTCAGACTTTCAATTTAGATTGCTGATTTGAACAGAATTAAAAGATCACAATAGTTTTGCTAATTAGTCACAAAAATTGTATTGAGGATTAACCAGATTTGCCATGTTTGGAGATTTTGTAAATAGTTTTGCACATGCTTTGGGCTGCTTGCTTGTTTCCCAAGCATAAATTGTGACGTCAATTAAATCAACTGTTAATGATTTCGTTCTGAACACATTAAGATCACTGAGTATGTATATGTTGTAGGTCAAAATGAAATTCAAGTCAAAATGAAATAACATGTCTCTTAATCCTAACTATTCATGGATCATGAAATATAATCAGGGTTAGGGGACAAAAAGGAAATTGAGAATCAAACTAGGTTAAAATCATTTTAACCTTAATTTCTTTTTGACAGCATACATACTACAACAATATTATCCCCTTCAATCTCATGAAAAGTAGCAGAATATTTACCTTATGGCTTCATCGCTCTGTAAATATTTTTTCACTATTTACCTTTATTTCAAAGAATTGTTAATTTTAAGCCTAAGTGGAACAGCTCTCTTTAGTCAAGCCAATCTGAGCATTATTCAGGCCAACCAATATGCATTGTCTAGGCAAATGTGCAAATGGAGGCTATCAACTTCTGACTGCCAATCACCAAATCTGTTTTACTGGCTTCTGGACATCCAGACACTTAGTATTTTTCATTATCAGGGGGCAATTAACACCAATGATAGCTGGCTTCCCAGACTATGCAGCTAATTTGTTTTAATTATAAACTGCGCTAAATTTAGAAAGTAGCGTACCTTGTAACCACATTTCTTTGGCAAATTTTGAAGTTCAATTTTGTAGATCTCGGACGTAAATTCATCTCGCTTGGTGTAGAAATAAGGATCGGATTCCGCCTCTTCTTCGTCCGGTTCGTCGTTTATTACGCCATCTTCATCTTTGTCTAGCTCGATAGCCTCGTTCTCTTCATCTTCGCCATCTTCCAGATGCTCAGGTTCATTTTCAGTTTTATCTTCCATCCTGACTACTACATCCAATCCATTCACAGGTGTTGATTCATCATTTGATTCTGAAATGTCTGACTGCTCGTTGCTAACCCCTGTGTCAACTTCGGACGTCGGTGTTTTGTCTAAAGCTGTGGCCGCTGCATTTGAACTCCAAGAGCTGGCTTCTGTTTGTAGCTTTGCAAACTGAAACAAAGGTGGAAATCCAGGAATAGGCAACGAAACCTCCGAAACTTCTTGTTTGATATTCGTTGTTTCCGTAGATAGTAAAGAAGTCTGGTTAAGACTAGACGGAGCTACTTCCTCAGCATCATCCATGTTCTTCTCGTCCGCCATATTGACACGGCGTGGTCACATGGCCGTATTTTTACATTACTTAAGTAGTACCCCTTCAAAGGTTGTTTGGCCGAGACCGATGAAACGAAAGGAATCTGCCGAATCGAAGTTACTATTAACAAATGAAATAAATATAGTACACTTATACGTAGACAAAACAATAATTTTCGAAGCTTATTTGCAACTTTCGAATAAATGAAGTTTGCTACTCCTTCTAATCTCGTTCCACGGAGAAGAGCGATCTGGGAACGAATCGTTTCTGGTCATCGCTCCCGGTACAAAGGAGTAGGGGGTATGTGGGGAGTATTTCGCCAAATTTTTGAGTCCCAAAATAACCGGCTTCGCCGATTAATGGCGCTTAAGGTGGGGTTCTACCTGAAGGTCGTTTTCCGTCGCGTAACTTACTTGGGTTTAATGTGAATATCTCGTTCGCGTTTCAAGCAATCGAAAAACTGTTTATTCATCTCACAAATCTATGTTTTGTGGAGTTTTATAAATTTTTGAGTGATTTTTGGGGATATTTGGGAGGAGATAGTTTTTCTCAATGGATTAGTGAAATTTAGAGTAATAAGAAATGGTGTGGATTTAATGTGATTTTAAAGTTAGAATTTGAAGTGAAAAATTAGTAGATGGGTGTATGTCATAAAATTACTATTTTCGTTTATAACTCTGCCAGACGTATGAAACTCGTTGATTTCTCGATATCTTTTAGCTGGATTTCTTGGATTTCTTGAGAAGCTCGTTCTTAACTGCATGAGCTTCATAGGTATGTGCAGACCACAACGGGAGATGTAGATGTAGATTTGGACGTTAGACTTTGGTCAGAAATGGGGACGTTTTTCGCTCTGGCTTGGCACTGAGAAATATTTTTTCAAGGAACTACTTTATCCCACCAACACTGGCAAATTTGTAGGTAGCCCGTCTCAAATGTTTACCCAAATGGAAACTATTTCTGATCAGCTACGGCTTGCGGTCATGTGATCAGAGTTGTGAAGTAACTTAGATGTCCGAAATGTGGTATACATTTTTGGCCCAGGTCTGAAATAGACATGTAAATCACATCGAATCACAGATTTTTCGGTCTGAAAAAGGGAAAGGGTTTCACCCCCGCCAAAAACTTTGAAGAGTACCGTCCCCGGGTCACTACTGATCTGAAAATGCATACTATTTTAAATGTTTTCCTTGTTCTTTTGTCCTTTTGTTCTTTATTGTGTTTCATCAACTGTGTCTTCTACACCTGTCTTCTACACCAAGTAGGAGCCCTTTTTATTGAAGCCAACTCGAATGGGATTTTTTTTCATGGGTTTACTGAGTCAAAAGCTAAACTGGTGGACGGATATAATTCTTGGGATAATAAGTTAACTGTTCTGACTGTCCCCACCCCACAAGGTAAAGTTTCGACCAATCTGATGGGTATTTGTTTGTACAGCATCTCAGAAATATGGGGTGGAGCTGTCATGCCAACAAAAAAGCTGATATGCTGATAGTTATAGGAGGATCTTTGCTGACGTCATTGTTTACATTTTGCTCATTTGCATACGGCTTAACTTGCAGAAGGAAACATGTTAGATATAAATATTGGCTCCAGGCAGTTAAAGAGCTAGTGAAATTAAATACGTGTTGAAGTATTTGGCTCTTTCTGTCTAATATACAAGAGAAATTGTCTTTCAAAAACTGCAAAATCTCTAGGTGGCAAAAGCGCTAAATAGCTCATACATTCTTTATAAAATTTAGAGTTTTCAAGCCTGTGTTGCGCAAGAAGTATTCGATACATCGGGCTCATATTCCTTGGCAATGTTAATCATGCTATGACCTTTCAATGTTGAGAACTGATTTATTTGTAGCTCCATCAGAAACTGAATTGCTTATGCTAATGAGGCAAATATTGTAAACAAAGTTCCCCTATATGAGAACCCATTCGTCGTCAAACATCAGTCAACAGGCCTTTCTTTGAATTAATGAATAAATAAATAAATTATAAATAAATTCATTTGTGTGGCAATATTTCCGGGAAACATAAACAGGCGGGCGAAGTTTCTGAGAAACAATGTCTATTGTCTTAAATGACCATATCAAGAAGTGAATGAAATGTTTTTTTCTTTCTTACTCAAAACGTCTATTCAAATGCAAAGAACCTGCCCATAAAAGTTGTGAATTGAATTGCTAAAAAGCACACCCAAGAATTTGCGAAATCAGTGTGCATGGAGAGAATCAGGAGGATGTTTTCTTTCATTGTTACAGTTATCGTGGCGCTTATCTGTGCAAGCCCCAAAGGTTCTCAGGCGAGGATAGATAGTAAGTAACCCAACTAGACTATCCATAAATAGCTCACAAATGAATGTATTCTAATACTTTCAAAAAAGTCATTCACAAGGTCATTCCTTGGATACTCCCTCGCTTTGCAACGGCGTAAGACGCGGATGCTGGCTACTTCAATGAACATGCAGTGTTAAAATTAACGCAAAATTTAGTGGTTTCACGTTGTTGTTTTTCAGAGGACGGCAAAGAAATGTACAAAGATTTATAACGCACGAGTAGAGTTATTGTTTTACTCGTTAAACCTTTTGTTTGGTGACGTTCTCGTTGCCGTTGCCGTCGTGTAAGGTCCTTGTAAGGCGCACTATGCAGATCATGGCAGCGAACATCAGATCGGCTTGGCTATCTTTGATCGACGTATCAGTTTCTCC
>OMLO01003114.1_pt1 | contig 13663 bp, 5 predicted proteins | sample 1674811 | NCBI WGS metagenome assembly OMLO01 (sample SAMN06265003, study PRJEB25207) | coral metagenome | isolation source: Coral host | place: Mexico:La Bocana,Puerto Morelos, Mexico | collected 2008-11-13
GCTGAAAATATCACTATCTGAGAATATGCGATATTATAGTAACACTTGATGTAGAAAAATGTCATAAACTTATTCTGTACTACCGCCCATTCTCGTATCGTTCTAAAAACAAACATAAGCACCTTTGTAAACTTTATCGACGAAATTACATGTGAAATTATTGCTCCTTAGCACTCAAAGCCATCAATTTTGATCAGATCATTAAAAGCATTCTATTAAGATAAAATAAGTTGCTAAAACTCCGTTTCTGTACAATTTTAAGTGTATTAGCTTACATTAAAGAGAATTTTGCGCCAATATCTAATTAACAACGTACATGATCAATAATTTTCTTTTCGTATGTTACATGATTCTAATACTTTGTTCTGAACAAAGCTACAGTCTTATTCTCAAAAGGCAGTACGTGTATATGGATCTTATCAGATCGTTTCTGTAATCTGGCAACAAGAATCATTACTCATGATTTACGCACGCGCAGTTCAATTCAAGAGAGGATAAAGGATGAAGGAGTTAATCCCCGATATAGGCCCAAGGTAATCTCTCTCAAGTTATTTTTAGACATGGTACCCAGTTCTCTAGCGTCCAGAGCTAGCACATGGACATATGGCAAGGGGCCGCGAAAGTGTGTGTAAGGCCGCTTGGACTGACTACGTGAGACAAAATTCGCGTCACAGAATTTGCTATTTTTAGGCTATTGTTGAAATTTTGCAACCGAGAATGTTCAAATTAACTTGAAATTAATTGCCTTGGAAGAACTTTATGGAAGATTAACTCTCGCACTCTTCTCTTGGTTCAAGTGCACTTTTCTGTTCTAGTGAGTATTCTCTATTGTGCAGTTCTAGTCTCTGGAAGCCGCCTGCTCCTAGTCTCTTAAATTTTGCCAACCGTAGACTTGCGTTTCTATATTTCCTTGAATAAAAGACTTGTCTACACCCAATATGACTTCAACCCTCCCGCTGCATTCCCATCTACATATCTGCCATTGGCGCCAGACTGTGTTAACTGCCTCCCGCGTACCGACGACCGCTTGGTTACTAGCGGCAGAAGCCTAGCTGGATATCCAGACGATCCAGCCGGGGGGACGATGTACTCACCGCGCTTGCTGTGAGTCCGCACGCACATTATGACGCGAGGGAGTGCAAACTTCATTGAAAGTAGAACGATGACCACTAAGGCAGCAGAGATCATGACTATTGCTATAGTAGATATTTCACCACCAGAATCATCCAAGCTGATTTCTTGATCTCTGGGCGTCGTTTGTCTCGTTTCTTCAACGTTTCCGGTGACCGGTAATGTGGTTACCCCAGGGGATGATGAAGAGGAGTTCGCGCATTCCCCTTCTCTTCCATTTGGGCACAAGCCCTTTGTGGACGACGGAGTCGGGGAGGTAGTGGGCGAGGCAGTACGAGTAGAGGAAGGTGTGGACGGCCCTGCCTTTGGACAGGCTTTCTTTAATCGAGTCATATGGATCGAAGGATCGCTCTTCTTGGGATTCTTTTTCTCCTTCAAGGTTCCCCAGCATTCCAACGGTCCGAGTGTAAAATCAGATTTCGCACTTTTCTTGTTAAATTCCAGTCCAGTAACAGGCAAGGTGCTCTTATCAGTCAAATATCCTTCATCTACTCTCCATTGACTATCCTTATTATCACAGTTGCAAAACTTCGCTGTGCCTTCACAAGACGTTGGCTCCATCATTCCACATGCGCACTTTTTACTTCCGGGTTCAGCTCCACCCCAGTAATCCTGTCTCTTGTCGTCACGTGATAACCAAAAAGCGTGTGAAGGTCCGCGAGGAGTGTTAAGTAATTTTGAACTGAAACAATGAAATCTGATATGCTGGCGACATTCCTTACTGTTTTCTATTAACTTTATAATTTGCTGCATACTGATCGAATTGGAGTAAGTTATCTCGTGTTTATAAAGCGTCCCGATGATGTTTGCATCGCTAACACGGATCTTGGTCATTTTGTTGTGGTTTATTATGGTGTACGTTCGTTTGGGATCGTCCGTTACGTTACATAACGCCGTATAAGGATTCCCATCTCCTACAGAATCTATCAAACAGCGCATGCTCGTCTTCAATCCCATAGCCCTGTAATATTCACAGGCCGGCCTGTATTTCGAAATCTCGCATGTGTCGCCTTCGAACTGAGTGCGTGCACAGTCGCAGTAAAAACGTTGCCAGTCCTGTGAGCAATGGCCGCCGTTTTTGCACGGATTGGGCTGGCAACGATTCTCTAAACGGCAGGCGTACTTTAAATCCTCATTAGTGTGTTTACTCTTCTTAAGATTCCTCAAGAAAATCTTCTGACTGTCAATTTGCAGGTTTAAGATGCAGCCTACAAAGCCAGGAAAGTCTCTGTTGTCGTCGAAGCCCCCCAGGAATATCTTTAAACGGGACCTATTAGCAAACTCCTGCATCAGCAAGGAGTGATTCAGCGGTTTTGTTCTGGTTTTTCCATCCACCTGAAGACGAACTTCTCGCCCTCTGACACTGGCGTTCACGTTATGCCATTCGCCGTCATCAAGATCAGAACCCAGCCTCAGCACGGTCTTCGACCCATTAGGCGCTGTGACGTCATAAAGCAAACTGCCAGCCGAGAGGCGGAGGTGAAGCTTGACTTTGACTGCGCTCCGAAATAACAGAAGTCCCTCTTCGACGTGTGAACGGAATCGAAAACTGGCGTAAAATGTATCGTTATCTGCTGGTAACTTTTTAACAGTCACCCGAAATCCAACGTTTGGATTCGACATAGTGACAACTCTGTAGTCGAGCTCCTCGCATTTGAACGACACTTTTCCCACCGAATTGTAGCCAAGGAGTTCCCCTTTTGCCCCTGAAATAAGATTTTTACCACGGAATGTCAAATCTTCCAGACATCCTCGAAAATTTCGTGTCCCTGTCACGTCGTAAAGACTGTACGTGGCACGCTTCATGCCACCGACATATATGGTGTCTAAGTTAAGATCCTTGTACGTTTCACGAATGATACTTGAAGATTCAACAGAATCTACCTTCAGTTTTGTTAATCGACCTTCCTGTATCAAAGACACGTTGTGCCAGCGGCCGTCGTTCAAGTCTTTTTTGGGATTTATGTTCGGCTCTCCAAGTCGGTGATCACCTCCTAGATACGCTTGATAACTGCAAGGCATAAAACAGAAATCAATTAGAGAGGAGTGATGGTTCACAAATTATCATAAAAATTAGCCGGAAGTAGAAGGAGGAATGATCTGGTAACGATTTTAAAAGGAGTTAAAAGATAATCTGCGATTTTCCATTAAGAATTAACTAGCTCAAAGAAATTAAATCAATGCAGCAACTTGACAAAATTGGGACCTAGGCGTTTATGACAAGTTCTCTTTTAATTTCGTGTTGTCCAGTACAGTTGCATTTGCTGAGTGTCCGCACTAACGGGGTGTCTCGGTTAGCCCGGACCAGCGGTCCATATCACCCGTGTCAAGCCAGTGTCCGCAAGAAAGATTTTCGGAAAGATACATCGTTACATCGGAAGATGTAACCATGAAGAAACGATTGGCTAAAAGCGAGGACAATGAGTGGTTCTTGGCGCTCTACTTAAAAAAATCCAGCGGAAATATTGCCTCGCAGAAAGTGATTTAGCCCAACAGAGGGATATTGAAAAAGACGACCTGATTACCGAGTGTGATTTCATGGATCCATTCTGAGTGTCTAGGAGTTTTGGCCGGTTTAATGATATTAGTTTTTTTATTACTTGAAACTCAATTTTCTTACTGTTTGGTTGCGAAATGAATGAGCTTGAACTGGCGACCTGATCACCTGAATGTAGTCATGCAGCTAACCCTAAGTTAAAATTGAGGAACGTTCACGTTTTACAACAACACTGATGCTATGATGATGCAATAAATTAAATTGTATTTTTCATAAGAAACCAGGTTAAAAGCTCACTTTCTCTCAAAGCAGAGAAATACAAGGATTGTCTATCACGCTCAAATTTCCCCTTTCGAGCTTATTCCATACAAATCTACTCGATTTCTGATGTCCCACAATAAAACAATATGTAATTTTTCTCGTGGGCTTAACGTTCTCCAAGAAAACAGTTAGTGCGAGCATTATTTTAATTTCGGCAGAAGTCCCGCTAATTTTATTGTACTGCTTCTTCATAGTTGGTAGCCAGGGCAAAATATTTATAATTACACTAGACAGCACTTGACCGAAAAAGAGAAATCATTGTAAACATATCTTGATCATAAAACCCACGAATTTGCATCGATGACCAAGATAAAGTGATTTAGACATTTAAAACGAGATTTCTAATAGCTTCTTCGTGAATCATAAAATTTTCCGATTTAGCATTTTTTTCAAATCGATACATTTTCTAAAGGTGAAATTTTTGTTTAAAACTAAATTACTTTGACAGTCTATTTTTAACAATCAAAATAAATAAATATCACTTTGTTTTGTTCGCTTATTTTAGGAACGGGGGAAATTGTGCGCGACGAAGAAATTTATTTCATATTTGTCGGCAGTGTTGTATATAGCCTTTTTGGAATTTTAACTTTCGCAGCATGACAAGCTAGAGTTTTTTCGCGTTACGAGAGTGAATCAGCGCCATTTGAACTAAACGTACGAGAGAATTACTTCCTATTTCTTTCCAAAAGAACTCTGGAAAGTTGCACAAATACAAAATCAAAGTTAGAGCGTATATCTCTAGCAAAAAAACATGCGTCCGGAGACGTCAAGGCCATTACGACGATCTATCAAGCTGTAACCTGACGTAAAATGAAATCCTTGCCCGTTTCACTTTGTTTGCATTTCGTACAGGAAGAAATTGATGTCTAACTGTTTACAATTTCACAAAACACTCCCATTCACTTCAACTTGTTAAGAATAACAACAACCCTACCGCACTTGACCGTGGTGGATGTCGAGCTGCAGAAAATCGTCGATGTCCCCCGAGTGCGTACTGTACACGAGAAGACCGTTGGTGTGAATAGTTCGAAATCGCAACTTAATCACCGTCATCCGAGGATTCGCGGCTTTTCTTGGCTCGTAAACAATAAATCCTTCGCCGGTGAGACGGAGTTGGTCTCCAGATACGTTTGTCGATGCGAGACTGAAGAAAACCAGTAAAATGCTTAGTTCGCATGGCAAACCCATCGCGCCCTTGCGACGAGACGCTGGGTGACGCCTCAAGTGAAAGAGAACAGTAGCGGATTTGAAGTGAGTAATTACAAGCACACAAACTTTAGTTCGCCACTGCGGGCGCTCCATACCGCTTGAATCATACTGATTTGCATGAGAGAATAAAGCACAATGCAAAGAGTCTCTCCCGCAAGAGGAATCTAGCTGTTTTGGTTGCTGGACTATAGCCGAACAGAACATTTGGTTAGAAGGGGTTTGGAAATTATCGATCAGCCAATGAGATAATGGTGAGTTAATAAACACTAATTGTTTTATATTCGTTCGAGATCGCCAGGTGTTTCATTTGACACTTTTTCGACGAGCTTTGTGGATTTTCTTCCGCGGTATCAGTGCAGTGAAAACAAGCTTAATAACCCTTGAAAAGTAAGAAGACTTTCAATACGCAATTAAAGGATTGTAGCATTCAAGAGTTGTGAAAACGAACTTGTGTCGATCTACAAAACTCTTTAACAATGTTGGCTTCAGAATTCAGAATGCGTTGAACTGATAGACTTCCCGCGTAACACGGAAGATATGAATTTCATTTAAATCAAGACTGGGTTACTAATTAAAAAATCCATATCTATTCCTAAGAGAAATGAGCTTTCATGATAAATCACTCTCATACGTGCCGCATTGGTTTGGTACCGCTTGACACCAAGTTTGCTATAGTGAGGCTTGGTTCTTTTTAAATTTAATCACGGTAGACGGGAAGCGATCTGAACTAAGTATTATCACATTCGCGCCATTACCAGCAAATGAGGTGATATAACTTATCGATGACGACCCTGGAGGTGTTTCAAACCCAAAGGAAAACCTTTTAAGCTTCAACACACGAGCTTTAGTCACGTGGATGTAGAATTTCTGCGGGTTTTCTTCTCACTTTAAGCTTTATTATTCCTTTGACTTGCCGGCCTGCATTTTAAATATTTTATGGCAGAATTTATCTTCATTTAATAGAAAGACTATTGAATAATGTTCCTTCTGTGATAACATCTTGTCACAAAATTCCCTGAAAGGAAAAAAGTTCAAAAATGGTGAACCCGATCTATTTACACTGTTAATACATTTAACATTTATTAGTATGATAGTAGTTTCTAAGCAGGCCTAAGAGCATGTCTGTTTTTAGTTAGCAAAATAGCTTTGATTTTAAGCTTAAGCTTTTTATTTCACACATGAGTTTATCTTTCTTCTCCTCAGGAAGTCTGCTGTACTGTGCTTGGGTTTCTCCTGCGTTCTTCAAATCAATTTCTTGTGAAATTTTGTCGATTTTGTCATCGTTTAAGACACTTTCGGCGGTCCATTTCGTTTGAATTCATTTTTTTCCCGGCTGGGTTGCAAATTGACTCTGAATACATATTACCCTTATTTTGATTTTCAAAATATTTCACTAGTTTTGGGGTTAATCTTGGAAGGGAAATTGCAATTATATTGTTACAAAATTGCCATCAGTCTTACAACGAACATAAATAGCGAACAACACAACAACTTGGAATTTTATTATACCGTGTATCGCTTGCCGGAAAATATCAGGAGTAATTCAAGGTTAGGGATTTAAAAATACGTTTTTAAAATAAGCTCTTTTGCTAATGCAAAAGTGCGTGATCTTATTCTTCATTTTGATCACTTTTATTTTTTTTAGATATATTTTCCACCAACTTCTCTGATTAATCCCTCTTGTTCTGGTCTAGGAGATTACACTATCTGCGACTGATCTAGCGCAATCTCTCTTGGCGCGCAAGGTCACAGAAAAACTACTCTCGTGTAAATTAAAATACAATGATCAGAGTACAATAACTCAAAACGATGAAGAAACTAAATTACATGAAAATTAAATTATCCCACTGATAACCGTATTGTAAAAGTTGATCTTTGATAGTAAAACAAAAAGCCTGGAATTTTAGGGGAGTAGAAAACCATTCACTTTGTGCGATATGTCAGAAATATAATTACATAAAATTACCACATATGCACGAGTGTGATAACATGAGTTGAAGAACTTTCCTTTTTAACAAAATATCTCCTGAGTAAAACAAGGAAGCAAAGTTTATCTGTTCACGACGAATATATCGCGTTTGCCAGTAGCACTATTTAATCTTCAAGTCGTAGGAATTTTTCTCGCTTCATATCTGAAAACATTTTTTTTTCCTGCTATGTATTTTACGGTGCAATAACAGCTTAACGGCTTGTAACCCTGACTGGCGAACAGATTTACAAAATCAACGGGCCTGAACGAAAAATGCTTTTGAGTTGAGTGCTTATCAACTCCTCGGCGTGTGGTTATGACGTAATTATGATAACGATGATAAAAAGCCGCTTGCGTCACGTGAAACTCGGAACTAAAATTGATTTTCACGAGATTGTGTGGAAAATAGTCTCGTTATCGATGTTTATGGTCAGAACTGATTTCAAAGTGAAAGAGTAGGCAAATAAAACGTGAAAGCACAAAGTATGGAATGAGATTGAAAATAAAATGTTTCACAAAACTGGTTCGTTTATAATTAGCGGTGTATGGAGAAATACCCTTAGTATGTTGATTGCCAAAAGCTTTCTACATGAGTTTCTACATGAGTTTACATGAGCCTCAGGGGATAATGCGAGCAAGTCTTCGTCCCCCCCCCCCCCCCCCCCCCCCCCCCCCCCCCCCCACACCACTCTGAGCTATCGTCGCAAAATAAAGGACCAGGCTTCTGAAGGTACTTATATGGACTTGCCTAGCCGACACCAAAGTTGTCATTTGACAACTGCCAGAACTCCTTTTGCTTTTTCTTTATTATTATTATTTAAATTTTGATGTCCCGGTGGAGTTTGAATTACAATTGCCCTAATTAGCATAAGAAACAGCAGAAGTATTTTGGAGAAGTTGTAGTCTAATGACGCCATCATGCAATTTGCTGGATTAATGACAACCTCGTTCCCAGGCTCTCTCTCCTCTGCCTAGACTTGTCACTTAGTACACATTTGGTTTTTTTTTAATATATTTAACAGCTCTATAAAAGAGGACAAAGGAATGTTTATAAATAGAAAACAAAGATTTTGTTTTTATGTTAAAATGCTGTATTCAGTAATAATTTACTCAGAGGTAACTAATTTGAATTCATTTTAACATTGTGTGATAATCTTACTGTATATTTTCAGTTTTTACTCCAGCGAGAGTATTTTGTAATAAATGTTATTCCTAATTTGATTATAGACCTATGTTCATTTGTAATTAATTTACCATGACGCCACAAGCTTCGAGCTTTAAAGGATATGTGATGTGTGTGTAGGCGTTTTGGTTGGACCAGTCCAAGATGGCAGCACACACGAACGTTTCCTGATATGACATGTATACGAATAGATATTTCACTCCTAGAACTCGACAGAAGCGTAGAGACCATATACGCATGTCCACAGGTACAGACCTCCGGAAATCTAAGTATTCTGCACCCAACGTTTTCCATGTTTTAATTTATGACACTGTGCCTGCAAAACGTGGGAAATGGTATTTCCGAGCCTCTAAAAATACCAATTTCCCCGCTAGCATTTCTGTCGATAAATTTTCTTTTTGGTGCGTACTCCACGAAAAATGCGCCTGATAGAGAACGAATTATCTAATTATTGTTTTAGTATAATTCTTTATCCAAATCGTCTTCGCAGACACTTCGAAAACGCAAACGGCCGTCATTTTGTTTCGCGCGCGCACCCAGTCCCGCGAACTACGCAGGCTATATCTATCACCGAATAGATGATAAGTAGCGAAGCCAACAAGACCCCTTCCAAGCTACACCAGAGGAATTTGTTTTAACTCTCAAAATGCATCAGATGTTTTCCGTCACTACGCCAGAGTAAAAACTCGGCAAGGGAAATCACATAGTATCGTGTCTTTATCGTTAACGAAATCCTAGATTTTCAAAATGTTTTCCCCTCACATGAAAACGCAAAGCTTACGGTCTGAAAAACGTTTTCGAAAAGCTCTGTTTTTGTGACAGATTAGTGTGGACGGTGGGTCTAAAAGCAGAAATAAAGATGCCTTTTTAATTTTCTCCGTCGAAGTGTGGAGGGAGCCTAAGAGAGCAGCGCAACTGCGCTCTCTGACATAATGTTATTGAAGTTGGGGTCGATGCTTACGAAATATATTGATTTCGATTCTACTCAAGAACTCGATTGCAAAACTTTATTTACATGATCATGTCGAGTGTACAATAAAACTGTTAATTCCAAAATGTGAAATATGAAAATTAGCCGTCTTTGTTCAAATTCTCCAAACCACACAGACCTTGGTTAGGGGTAGACCAATTGACTTTTGAGCGACGGTGGGGTTAATTTAGTAAGAGCTGGAATTTTTTAACCTTTTCGTGCACTTGGAATTTTTTTTTTTCGGACGCGTGTATGCATAATACATATTTTTCTGCGTTTAGCATGCTTTTATCCGGCTCTCTTTTTTCTCTAGAATTTTTCTTTTGGCAACGGTCGTGTGTACGAATTTTCTTGATACAATAAGGCTTGCAGAATATTTAGTTTCAAAATTCCCCACCCCCCGTCAAAAGTCCATGGCCCACCCTTTATTTGCAAGGGACCCCTAAGAAATTTAACAAGGTCTAATATATGGATTGCGCCAAGCTTAAAAGCGGAGCTCCTGATTGCAATATTTGATCCTAAAGAAAATAGGATTATTTGATTTTCTTGTATCAGCAACTCAAAAATAAGCAATTATAGGCGCATGTTATTGTTTATCGTGAGATTTCGTTAATTTCTCGATAAATTTTAACAACCTGACGAGGCGATTGTGGAAGAAATATGTCGGAAGGAAAGTCAACAACTACTCGCCAGGGGTTAATATGCGCCGAAATTTTGTTTTTGCACGTACTCCCTCCTGCCACTCTGCGCATCAAACTTTTTGTTCTTGTTACCTTTTTCTCCTTTTTAATCATTGTTCGTCGTAAAGTTGAGAAGATCTGGGAGTGAACCGTGGGGAGATCACAATAAATCCGTCAAATAGGTCTCAAAATTTGGGGTTGACGCTAAGTACTTGTCTGGTTTTGTTCGCACCTGATAGCATTTCTGTAACAGGCCAAATATATGATCCTCGCTGGCGGATTGTGACAGTAGGTTCACACTTGGTAGAAAATAATGCGGAAATGCACGAGTACCCAGGCCGACAATGATTGCGTCTATAACAGCTAAAAGAAGCTCGGGTACATTTTCTTCGGTCCAGTAACCCGGAGGTACACGGTCCATCGCGTAGAACAGAATAGTTTTCAGATTGTAAGAAGTGATGAATTTGGGTTGAGAAAGATGGGCTTTCAAAATAGCTTTTAACACTAACCAGCATTTTCGTACCAGTGGCCGAGTCTCACTGATGTAATCTGCAAGGACAAGTTCAGCCCTTGACGTAGAAAGACGCCAACTATTTGGGATAGAGTCAATCGATTTAGCGACCAAATGGGCGGGCATACGAAAAAGCTCCTTTTCTACGTCTTTTGATGGCCAATTCCGCTTTCTGGAGGCCCAGCTACCGTAAGTATTAAAAATATCTGCAGCTGTAACGCAGACAACCAGGTCGATACTCCAATTGTTAATGCAGTTATATCCCGCTTTGCGCAGCATTACACCCTGCCAATCTTCCGGGTATGGAGACTGCATCTCAAGAGGCAATTTTGCAATGTCAAATTGAAGTGTCAAAGCTGGGCCATTTCTACTGATGGCAATACAGCCTGGTACAAGTCCCTCCTCTCTCTTCATCATTTCATTCATAACTGTATCAACAACTTGCTCAAACGACTGCATGATTTTGTCGGCATTTAACAGGTAGTTTCCATCACTGAAGACACAACAGTCCTGCCATCTTTTAAGGCTATCGCCACCGAGAACAATATGCTTGAAAGCATCTTGTTTCTCTTCGCCTGAAATCACACAATCGGCCAAGGAAACACCATCAGAATGTCCCCCCAAGTCACGCAGCACAAGCATGAAATCAAACTCATGTTCAATATAATTCTGAAAATTTGTCTTCTGGCTAATGACAGAATGTTCTTTGAAGCTACCAGTTGGGATTACCTCTTCAAAATCAAACCTGGCATCTATTTCACAGATACGTGGTAGAATTTCGTCTGTGACAAAAGCATTGAACTGTTCAAGTTTATCTGTTACTATTTGTGACTCGTTGTATATTCGGTCTGCCTGGTAATAGGCCATCAAGTCTGATAGATCTTTGTATGGTACACCAGATAGCACGTCAACCCTTTCCTGAGGGCTCTTTTCACTTTTACTGTTAGCCATAAAATTGTCTCTTTATGATGTCTTACCTATTGAGATGGGCAAAAAAACATCATCTTTTATTTTCGACTGAACTGTAATATTGTTGGCCTATACAACCTGGGAAAATGACTTATCAGGGCCCAGGAAGGACTCGCATATTAAAAGGATGGGGTACTTGACAAAATTTTTGAAAAGAACCCCTAGGAGGTACCAAGATCCTTTTTTGTGGCCGTGATTTGAAATCAATTTCAGCCCCAGCTGCAATTCTAGAACAAAATATTATTTCCTATCATATTTTTTTTAAGCTCAATACCCTAAAATGTGCCGCTAAAGCTCCTCCTCCCGTGGACCTTTTGAGGATGAACACCCTAAGAGGTACAAAAACCGCCTTTTTAACCCTTGAAAGGTACAACTAGGAGCCCATCCATTTCATATGGAAGTCCTCCCACTTCCCCCCCCCCCCCCCCCCCCCCTGGCAGTCAGGATCCCTTTGTTTACTTCACTGTCCTCAGGTCTCCTTTTATTCAGGAGTATACATGGACACCGTGGGAGGCGCGGTGGCCTCATGTTAGTGCGCTTGACTCCGGATCGAGCGGTCCAGGTTCTTGACCTGGCCAGGGACATTGCGTTGTGTTCATGGGCATTCTCACAGTGCCTCTCTCCACCCAGGCGTATAAATGGGTATCGGTGAATTTAATTCTTGGGGAAGTAACCCAGCGATGGACTAGCATCCCATCCAGGGGGGAGTAGAAATATTCCTAGTCGCTTCATGCTACATAAACCGGGATAAGCTCCGGCCTGGTGAGCCACACAGCTCATGTGCAGACTTAAACATGGACACCAATGCATATAATACTGACGGTAAATAGTATCTTTCTTCATGGGCAACGGTGATTAAAAATACTACTATTCACTTAATGCTATGCAAACCAGAGATAAACAATGGCCTGATTACCCAGTTGATGTTTCTTTTTTTTTTTGGGGGGGGGGGGGTGGCTATGCCACAGACTATATGGTTTTTTAGGGCTGGTAGGCTCAAATGCAGAATAAACCTGGCACTACATTAGAACTAACTCAGACTGTTCAACAGAATAAGAGACAGAGTTTTACTACTTAAAACTATTATTTCAGTCTTGTAACAGTATGAACACATTATTTCACACCATGTTTTATCAGATGTCAACTGTGGGTTATCTGATCCCATCTTGGCATGGATGTCTAAACTGGACTAAAACATCTGCTTAATGGCTCAGACCACCAGAAAACTGACTTTGTACCAGAACAAGGGGTCAGTCTTTGATATCACTGTGAGTTTTTTGTACCGGACCTGGTACAGCAACCATAGTGAACTCATACTGGTAAGTCTTGCTCTGGTATATGACATGTCATATCTTCAGTTTTATTTATATTCAATTTTTTATACGGAATAGGAATTTTCATGATCATGTGACTCGAAGAAGTAACAACATGCACCCACCAAAGATGAAACACAATATGAGAAAGAGAACTTTAAGTATGCAAGAACAATCTGTCTGGTACACTAACCATTTTTATTAAGAGTGCCCCTCCTTAAGTAATTTTAAGAGTTTCATAATGAGGTACTGGTATTTTTTTTTCAAATTTTTATCCCTTGGTTAAAAAGTGTTACGTGCTTACTTACTTACTAACCTAGCCAACCCAATGGAGTGCAAGAGATTTTATATTTCCCTAGGTAATCCCTCTAAAGCTGCTTTCAGATTTTGGTATCCAGTCCTCCTGCTATTCCTGCTTGGAAAATGAAAATATGTGTAAAGCCCCTAGGGCAGTCCTAGTGAGTAACATCTACGTCACAAGATCGCCCACTTTGAGACCCCTGGGAATGAGATTTCTGAAGCCAGGAAAGAGAAAAATCTTGGACCTATGCCCTGTATTGTGATTAGCTCTCATGCCCTCCCTTCCCTCTTGCCAACTCTTATAATGTACTCTTCTTAATGTATATCAGAGGTCATGTAAGGAAAGCTGACACAAAAACTTGCAACTTAATCTGAAATGAGTTTAATTTGCATTGCATGTGAAAGAAAACTAATTTTCACATGAAAGGATGGGCAGATATATTGAATTAGATTACGAGTACCAAAAACAAATGTAACAAGGATTTAGTAAATGGGCCAACAAATGAAAAACTTAAGATTGTTCTAAAAAAAACGGATCATGTGTACTATTGACACCCGCGATCGAGTGTCGATCGATACTGGCGATCGACACCTTGATCGACCCGCGATC
>OMLO01003115.1_pt1 | contig 13662 bp, 19 predicted proteins | sample 1674811 | NCBI WGS metagenome assembly OMLO01 (sample SAMN06265003, study PRJEB25207) | coral metagenome | isolation source: Coral host | place: Mexico:La Bocana,Puerto Morelos, Mexico | collected 2008-11-13
CAGGGTATGCCTCTCTGCATCAAGTATCATATTCTACGTTATAGATCAGAGCGAGAGAGAGAGAGAGAGAGACACTTTGCATCTGGCAGTTGATGATGGGACCAACACGCTGAACAATCTCTGAAGAGCCAAGAAAAAACGGTCAGCGGGTGAGCTACAGTATATATGTATATATAAATATGAAACTGATGCTACAGAACGCCCACGTCCCAGGTTTTGGAGATGAAGGTGCCTTCGACTGAAACATCATGACTGTCAGGTCCTCCCTCTGGGTCATCCCATTTCACGCTGAAAGTGCCGTCATCATTGATCTTGCCAATGGCTCCAGGGTACCACTGATCATCATCCGGACACAAGGCATTTACCACATCCTTGGGAAGCAAACAAAGCCAGCATGGACAAGCACTCGCTTAATAAACAATACTCCGAACATCTTCTCATCTCTCCATTGAGAAAAGCCTTGATCAAAATCTGCAACATGCCACTTGGTCAGTTAGTCCGGCACCGCTAGTCCACCGGATAGCGAAATAGATAGATTGATTCATAGATAGCTACAAAGATAGGTCTCTAAATTTATCTAAACCCAAGAGCTATGCTCTGGAGGGGGGTGGGGTACAATGGTACGGCGCGAGGTGCGATGGTACAGTACGATAGGTGCGATGGTACGGTACGATAGGTACAATGGTACGGTACGATAGGTGCGATGGTACGGTACGATAGGTACAATGGTACGGTACGATAGGTGTGATGGTACAGTGCGATAGGTGCAAAGGTGCGGTGTCAGTATCATCAGTATCATCATTATCATCAATGCAACTATATGTGTCCTGCATTGCTTTTGTGTAGTTACTAGTTACCCAGTTACTACGCACTACTATCTACTTCTACTTGCTTGTCTACGTGCTTCCTAAACCCAATCGTGTTGAGATTCTGAGGGTCTCAATCGCACATCCAAACCCAGCTTTTTCTTTTTCGCTACTTGCACGAGTGTGCAAGCATTGTCTATGTCTCTGCTCCCCGAGCTGTTCTGTACTTTGCCCTGCACTTTCGTTGTAGGACTCAATTTGATTTAGACTCACTGACTTCTATGCTTTTTCAAGCTCGAAGCCAAACTCAACAAGTCATTCTCTTCCTCCGCTTCTGATTCAGTGGAGAGCGGCAAGTGCAGTATCACTGCAAACAACACTGCAAGATAGACCGTTGCACTAAACCTGGGCCAATGAGACTGGATGTGAAAGTTGTATACATATCAGAAAGAAAACAACGCTGAGACTGAGACTGAAAATTTGTTTCCAATTTCTAATTCATGTTGTTTTCAGAGAACGTAACATTGACATATTGCCAAGGGACGAATTGCCAGCTAAATCAGTTAGCTGGGCATTTGTGAACAGCTGGAGTGTTCCTTCGGAGAACATCAACCCCTGCATATGAAGCAGCTCACGACCTGCAGCCCATAAGATAAACATGACATAGATAGATAAACACGTTTCTGAAATCAAATGCTGCATTCAAATTTCAAATTACTGTAGTAGTGCTTAGTAAGTAGTTGTGTTATGTTGATCTCCACGAGATTCGTTTTGGCAGACTATGTATAGTTGATATTCAGTATATATTAGTAGAGTGAAACTTCTGTACTTGTACAAAACAAATGAAACATGAAACCTGAACAGAATACAAAATGTATCCCATCATCATCATCATCATCATCATCATCATCATCATCATCATCATCATAAATCATCATCATCATAAATCATCATCATCATCGTCATCATCATCATTCTTTGTTCCAAGTAACCAATCAGCAGGCGTTTCCTACTCAGATCAAAGAGCTTGGAAGCAGGCAGGCATGTCGGAATTTCCTTAATGATGCAGCTGAACCCCACATACTTCAGAACTGAATTTATTGCAGCCAAAAATATGCAGCCAAACTTCGTCTTCTGTGCTGCTGGGGGTTCGTGTAGCGCTCTGATATATATCTCCGTATCGCACTGGTGGCTTCCCACTCTGGATTTGCGTTTTGGCGGCATCAGCCAAAAATAATACGTTCTGAGTTGAACAGACAAGCATCGCGTCGAATCAAATCCAACATCTTATAATCTTATATCATATCACACAGCTCCATCATTGGCCACCACAAGTGCAGCTAATCATCATTTCCGTTTGGTTATCTTTCTTTCAAACTGAAGGATGCTTTCAAATTCAAACCACTCGATTATTTGATCAAAGTGTCTTCTCTTTCGCGTGCAGAAAGGGACTGGAACCACTCCGACTTTGCAAATTCCTGGGGCACTGTCAGTGGCCACGTGATGCCTCCTTAGTCAGGAGAAAAAAACAAGTGCAAGTGTTTGCACATCAAATCAACATCAACTGGACCTGAACGTGCCTCATTTGTTTGAGGAAGACACTTGCAAAAAAAAAACACAGTGTACAATATCTGAAGCAAACTAAGGTATGATCTTTTCTCTGCTAAGTCAATGTGAGCGGACTTCCATTTAGTGGTACATTCTTTCTCTACCAACGCATCATGGGGTTCCTTCTCATCACCTTTCTTTCGACGTTTTACGGCGGATTCTTGCCCCTCATCATCCGATTCATGTTCCCTGGCCAACTTCACCTCCTGTCTATGTGCCAACACTGCAAGGACATCAGGGTGATCATCAGGAAGCAAGAAGTCATCCTTAGATAGCTAGGGTATTCTTCACTTCACTGGTTTTAGTTTGAAATGGCTATCAGTTATCGGTGAGGTATCAGCTATTGAACCTATTCGTTTGAAGTCTTGGTTTTAGTCACAGTTACAGTTACAGTTTCTTTCTGCTCAAAAAAAAAACATGTGCAAGACTCTGGTGGCTGTCTCTTCAAACGTAGCGCTCGTAACACTCCCTCAACTTTGTCCAAACTGGCTTGTGGGTGGATACCAGAATTGATTCCTATGAAATATAGTCTGCATCGACGCTGGGGAAGTCCGAAATCAGTGCTCCAAAGTTTGAACGCTCTGACATGGTAGCCAGGGCCAGCCTTGGTGAGAGCATCGACTATGTGACTAAAATTTGAATCCTCTTCTTCGGTCATATCCACATTCTCCAGCACAAACGCCTCCACTGAAATGTCATCCAATGTCTGTATCACCGCTCGGAAAGTCTTTACGGAACTTGATTCCTGCAATCAGAGGCCAATGAAATTTTGGATAAAAACCCAACTGCAAATATTTGAAACTTTAACACTTGAAACTTAAAACTTAAAACATGAAAAACATTTCGATTGCTTTAATCTGACTGTCCAGGTTTTCTTCACTCATGGCTGTCAACAGCTTCTCATAATCTTTGTGCAATTTCGAGAAGCTTTTGCAACTGAATCCTGCCGTGGCGATCAGCAGCGTCTCTGGCTTTTCCTTACTGCAAAATGCACGGCTGAGTTTTCATATGATTTACTTTGTTAGAACTACACCCATATTTTTAGAACCTATAACTTCAAAAAGAACACAATAATAATAACAATATTAATATAACATAATCTATAATAAATCTATTTGCAAAACTGAAGTTGAGAGTCGCAATTTGCATTGTTGTGCCGGGCACAACTACACTTTTCAGTAAAAAGCTCGCACGCATCTTTGAATATGCAACACTCCTTGTCTTTGCATGCAGCCATGAGGAACCTGCGTTTGAATGGCTCCTTCTCGCACATGAACATGTGGCGTACCTTATAGTGATGTTGGGAGCACAAATGTAAGAAACACAACAGTCAACAGGGTGTTTCACCTAAAGTTATATCACAAAAACTGAAGGAGGAAACTTACACATTCGCGAACATTCAAACAGTAACATCAGGCAAATCACTTTGACTCCTGCAAGAGCTTTGGGAAATCTCGACATCAGCACATCAAAAAGGGTCTGAGTAACAATGTAAGCACTCCCCGTCCCCGAGAACATGTCGGCAAAACAAAGCTCCCGAGGAAGAGCCCTGAGTCTGTCCACAATATCAGGGCAAACCTTCATGACTTTCGCCAGCATCAACTTCAGGGCAAACACCACTGACAGGTACAAACACACAGTCTGGCGCAGTTATTTATGCTGTTTGAATCTAGAAATAAACTTCAAACTTCAAACAACATATCATATTAACTTTAAACTTAAACTTTGACTTTTACCTATTTTTTCATTCACACTGAAACCATCTGATACCTCACCTCAACAGCAGATTCCAGCAGAATGTTGATGTCAGGAGCATGTTCATGGGAAGGCTTTGGGTACTTATGGTGTGCGCCGTCAATATTCTCCTCTTTCTGGTCTTCTGATTCGTCTTTGTTCTCTTCATCCTGGTCTTCTTGCAAATTGGTTTCCTCGTCTCCTTCCTTGTTCCAGTTCACTATCCACGTATCAAACCTTGCATAGTCTGCATCTGGTGATTTCCCGAAACTCTGAGGATCAATGCCACATTGCTTGACAAACCCAATGTCAAACAAAGGATGGCTACGAGCAATTTCAATCATCATGGGAAGCTGGGTAAGTAGGGTGTCCTTCCGTTTTGGATCTCCCAGAAGAAAAGTATACCAGTCCCGAATATCACATTCAGGGTCTGAGTCTGGACCGTTGAAATTCCATTCATCATCAGCCAATCCATGTTTCTCAACAACACTGGCCTTGAACTCTGCAAACATAGGATCATTGGTGATTTGAGTACAGTAGGCACCCAAGGCATTCGCATATGATCTCTCTTTTGGCAACCAATCCTGAAACTCCTGACACTGCTTGGTCTCCTCGGTCGGTTGGTCCTCAAAGTCAATTCTTCCAAGGACCTGCATATGCATTTTGAAAACGAGAATCTCCATCATTGCCACCTTTTTTGGATGCTCTTCGACATTCTTCTGATCCTTTACTTCTACCTTCAGATCTTTTTGTTCATTGGTGTCCTCTGTCTTCGAGTCATACTTCTCTTGAACCTTCTCTTCTGGAATGTGTTCTTTTGGCTTTTCTTCTAACGTCTCATCAACATCCTTCTTGTTTGAAACTTCTATCTTTTTGTTCATATCCTCACCCATTACTTTCTGAACAGGCTGGTTTGGGTCTTCAGAGTCTTCAGCAACCGGTACCAATACCAACCATTTGACAAAATCAACAAGTTCTTCCACACAAGTCTCCTCACAACATCCCCATTTCCAGTCATCTTCATCAGGATTTGAAGCAGCTGAAAGGTTGAGACTCTTGACATGGTCATTCAGACGACCATGGGTTTTGGCTTCTAAAACCAACGACTTCTGGTGATCAGATTCCAAGTCACCGACGTAGTTTTCGAGCTCCAATTTCCAAAAACTAGGAAGCATGTTGGCGGCCTTGGCAACAAAGTACGACGTAAGATTGTCCATTGTGAGTTCCAATCCATTGGGCAACCGGTGTGGTCGCACAGTTTTCTGTGCTGGTTCACCTGCCAATTCAACCAATGATTCCTGGACACTCTGGCTAGAAAGGGCATCTGCTACTTCTCTACTCAGAGCTCTTTCCAAAGAATCATCTGGTTCTGGTTCCTCAATCTTAGTATAATCATCCTTCTTCTGGGATCCTTTGCTCTCCTCCTTGCATAAGGTATGGTTTGCTTTTTATTTTTATTGTTCATTCAAATTCCTGTTCAATGTAAGATAGGCTTTCCAAGGTTGAAAAAAACAAACTAAACAAACTACACATTCTAACATCTGGTCTCTTTTTTTCTTTGTCAATGTCAAGTCCGCCAACAAGTCTATTTCAGAGTTTCCTTCTGCCAAATATGATTGAATTATAAAAACTTATATTGAAATATACATGAATAAATTGCATAAAACAAATAATATAAATTATAAATATAATATATGCCACTAGTTTTCAACATCACAAACAAACACTACCAAACTACTGCCTCATATCACTCTAACCAAAGTGAGTTTCAAACCCAAGTCATGGTCCTTCATAGTCTTCCTTATGTCTGCATTACGTGCTTTCACAGCGTCTTTCTCCTCCTTTGATGCCTTGCCGAAAAACGCTTCCTTGCATGCCCGAGCCTCTGCAGTGGTCAACACCTTCTGAGAGGCATTGCTCTTCGCTTTCGGCTTTGCCTTTGCTTTTGGAGCCTTTTTTGGGACAACAGTCGCAGGTTCAGGTTCCAGTTCCTTCTTTTTCCTTGCCATGATGGTTCAGGTTGGGGTTTTTCGCACACAATCCCCCCAAAAAAGAGTGATTTTGAGCACAAAATGAGCCCTTGAGAATTCAACGTTGAACAAAGCTCTCTGTGTGAAACACGTATGATGACCTCTGTAACTGTAACGGTACTCTTTTGGTTCTTGATTCTTGACTCTTGGTTGATATGTTGGGTTTTAAATTTTTAAATACTTTGACATACTTTGACATTGTATGTGTGTGCATCTGTACAAATGGCATGTCAATATCGTTCACATATTGATGTCTTTGACAGCTGCGACCGCTACTGCATTTCCCCTTCCAACTGGCCGTCTTCGGTATATATGATCCCACAAGCCTTCAGAGTATGGAAGGCAACACAAATTTCAACTTCAACGGTTGCAAGAAAATGAGGTAGGATTCAACAGCGGCAATCAACTACCTCTAACAAAACCAAAAAAATGAATCACTCAGAGCTTTCTCAGAGTGTTCTCAGTCAATGGAACTACTAAAAGGACAAACACAACCCACAGCTTATCCTTTGGACGGCGCTTGGTTGGATCATTGTTTCGCTTTGTTTCTATGGGTAGGGTAACTCCAAGCTTCTACTGACACATTCAAATTGAAACTGAAACCACATAGAAAATAGTGAATCAATGAATCAGTAGAATCAGAATCAATCGTATAGTATAATTAGAAAACAACATATCATATTAGTACGGAAAACTCGATTCAAGACTTAGACTTGCTACCTCTACTTTGCCCAGTGCAGGCCTTTTGCCTGCAAGGTGCCAGGCAATTCCAAACCTAGGTCCACACATGTTTCGATGGTGTCCTTCAGTGCGCTCTTCAGGTTAGGCGGTATTGACTCGCCATTCTGAAGAGCTCGGTTGAACCTCTTAGAACTCATGGTACCGATCAGAGTCATGATAGCCATCAATGTCAGCAACTTACGTCTCAAAGCCACACTAGTGTCGTATGCCTTGACATGTTTGCCAATATCAACATCAGCCATCTTCAATACCTAGCAGGGCCAAGCACAACTTACCTCGCTAATCTAAGCACCTTATACTCCCAAACCTTTATCATCATAATCTAAAATCCTAAATGTGTCTACTATTATCAACTATCTATTTGAATTGACGCCCCACAAGCCTCCAACTTGTCTGTGACAGCCTGGAACTTGATAGCAAATCCGGATAAGCTGGAAGTCTCAAGGTCTTTGAGGGCGGCATAAGTGGAAAGGGGCTGGCAAGGAGTTGACATGTTAGAGTCGTCAAATGCAATGGTGGAAGGGTCTGGCAATTGCATTTCCTCCACAACGTTATTGAGCTCGACAAGGACCTTGTCCTTGGCTTAACCCCAAACATCTCCAACCTACCTACATACCTGAAAGTGGAAGCTCATCCAAATAGATGTATACAAAGTCTGAAATGTTTGTTAACACTACAAAACAATATCAATCGACCGTCTTCAACCTAGGCACATGCGAAGTTGCAAATGTGGTAACCATCTTGTCGGTATCTTTCAACAATGTTTCAATGGTTGCCTGGATATGGGTCAAATCAAAGCCAATCTCCTTCTCTGTGATCTTTGCCATGCATTCAAGTTTGGTAGGATCATAATTTGCCAATTTCACAGTAGAAGAAACCAAAAGTGTCAAGATCTTGGGATCCTCGAACTCTGGTGCATGTGATTTGGCTTTCTCAAAATGATGTCCTGAAGGGGCTGTGACATGACCCATTGCAGAACAAAACTTAACCAATCAACAATCCCAATAATTACCACTGAAATTTGAATTCTAAATTCTAAACCCATCACTTATACTTAAACCTGATACCTCACATCACAACAAGTTAAATATCCTGCATCCATCAGTAGTTTGGTAAAGTCTGCAAGGTGCAAAAGCCCATCCCGATCTTGGTTTGCCGTCATAGCAGCTGCGTGCAACTGCAGTTGCTCAGCATTCCTGCCAAGTTCAGAAAGGGTCTTGTCCTTGATGTAGGCAGACAAAACACCTAAGACTCCTGTCTTGAAAGTCATGGCATCCTGATGTAACGAGCTGCTGGCGAGACGTTCAAAGCATGCGGCCAAATCGTCAAACTGCTGGAACATAGCTTCAGTCCGGGGAAATTCAAGCTGTGTGTTTTCCGGAGAAATCCCAGCAACCTTCTCCTCCAAAAAAAGACATTGTCAGCTGAGATGAACTACACTTAGTTCAAACACTGTATATAGTTGATTCAACCGGTTCAACGGAGCAAAACCTATAGCTAAACTAAAACAAATAATTTGATCTCCTTCAATTTGGTAGTTGCAGAAGCCAGGGTCTTCACACGCTTGTGCATGTCTGAAGAATCTTGTGCGCCAGCTTTGATTGCAAAGGTTGCCTTACTCAATTGAATCAAAGGGTCGATCACTGCCTTCAAGCTGGAAAAGGCATCCACTAGGTTTAATGCCTTCCACCACATCCAGTCTTCACAAGGAGGTGTCTTCATAATTGAAGTGTCTTTGAGCACTTTGAGTGACGATTCCACCCATGGATGCACCTTCCAAGGAAAACATTGACAAGATGATCTGAGGATCGTTTTTTGTTGTTTCTTGACTTATTTTACAAGCTCCTTTATCACCACAAAAAGAGGTCCATATGTACTTGTAATTGGGTTTTGGTCAAATTCCAACCTCAGAGAGCGCGGCAAACATCACCAGCCGTGTTCCCGTAAGTTTGAGCTTCTCTTGTATCCTAGCAAACCCTTCCTTGCCCATTGATTTCATTCGGAATTTGTCTGACTTGATCCCTGCCAAGTACTTGTTCACTTCGTCAAAGGCTGTGCACCTGAGTGACAACACAAATGATTCTTTTCTAGACTCTATATATTTTTTATATTTGTTTATTGATTATTGTTTATTTCTACTTTCTACAATCTATACATATTTCTATGTTCCTTCTCTTTGTTAGTAGCAGTTGTTTCAATAAAGAATCAACATCCCCAAAACGATCCATCAATTTCATCGAAGGTACATGTCTTCAAACTTGTCAGCAGATATTCCGGAAACCACCACAGGAAGCCTTACCATTGCCTTGTTTAGACTCTCCTGCTCCCCTAACTCCTTCTCACGAACCTCTGACATGCTGGTACCATCAGCCAGCACTTTAGATCCAAGCGAAGTCGTGGTAAGAGTAGCAATCAGAAGCATTGCCATGTGCTGAGAACCATTCCTTAAACGAATGGAATAGTGATGGGTATACAACAATGTGGAATGGGGAAAAAAGATAAACAACTTGTGAAGATCTCGAATTACAGTTAGGGGTGGAAAGGATTAAAATCATTGATAGTCTCTTAATCCCAGGCACTCTGTTTCAGATGTTTTGTTCTTAAGCATTTCCTCCAAAATTGAAAGTGATCTGCGTACATCCGAAATCGGGGCCCCATCTGATCGTAGAAGATTCAGCACATGGTTTGCGTCTGTCTGGATTCGGTAAATAAAATCAGGGGCCTGCACAATGGCATCCAAAAAGGCATCCATTGTGGAAAGTTCTTTCTTGTTGGCTGGAGAGAACAATGGTTCCTTCCAGGATTGTCTCAAAGCAAACAGTTCCTTCTCAATACTTTAACACTCGACTCACTACTCACTACAACTCCCTCACTTACACTTCAACAAAACCAAGCTTTGTTCCACTTTATTGTCCTTGAGCTTCAGCTTTGCTGAGGAAACCTTTACCAACTTCTGCATTGATTGTGACAAACATAAGTAGAAGAAGGATTCTGGGTCCAAGTCATCATCTTCAGAACCTTCAAAGTTGCCCTTGATGGTTTCGAATGTCTCTGTTAAAAGGTTCTGCCACTTGCACAACTTCACATCCTGGTTCACCAATCCCTTCAGAGCACGCCGCATCACAGCTGAGTTCACCGAAACATCCTTGTTCTCATGAATGAGGGTTAACAAGCTGGATGTTGAAGCTGGCAATACCGCACCAGTCAGACCTAAGTGAGGAAAAAGTGAATAGTGAATAGTGAATACCTGGATATGTTGCCTTTTTTATTTGATGTTAGCGGATGTATTGGTGTTTATTCAAAGTTTATTCTAAAGTTCGGCCTAGATACACTTGATGAGAGTTTGGAGTGATTGCTTCTGCTCATCAAGTTGGCATAGGCCAATGTAAAATGGATCTTCTTCAAAATTTGACCTCCTTGAAACAGACTTCTTCTTTGTCTTTAGTTCAGCAGCGAAACTAGCAATGGCTTGGGTCTTCTCAGTAAAGTATTGTTTGAAGGCCCCATCTGCCACAGGAGGTGACAAATCATTGAATTGATGCATTCTCTCCTGAAATGAAAGAAGAAGTGTCGAATCTGCTGTAGACATCTCAGATGTCTGAGGGTTTTCATCATCAGAACCATCAGCATCCATTGCAGATGCCTTACGCTTCTTGGCACTGCTCGCCGTTTCCCCAATGACAGTTTTTGACACAGAAGCTTTAGGCGCTGCTGCCTTGGCGGCAGTTTTCGAATTACCTGATTTCGAAGACTTTACCTTGGTGGCAGGTGCTTTAGCAGATGCCTGGGCTTTTGCTTTTGCTGATGGCTTCCCACTAGCACTGGTTGAAAACCGGTTCCTCAAAAACCCCATAATGCCGATTGGTTCTTCTTCTTCATCTTCTTCTTCTGATTCATGTTCTGATTTCATCTCCTTATCATCAGCCTCTGTACCAGACTTTTCATCTTGTTCACCTTTTGCACTGCGAGTATCCTAGCTCAACAAAGGACACATCGACACACTTATTAATATGTTTTTGAACTTTATTACAATTATTGAACAACACAAACATCCATACATGTCGCATGTTGTTTTCTCTGTATACAACTCCTTGGAACTAAAGCCACGAGATGTCTGAATGATAGGAGCACTGACAGTTGCGGTGTGCTTGGCAATGATCTCGCGCTTGGCACCATTGAAGATCCTATCAGTAGCAAGGCCTGTAGGATCAATATTTGTAGAATCCGTCAAGATGGTTTTTCTGCTCACATTGTTCTGGTCCCTGTCAACTCTCTTATACCACCCCTGCTTTCCAACCAATACATTCACCTCATGTTGACATTTAGTGTTCCACACTCACAGAACCACAGATTCCAGGAACCATGTCTCAAGTTCTTACACCCCAAAAGCAATCATAGGGTAAACTAAACAATTCCACCAAACCACAACAAGAAACTCCCCTCATTTTCGTACCATTGAACTCTTCATGAACTATCTCACTTTCCTCTGGAGCTCGATTGAACTCCAGCTTGAAAGCGGATTCCTCCACAAATGCTGTCTCTGGAGCCTCAAGACCTTGAACACGTTCCTGTCTGGATGCTACTTCTTCCAAGATCGGAGTAACATTTGTCTCCAGTCGGAATTTGCACGCAGGATCAGCATTCTTGACCCTGATCACTTCTGTTCTCATCACCTAGGGATTGACTCAATTCAAAAAAAAAGGTGATCACATATGTGTTTCAGTTTCAGTATTATAGTTTCATTATTCACTATTACTAAAAATACTATAACAAAACGCCTGCTAGCTACTAACTGATTAGTAAACCCCACGAGAATGCCGTTCAGTCAAGTTCAGTCCAAGTTTCCATAAATGAATGTAGCAAAGGCGGATTGTTCTCTACTGCAGCCATGAATTTGGGATGAGTTGAGTGTTCTGCTTCAAATCCACCTTGACTCCAAACCTAAGTGTGCCGTAATTTTGTCAATACATTGTTGTGAAAGAAAGACTATCATACTAACCAAAGTTGACAAGCAGCAATTGCACACGCTTTGCAGAGATCGCCGGATGGCTTTTGCAAAGAACCACGGTGCCAAGGCATCAGCGGATGCCATTGAGCCAAACTCGTTCCTTGGACATTCCACGGGCTACGGTCCAAAGACCACTGTCGGCAGTATCTGCATCGTTTGCATTTGTAGTTGGAAGGTAGATTGGCGTCATCTGGCACAGGCGGTGGTTGGTCTGCAGTCCCCACTGCAGCCTTCAAACGTTTGGAAGGCCTATCACGGGATAGTGCAGTGCCGAGACTGGATGTTTCTTCTTCCATGGCCTCTACCAACTGAACGGACTAGCTTCCTAGCGATCGAAACACCTGACACAAATTGGCTACTGCACATGATACAAAACAATGTCCACAATGTATCCCTTCAGTGTACCAATTGTTTCCAAGTTGCCATGTCCCAAATTTGGTTTCGCCGCTGCGCTGTTTCTTTGAAGACGCTCCAAGTGTTCACACCGCTCAGGTTGCACCGTCACAAACTAGTACCAAGTGTACCCCTTTAGTGTACCAGTTGTACCCCTTGAGTGTACCACTGTACTGTACCACTTCACCATTGTACCAAACTGACTGCACCAGTTCCAAAAAAAAACACAACCAATTTTACAAAAAACACAACCAATTTTACAAAAAACACAACCAATTTTACAAAAAACACAACCAGTTGTTTGGTGCACTCCAGTGGGTACAGGGTACAGTGCACTGGGTGCAGTGGTACAGTGCAATGGTACAGTGCATTGGTACAGTGCAGTGGTACAGTGCAGTAGTACAGTGCAGTGATACAGTACAGTGATGCAGTTCAGTAGGTATGTTGCAAACTGTGCTGAGTGAAAAGCATGAAGGTACACAAAAACAACAAAGCTATCACATTGCAGTGTTCACACCATTTTCAATCCACATATGCAATTTGCAATGCATTCTGAACTCTCGCTCAAATAGTCTCCCTCAGCACAAACTGGTCAAACCTAGGCTGATAGCTATTCAGAAAAAGAAAAGAAAATTGTCATTTGCAATCTGCTATTCAGAACTATACCAAACATAAAAAAAAAAAAGTCAACTGTTCGGACCCTGGAACTTTTCCAAATGCTCAGCTCCCTTAGCACGATTTAGAAGCTCCGGTGTGATACCATAGCGCAACCATCTCAACACATCGGCCTGTTAGTTTTGTGGTGATGATCAATTAACAATTAAAATTACAACATTACTTAACACAATATGTATTTAGGTCAAACAAAAACATGTTGTTCTTAAAAACATCTCCCTTGCCTGAAACCCCTCCTTTAATGAACTGTAAAGCATAACTTTCCGGCAGTCACGATGGGTGTGACACGCAACGCTGACGCTATGCCCACGAGTATTCTGCTTGAATTGTGTGATGCGGCCTCAAGGGCAGAATGACATATAATCATAAGTTCATCAAAATATACTGAACAAAAACACAAGGTCCACAAGTATCCATGCGAGTAATCCCATGGGAAGTTACAGTTTAACACTTTTGTTGAGACTTGCCTAAAGAGCTGTATCTGCCATTCACATACACTCTTCCAGTACTGTCTTGGTAAATAGTATCTCCAGATTCTGCATCAACCACTCTGAATTCTGCTACGTCTACTGGACGTGGTTGTTCTGGTTTGGAGGGTGCTGAAGTAGGCTGGGAGGAAGCAGGCTTGGCTGGAGTAGAAGACGAAGATGGCTGAGTGTCATCCTCA
>OMLO01003116.1_pt1 | contig 13661 bp, 17 predicted proteins | sample 1674811 | NCBI WGS metagenome assembly OMLO01 (sample SAMN06265003, study PRJEB25207) | coral metagenome | isolation source: Coral host | place: Mexico:La Bocana,Puerto Morelos, Mexico | collected 2008-11-13
AACCAACCCACTTCAAAGATATGCTCGTCAAATTGGATCATTTCCCCAAGTAGGGATGAAAATTCCAAAGATATTTGAAACCACCACCTCGTTAGAACAGTCTACTGGGTAAGGTCCTGTGTTGCAAAAACAATCACTACATGTATATGTTTAATATTAAAAAAAAAACTTACTGTATCTCTGCAACGTATTGCCAGCCAAAACAAAAAAGTACTTTTCGTAGCTCTATGGAGTCAATGGATCAGTCTTCAATGGAAAATCTGCACAACATCAGGTAGAAATCCGAGGCCCCAATTTCCCACCTGAAATTCCCAAGAAACATGGGTTTAGTTTATTAGGCGAAAAATCCACCACCACCACGGAAAACCCAACAAAATCCCCAAACAAACCTGTCGTTTCATCTCTCCAAAGTTCGTGGATTCGATTCTCATCTTTTCCCACTGCAAGGCGGCGGCTCCTGTGGAAACACCGAGCCCCAGAACAGCCGGGGTCATTAAAGGGTTCCAGGTATGTCTATACATATATATATATATGTGTGTATACCTGAATCTTTAAACGAGCGTTCTTTTCTGGTTGTTTGATGTTTCGTATATGTTCTTGCCTAAACGCGCAGAAATATTTGTCACGAGCAGAAATTTAACAAACGAGCAGGTTTCAAATTCTTGGGAATTTATGGAAATTTATCATGTAAAAAGGCTTATCCTGGTCAACTTGCCGTCCATTTTGCTGCCACATTGGATCTATGCAGTACTCCTTTTCCAGTTTCTGTTTTGTGATGTCCCTAAAGACACCCTTCACCCTAAGACTCTAAGACCGTTTGGGCAAACCATTTGACAATACAAAAAGCTACCAAGAGACCAAGAGATGTTAGGCGTTTCAATGACAGAACCCTTCCAATAATTTTCCCGTGGCCCTTCTGCAATGTATGTCTCGTGTGCTGGAACATGCCGGAACTGTCGGCAGCCTGCGAGATAGAGGAGACCCGATGGGGTGGCCAGGAAACCAGTTGCAGTGGGCAGTCAAGGGTGATGTTTCTAGGTGTTAACTTTTAAAAAAGATCTTTCAGTTCGATCAACTTGCTACTTGGTTGTCCCAGGGGATTGTAAAGCTTGCCAGCCACCCATTGCCATTTTGATGGCCCTATCTAGCTGACCCAAAACGCTTTGGTTCCTGCTTTGGAGCCATGGGGGAAGCAACCAATGCAGTGGTGCGAGCAGTGGTTGCTGAATGGCAAGGCATTAGTGATCTTTGCTGCCTTGCCGCAGCTGGCAGAATGGCAAAGGTATCTAACTCTAAGGAACTGGATAGAAAGGAGGTGTGTGCAAATGCAGCCGTGTTGGCCCCCGTGATCAAACATATGGGTTCCTTGTCCAACTAGCTGGTACAATTTGATGGAATTTACCATGTGATTGAAACTCAAGTTCAAGCTCAAGTTCACTGTTTCCCCATATCCTATTCCTAGTTCTACTTAGGATTGCGGCCCAGTGTCCACACCATCAGTGAAGCTGTCCAGAATTTCCTTTTCTATTGCCGGCCCCGTGGAAAGTCGTTGCCTTCAAGTGCTAGCCTTGTTTTGACTAAACATGTATCAAGTGTATGGCAATTTGATGCATCAATTTGTGTTTCCAAACTAGCCCACCCATCATCAAAAAAAATCTCGCCTCAGGAACTGTCATCCAATCAGAGTCTTGGATCTTAAGAAGCTTGACCTTCGCATTTGCACGAGCTGCAAAGCGGGGGCACCGCCCCAGGGAAAACCAAATGCGTTGGTTGATGACTGTGGCTGATATCCCCATCCCTGATCCTAGCCCAAAACACACTCCCAGCACATCCCCTCGAGATGGTGCCGCATCAGGCCATTCAATACTGGTACTGCTACTGAATTTTGATCAGTCATGAAATTTGGATATGGTGTCGAAAAAATAGATCGAACTAGTTAATCAACCTTAAGCACTGTCAGGCTCCGGGGGTGATGAAGACGGTGCTGACTGGGCAGTTGAAGAGGGTGAGGGTGGGGCTGGAGAAGAAGAAGAGGAGGAAGAAGATCCCATAGTTGAACCACCCAAGGAGGACACTTTGGGACTTTGGGTGGTACCCAAACAATTTCTATGCTAGCATGATTTTCTTTTTTCTTCTCTGATCCATTCCTTGGAGATACTTCTTCAATAGATCTTTGGTTTGCCCTGCCTTTGGGAGACTGAAAGCCTACAGCCCACACATGTTGAAGAGCCTGCTATACCTCCAGAGCCAACAGAAACTGGTAAGTAACCCAACGATTTTGATATAGCAAGGATTTGAAGAATGACCTCATTGTACTGGCCACTTTCTACACTTAAATCCAACCAGCTCCATCCCAAGGCCACACCTCGGAGGACTTGATGCTTCGTGGTGCACCTGTCAGCTTCGTGGCAGCATTCCGCATTTGGCTTGGTGACCATGTGATTTGAAAGTGGCTAAAAAAAAAAAATCGTGCATGTAAATCAAACCACCTAGTCTTCAACCCTATCCTTGGTGTTGGTCTGTTTAAGGTTCTGTGGAGCCAACTATGGAAGAAGATGATGGATTGTTTCCAGAGTTACCTCCCCACATCCACTATCTAGTCAAACATCGTGAGTTTGGGTTGGAATGCCGTCGGTGTGGGAACAAAGGCTCTTCGACATTCTTTAAAACCTTTCGTTGCCCATTTGAACATACAGTCCCGCTCGAAAGCTTAGCCAGGGATCCAACAGGGCAGCTAATGGAGGCTGATGCTTTGGGTTCCGATCCCGTGGGTTCCAAAAAGGACTCTGGGGAGGGTATTCAGAATGAGTCACCCAAAGAGACACAAGATGAGAATGAGCTAGCTGAACTTGAGCTAGAACTTCTTGAAATGCAATTGTTGGAACAACAGTTGGAAGAGATTGAAATCGAAGAGCTAGAAAGTGAAATGATGAAAACGCAATTGGAAGAGTCGACGCTTCAACATGAGCTGGAAATGCAAAATCAAGTGGCCTACCCAGATGACAAGGAACGATTTGACCCATGTGCTAAGATGCTAAGAATCGCTGCTGTTAGGGAAAAACAGGAGTTGGAGGTCGCAGAACAGGAAGAGGAGGCCCCCAAAAAGGAAGACAGAAAAACGCGTCAGCCTGAGGAGACAAAAGGCAGACCTCCTGCTTCGCCATTGACTTCATCCAGGCTACCAGTTCTACCACAATTTGAAGGAACCTTGACTTAAAATGCTTTAGGTGAGAAAACACATATACCGGATGTACTCGGAAAGATTTTGTTTACCTATTACCATCGTTCATGACCATTGCTAGGAATGGATTTTCTGGAGACCATGCCAATGCAAGTTGGGGAGATTGAAGATGCCATCAACTCTTATCATGAGCCAGATTCTACCCAACCCGAGCAACCATCGCATGTACTACATGCGAAATATGCGAAGACTCTTGAGCTGGGTGCTTCTACAGAGGCCTATAGTTTGTGAAGTGTGTATACATTAAGTTTGCAAAACATGATTGAATCCATTCATCACAATAATAATTCATTCAAACGACAGGTAGAAGATCCGACACCTACTCCTGTTGTTGCTGAACCAGAAGCTGAGACTTCCCAAGCGGTGCCAAAAACAACACCACCCGCAGTCATCCCTGCACCAGCTCCCAGCCACGTGACCCAACTGAGCTAGAAGGTGAGCCCGAGGGGCTAGTGGGGCTTTAAAATGCACTCCAGAGGCCATGAAGTTGTGGCAAAGTCCAGAAGGTCGTTTGTAAGTTGAAATGGTTTGTTCCGATCTGCTGTGCTCATGTCATACGTACCTAGGATATAGATTTTTACTTTGAAGGGTTGTTGGCTATGCATGTATATACAGTGGCATTAGAACATGACTACGTATCCAGAGATTTTCCACTGCAAGTGCCACCGCCTAGAATACATGCAGTAAAAATATGTACATTACCGGATTAGCCTGCATGTATTGACAGTTTGTTTTCTTGGCACTACTTATATAGATCAAACATTCCCAGAATATCCTTGTATCTGGATGGCAACTTCAAAAAACCTTTGGTGGGAACCCTATATTGCAATATGTCCTGAGGGTAGCATGCATTAATATATGTCGTTGGTTGAGTGACCTCTTCATCTAAGGCACTGAGCTGCAAAAGATGTTCAAGGAACATGGTTCGTTTGAGGCGCTGGAGGTCGCTGTCTCCAAGAAAAACAGCAGGGAGCAAAAAACTTCTAAAGCCGGTGGTTGGTACACCAAAAGTTATCTTGAGCAACATGAATTCTGGAATAAGTCGATACCTCAATCTTTCGGTGTTGGCTGGCCATCACATCCCAAATGATCATATATCCATGGTTAATAGTTCTGATTTTATATCTCAAACTCAGGAAGATGATCGAGCGTGCCTGGAACTGGGCGAAGCAATCCAACAATATTCGTTCTAACGAAGTTCACGGGGAAGAAGAAGTACGGTTGGTACTTTCAGATACTTTTGAAGATACCCACAAAAAGTTGGAGGAGGTTGATCGCAGTGGCAGCATCCTTGTTGAGGATAGGGGATGTTTGTTAGGTTTTTTTCGAAAATAATGATCGATATACATGATAACCCTTTACCTTAGCATTCTTGAGCCCACTTCCCTTCAGGATGAAGCAGGAACCTTGCTGGAATCCGACATGGCCACAACCGGCGCTTCCACGGAGTCCTTCTTGCGTGGTGTAGCTGGCGATGCAACTTCGGCCTCGGGTGGAACGGAGCTTGGGAATACGGCAAGCATTCTGACTTTCAAGACCCTCAGCCATAGTATAAATTTTCCAAAATCTCCAAAATAGATTGCAACTTTTTTTCTTGCCAACTTCGGCCACCATAAGTTTCCATACTGATCTTACCTAGGCTGACTTTCCCAACTGTCACGGCAACATCAAGCCCACTGGCGATTCTTCCCCGGTTTGTGGACGTGTTGGGGAAGAAAATCGATAAGATTGGCGCTGAAGTGGACAGGGGTTGCCCAAAGTGATTTGATTTTATCGCCTAGTTACTTGGATAATCATCCCGTTTATTGGGCCAACATCGGTGGCAAGCTGAATTTTTTGTGATAGTGGTTCATAGACCCAACCTCCTTCTTGGTAAAGGATGATTATCCAAGTTCCAGCCTATGGTTTCTTGAGCTTTGTTACCATTCCACACTAGGACCGGCTGAGCGGTATCAACAGTTCTGGTGCCAAAACGCCCCTGGACTTGTCATTGGGGGCACACTTTGTGAAACAGTATGTGAACAACACCTTTTACTCAACCCTGTGTTGCGCCCTATCCACCAAGGCTTTTGGAGTCTGTGAACACCACCTTGGGCAAGATGCAGTCTTGCTATGAAGCCTTGACAGGGTTTCTTACGGATGCCACTGTTCACCCCGAAAAGATCACGCAGTATCTGGTCTGCCTTTTCATTCTGGAGGTAATTGTTTTGATTGTTTTGCAGAATCTTTGAGTCAGCAATGACAGTATAACCCACTAGTTCAAATTCTGCTTCTAGAAAACTGTAACTGAGGAAGTTGAAGGATGAAATCCAAGTCCAATTTGTCACCTGCGCCAAGCTGGACGTTAGTATGAATGGCCTGATGACTCGTGGAAAGCCCCTTTGCTTAAAGTACCAAAACTGTTGGTTCATAAGTGTGTCTCACCAGTCTGAAGCGCATAGTAATCTACGACGATATGATACAAGCCCCACTAAAACTATATAGTACATGTATTTGATCATTTGTGATTGGTCGACGACATGGAAAAAATGATGCATTCATGCAGTCCCTTTGTCTTACCTTAGTTGTTGACATGCACTAGCTGGCTACCTATATATCTGACCGCCCTGTAGAAATTCCAAAGCCAGGTCATCGCGATGACTTATTTGAGAAAGGTTTCTTGGATGAATGGATCATATTAACCGCTAGCTTGATGATTGCTGCAAACGATATCAACCCTCCGATTCTTTTCCCAACCCTTTTGCAGCGCAACCATGAGCCTTCCCAGGTTCAGGCTCTGAAGCAAATTCTCTGGACGAAGAGGACGACCTCAGGGCTGGCTTGATCGACAGCTTTGCAAAGGGGGACACTTTGAGTCGAATGTTGCAGGTAAAGGGTGGTCAGGTTTCACACCTGTGGTGTTTTTCGATCTTGGTGTTGTGACACATGTATTGCATCATCAAAGATGAAGCTGCAGCATTTAATAATATAAGCTCACATATGACGATAACCAATCAACCAAGGCATCTGCAAAAGATGCGATGGACCAAGCGCGACGTACCGACAAACTATTGGTATCTCATGGCCACTTGTCCAATTGAATTTGCATTTGCATGAGCTTATATACTAGCCCACATGGTCAATGCCAAAAAACTTGAGAATTGAAGTGTCCCTTGAACTACTGTAAAATGGGTTCTCCGAGGTGTTTATGATCGTGGCATCAAGGAGCTGGCCTCATTGAGTTCCCAAGATCTGCATGGGCGGAATGCTAGTCCAAACCTCTACCGCTTTATCCACAAGAAAAACAGAACATTGCCAATCGCTATCTCTGCTGTAAAGATCCCAGTAAAGGTTCGAAAGCCAAGTCAAGTTATAAGCAAACAATGGCCTGTCCTACATCTTTCCAGTTGGCTTCGAACTTGCATGACAGACCCTAATGGGTGGAAAAACCCTGGACCAACTTGATGCAGTACGTGACATGTTCTCAAGATTTTGGCAACGATATTCCTATGTGGATGGTTGTCTTGTACCCGAGTCACCGGGCACCACCATCCCTATCTTCATTCATGGGGATGAAGGGCGGGGTCAATGTAAACGACCGAATAGGAGTAAAGGCCAGAGTTTGAAAGAATTAACTCTGGAGTTCATTCTTATCTGTGTGGTTGTACCTGATGGCTCTGTGCTGGAATTAACTCAGCATTTAATACTCAGGTTTATAATGTCCATTTGAAACCTTTACCTCCTGAGTTAATTCTTGGGACTTTGGTTTTTGCTTGAATGTGATGTCCACATGCACTCATGGAGAATTAACTTCGGAGTCAATTCTTTCTATTTTGGAGTTTGTCACGGCATGTGGTGGGTGAATTTCAGTAAAAAAGTTGCTGTCTTCCAAGTGGTTACGGCTTAAGCTATGGGCAGAGGTAGAAAGGGCAAGGATTGGAGGCCATGTGAAGTGGTCGAGTTGGCCTCTGGTGCGGTTCGGGAGGCTGGCTTGAAATGGCTGAAGGAGAAGCGTGTGTCTCATTCTCCTCTCATGTCATCCTCCTGGGGTTGTGTCACCAGCTACATTGCTAGATGCAAAGAGCATGTGGACTGTGCAAAGCAGTGGCTGTTCAGAGCAATTCACCCCGAGTGTGTTCAGATGGAGGCCCCACAGGGTTGCAGTGCACAGGGAACATTGGTTGCCAATGACTCATGCGATTTTTATTAGTTATGTTCTTGCTGACATCATATCATCATCATCATCATCATCATCATCATCATCATCATTCCTGAATTCTATGTTATGGACACTGGCCACTGGGGTTGTCTTGAATTTTTAGCATGGCCTAAATCAAATTGTTGGTAAAAAGTTGTTAATGTTTGAGCTCTTATCCCCTTAGGTGCTGCAGTTTGGTGAGCACAGCCAGAAGAAAAACATGGCAGTGGTTCGTCGTGTGAACGCCAAAACCTTTGCGCAGGCAGGCACGGCCGCAGAGGCTCTCAAATTGATGGAGGCAAACAAAGTTCCGCTGGAAGAAAGGCCGCCTGCTTGGCAGATTAAGAATTTTCGTCCTAGCAAGGGCCGTGTGCAGGAAAGGGAAGTGGCGGATTGCATCCATAGTCTTCAAGAGTTCCTGAGGTCGCCGCCTGAGAACATCTTTGTTTGGGAGCAGCCAATATGCGGGGCTGACAAGATCCAGATTGGTTTCAGCTCCAAGCTGGCAATGGAGCGACTGAGCTCTTGTAACCTTGATAGCTTCGTCATGGACTTTACATTCCAAGTTGGCAAGCAAGGCCTGAGCCTTGGGGGCATAGGGCCGCTGGGCCTGAAGCTCGACAACAAGTCATGCCCACGGATGCGCATGATGCCATCCATGTTCATGTTGACACGGTCGGAAGACCAAGATGGTCAGAAGGCTCTTTTCTTGAAGTATGCTGAGACGATGAAATCTTTTGGTGTGGTCTTGAAGCATGGGTACCTAGACTGTTTTTGCATGGAAGGCGTGGCTGCCGCAGTTCAGGTGTCTTCCGATTCTTTCACAGAGTTGAAGCTTCACAGGCTGGGGGTCTCAACGAAAAGGAAAGAATTTTTGGTTTGGACGTCAAGGTTGCTGGTATCAGTAGGAATTAAAACAAGAGTTAATTCCTCCACGATTGCTGTAGGTCACATAAGTTACCGCGTGTTCTTTAGAATTAACCCCGCAGTGAATTCAGTGGATTGGCCGCCAAGGTGGTTTGGGAAAGAATTAGCTCTGGAGTCAATTCTCCGGATTAGCACATCTGTTTGTTTGCCCAAGAATTAATTACGGACAGTTTTTTTTTCACGGTTCAAAGTGTCCGGAGTATATATCGGGGCTACCAATGTCGGATCTGTCATTTGGTCTAATGGTAAAATCACCAGTGAATTCCACCTTTTTGTGTGGCGGGTTCAAAAGAGTGTCCGGTACAGGTGCCTACAACATACCAAGCAAAACCTGCGGTCCGAATCCAAGAAGACTGATGGTCAAACTGGTGAACCGCGCCTGGGTCGGTCTGAGATGCTGCCAGTTCTAGTGTCCTTTCTCTTGGGTTCGGCTTGGTTTCCATCAACCCTGGAATTCCACACCTTCTGGGACGACGTCCTCCGTCGTCTTGGTAGCAATGCCAAACCAACGGATTGGGGTGAGGCAGGCATGGCGAAGTATATAGAGAAGCACCTGCTGGAGAGACATGACCAAGGCTGGACAGCGCGCTGGCGCTCGGGATATGCTCAAGTGCCATGTGGTATGACCACTTACGCCAGCAACACTCTGGAGCGCACTTGGCGCACGGTGAAAGGGCTTTTGAAGCCAGGGTCGGCGCCGTCGAACAAGGGTTTTTCGGTCACTCTGATTTACTATATTAAGTACCTGGCCTCGGCGACCAAATCACGATTCCAAGTACCATCATTCGATAAGTTGGGTTTAACCGTGTCTGACTCAATGTTTTCACTTGGTTGATGTCAGTGTTTCCATTTTTGGTGAGGTATATTGATCTATTTACAATGTAAGTATACAATGATGATATGGACACGATTCTGTACGCATCCAAAAGTAGATTCATCATTCATATAATATATATTGCACATATTGTAAGTATTGTATGTATTGTTTTGTCAGATTGTATTTCAATACTTTTACACATACTATTTGCCGGTATATTTGTTTGATGTGTTTTACCTGACATTTATATATATATATTTCTATATATTTGTATCTATATATACAGAGGTATATCGTATTTCTGAAAAATTGTATATTTGTTTTGAAAATATTTGTATTGTAGATAACCTTTTTAAAGTATGTAATATCTTACATTTGATGTGGTGGTCATGTCATTTGATGTGGTGGTCAAGTCATTTGATGCGATGTGATTGCTTTGATGCAATGCGATGTCATGGTGATGAGCTGCTTTATGTTGCGCCCTGGTGTGGGATGGAATCTTATCAAACATATCAAACATTTTAGGTTTGGCAGGTTCGGTGATGAACTCTTGTTTGGGACACCAACATGTACTGAATGTGCATTTTGGCTCAAGACCAAAATGGACTTGTAAGGTCCAAACACAAGGATTGTGTTTTTGTCCCACCCAAATCTATGATTTTTCCCACCCTTGCGTGGGGACGGAACCTAGCATCTGCTGGTTCACATACATTTCATATGCAGTAGCGGCAGGACTCTGCCAGGGCATGGCATGTGCAAACTGCGGTCGTTGCTTAATGCCACGCCTGTGGAGGGAGAAGCAGTGTTTCCATTTCCTGGGTGTGTGGGCAGGTCTCTGCCGGTCGTGGTGTGCGCGCACATCAAATCGTCAGCTTCAATGTGGAGAGAAGAAGCTATCACCAGGCAGGTCGCTGCCAGAAATATAGCTTCAAACCACGTCAGGAGGCTTTATGATTTTCGTAAGCAGAGTTCTGCTAGGAGTGCCTACTCCGTCCTGTAGTATGCAGGTGATCGGTGGATCAACTTTGTGTAGGACACTCGTGGGGTATCCTCTCACAATGTGGTGCGGCGGGGTCGCCTGGTATGGGTGGATTCCTTTAGATCCAGACTGGATCACGTTCCCGGGATGGGGCCCCGGGATTGGTGACACCAGCAATGGAGCCACTGCACAACCCAACGCACTTCGGTTAAACTTGAACTCTGACGCAGTGAGCCGGCCCAGTGAAAAAGAATGCACGTGTTATTCAACCATGTTTTGATGTCATCAAACATATATTCATATCTTTATATATTGATGTATATATTCATATATTGTATTTACACACGTAAAAATATTCACATGTAAACAAAGATACATTTACCTTGTCTCGATGACAGGATGAAGAAAAAGGACCCAGCGCAAGTCATGATTGACGTTTGCTTGTCCTTGCAGTCCAAGATCAATGCCGGTGACTACGACAATATGTTGACAGTAGTGCACGAACCTTGGAAAGGCTTGCACGTGGCTCAGAGATCTACCCTCCTTGACATGGACAGTCTTGCCTCTGCAGATGAGCCCCAGGTTGCGCAGCGCAAGAGGCTGGATTTGCACGCAGCACTATCACAAGCATGGGCCCACTGGAACATTCCAGGCTTCAGTGTGCAAGGGCACCTTGGACGATGGCTCCCAAACCAGACTGGTGTACACCTTCCCGAAGTTTTGCCTGGCGCACGCCGTGGACCGCAAGGCCGACATGAGTTCAGCTTTGCTCCTGGGTCTGGCAAGTACAGAAGAGCATGTGCGACATGCATTGGCTTCGCCTGCAACAGGTGCCTCTTTGTTTGTTTGTTTGTTTGTTTGTTTGTTAAAGTGCCTTCGTTTACTCTTTGAACTTTGTCGATTTTTCTAGTGATTCATGCTTGTGTTCACATTTCCTTTTGTCATACCATGGTCGTGGTCCCAATTTTTGGCCACGCTACTGTGCCAGCCCCTGCAGGTGCCTATGACTGCATTCGCCACTTGCACATTCGGCAGAACTACACAACAGTCTGGGTCACGACAGATGGCCGGGTGGTGGATGCGCACAGACACTTCATGCAAGGAGCTGGGCATTCCGAGCATGGTCTCTTTGTGAAGACCTTGTTGACTCCTGGCGCTTCTGCAGCCATTCCTCGCGGTCCCAACATGTCCCGGAAGAAGAGGAGACCCGCTACGCCCAAGAGGTCTGCCAAGTTGAAGAGGATGCTTTCGGCTCCAGAAGGCGAAGGTGCGTCTGATTCCCAGCAGAGGACAGTGGATGTTGAGCTGCCGGAAGATTGCGCAAAGGAACTTCTTCCTGGTATGGTGGCCAAAGCCGGTGCAATGCCGATCTTGGATGCCAGTGGCCAAGAGAAAGAAGCACTTTGCTTGGCTACGACCCATCAGGGCCGCAGATGCAAGCGTTCGCGCACCCATGGGAACTTCTGCGCACGTCACTACGAGATGGCTTCATCTCAAAAGCACATCTGTGAGCTCTATGACACCATCAAAGCGCCAGCTGAGCGTGCAATGTCTGATTGGGAGAAATCCCAAATTGATCTCGCCATTCAGCTCTCCCAAGCAGAGTCCCAGGGCCTCCAAGAGCAGCAGGAGCAAAGCTATAGGCTTTTGGATGAACGTTGTCGGCTGCGTGGCCTCCGCAGAATTCCAGTAGATCCTTACGGCAATTGTCAATTTGAGGCGTTGGTGCATGCGGCGCAGGTCCCATTGTCGCCATCTCAGTTGAGATTCGCCGTGGTACAATATTTGCGTCCGCTTGGTGCACTCTTCGGTGACAGGATGGAGAGTTGCTTTGCTGGTCGCTACCAGGCCTATTGTGACAATCTTTTGAAAGACGGCGTGTGGGGCGACGACTTAACGCTCTTGGCCGGGGCGCACATCTTACGCCGCCCGATAGTGATCATCACTGACAGTGCTTCAGACAATTACGCTCGAGAAATTTGCCCTCCACACATCATTGACAGGAGTCTTTGGGGACAAAATATCTTTGTTACTTGTAACCTGGACAGGCACTTTGATGCCACAGAGGCAGTGTTAGGCGGAGATCCAGCAGCTCGCTCTCATAGGGTCGAGCAGTTCACTGCACTCTGAGGCCTGTAACGCCTTAGGAGTCTCCGATAGCAGAATTTCTTGAGAGGCAACTAGCTTGCGAGCTGTTGCCAACTGCCTACCGAGGCTGTGTGCCCTGACCTGCCTGAGTCTGCCCGAGCCTAGAGAAAAAAGAGCTTGTGCTGCGATTCTCAAACAAATCTTCCTGGAGTTTAAACTTCCAAACTCTTTCTTTCATGCTCTACCGTAAACGACCCCTGATGATTATAAGTTTCCAAGTTGTGTCCCCATGGGCTGGTGAAGATGTTGTCAACAACTCCAAGATCCTCTGATTTGAATTTAGCGCTATTGCAGGTCTGGATTGAAACGTATAATTTTGGGTGATGGGTAGGTTTGCTAATTTGGCCATTTCACCATCTAACCCCCCTGCTTGATTGAGGAACTCGCACACCACAAGGATGCTCTACACTGTGCTCCCTTCTGAAGCCTATGCCCCGAACGGTGTTAGCATGCAGTCGCTGATGAGGGCCTTGGCAGAGGACGTGCGTTGCTTGCAGGATGGTTTCAAAGTTGCTGTTTGGTGAAAAAAATGTGACCCTGCAGTATCCCATACAAATCCATCCATGTTGATTTTTAAACCACCTCCACGGGGTTTTTGTTGACCACAAAAATTTACTCAAATTGATGGTATCAGATACCAAAAAAAATGACAGCCACAAAATCTGAAGATTATCCTGTAACGTTACGGGTTGATTTCACACACACTGCTGCTGCTGCTGCAATTATGTACTGCTACCAAAAACAACCAGCAGAAGTGTCACTCAACCAAAAAAAACACCCGCCTTCGCACTTGACCATTGGACTTCTGCCAAAGCCAACTCAGCTTGCCTGCGACCTGACTTGAAACGGCCAGAAACTATGCTGGAACATGAGAAAATATTTGAAGACATCCTTACATTTCGAACCAAAAGCTACAGGATGATACTGTCTTTTTTGTAGGTACAAACCATGTTAGATACGATGGTACACAAATACGCACATCTTCTGGACATCTTGTGACTCAAAATCTCCTGGGGTCCGAGCTGAAACCATCTGCCCGTAAGACTTCGATCATTTCATCTTCTCGGTCTCTGCCAGGCCTCAGTAGCAATGATCAGTTTTAACGTTTAACCATTTTGACCATTTCCCATGTCAAGAATTGGGATTTCTTCCAACTAAACAACCATTTTTTTTTAAAATGGTTGTTTATAGGGTACCAGGATAAGCCAAGATATAACATACAAACCACCAGCTGTCACTGAGCTCCAGTCCCTTCATCGAAGAAGCTTCTGCAAGTTGTGATCAATGCTATGACCAAAAAAACAACGACATGTTAGACATATCTCGACATAGTGAAAGGTGACATCATTCTAATAATTTTCTGGGTCTTTCA